>Ga0255137_1000153_pt1 | contig 21872 bp, 13 predicted proteins | sample Law_Atlam_RepC_8_FD_188548 | JGI IMG/M metagenome (GOLD analysis project Ga0255137, IMG submission 188548) | Freshwater microbial communities from St. Lawrence River, New York, United States - Law_Atlam_RepC_8d | ecosystem: Environmental > Aquatic > Freshwater > River | place: USA: New York... | reverse complement strand
GACCACGCAAGGGACTGGGCGTACGATCGCCCCTGTCGGTTTATCGAGAGCTACTCTTGAACAGCCAGCAACACTCAACCCTCATTCATTGAAACCCAGGGTGTTGCACTTCAGATTTGAATCCGCCCTTTCATGCTGCTTTGCTCAAGGCAGATTGTGGTGGCGTGGCTGCAGTGTTTGCTGATGGCTTGAGACGCTGCGCAACAGCCTTGGCAGCTGCTGCGTCTTTGATGCCATTTGCACCCATCCATCGCAGCAGCACGTCCATGTTCAAGCCATGCTGCTGGCAGCGTTCATAAAAGCTGCTTTGGTCGCTGCTGCACGCCACATCCAGCATGGTCAAGTACTCGCTCATGGCTTGACTCTCAAGGGCGCTACTGGGATACATCACACCCACAATCTCATGTGATTTGGTGTGTGGGTTGTAGCGACAAAGCAAGTGCTGAAACTCCACGTCGCACGCTTTGGGCAGCGTGTGGCTGACTGCTGACAAGTCCACGTTGCCAATTGGTAGCTTTTGGGCAAGCTGACCACGCAGTTGCTGCTGCAGTGTTTTTTCTACTGCCTTGAGCTGCTTGGTGGTCTCTGCGCTGTTGACTGCCATGCGCACCTTGTCAATGCCCCCCTTGCTCTGGATAAATGCCACCAAGCCACTTGAGCCAATGCCGTTAGCGATAGCGACTTCCAACACGCGACTGTAAACGTGAGCTGTTTTGCGACTGGCTCTGGTTACGTATTTGGTCACCAGTGCTGTGGTCTTGGTGTTGGCTTGGGTCTTGATGTTGTGGCTTGATTTCAAGCGTTCACGCATTAGCTTTATCAGCTTGTCGCGCTGTTGGCTGGCTTCAATTTGTTCGTGCAGTTCTAGTATGTCTGCCAAGATGGCATACAGCTCAGTGTTTGCACGAGTAACGAAGTCGTTTACATACTTGGCATGACGTTCAGCGATTGAATCAGCATTTTTAATAACGCATTGCTCATTGATTTTTTTAGGCATAAAGAATTCCTGATTGTTTTTCAATTGAGTCGCGAAATAAACTCTCTAAATTTAATTCCTTGATTGGTGTAGTAACAACATCGTCATCAGTTAATTTTATAGTTGAGTAAAGTCCATTGGAGAGTAAAAGTGACGAACAAACACATTCAAAAATCTTGTCGTAATTCATTTGAGAAAATAAAGCTATTTCAATATCGATAACATATTCGAAATCATTTCCTATCAAGGGTGTAGTGTCAACATGCTGTCCATCATGGGTAACGTTCCAATAGTGTTGAATAATTGCAGTGGAGTTTGTTTTTGCATCAAATTTTTTAACGATCCAGCCACTTACTACTTTGCTAGAAATATTATTCTCTTTGTATGTGCAACTATTGTTGAAGCAATCGTTTAAATTGCCACCACCCAATTGATCAACAGTTACCTTTTGAATAACAAATTTTGACAATTTCTGACGTGCACTGATAAGATCTCTTGTTGCTTTAAACATGATTTATTTTTCCTTTAGATGATTAAATTAATGATATCTATTTTTACTATGCAAATGATGACGTATGTCGTTAAAAAGCAGTACGCTTTCGCGTACTGCGCATTGTTTAATAACCAAACATTTTCTTCATATTTTTTTTCCAAAGCAACGCTGCTTCTTTGCCATAAAGCAACTCTTCGTTTCTAAATGCTCTTGCATCAGCCTCAATAACTTCTTTATCGCGTATTCCATTAAGCGTTTTATGCCCTAGTCTGTATGTTCGTTCATCTATTTCCTCCTCTGTCATCTCAAAAAACTTAATGTCGTCTTCATTAAGCTCATCATAAAAAGTGCCATATTTCGTTTTGTAAGTTTTTGCTTTCAGCATTTCACTATCCTTTCAAAGTTAAAAACATCAAAACAGTTATTTGCTTTGATGCCTTAATTATAGTGATTTGCGAATATTTTGTAATCCCAATTAGTTAATAATAAAGTCTTGGTAGATCAAGAACTTGATTACTGAGAGTTTTGCCTGTACAACCTTGGCAAGGGGGGCGAATACATGGCACGTGCAACTGGCAAAGAGGCAATTAGGCTTTGGTATGAGTTTTTGAAACGAGCTTGTGCTGATACCAACATCGCAGTGAATGCCAAGTACTACAAAGACTGGGGCGATGTCACTGCGACCAAGTTTGAAACTTGGTGGAAGACCAATGCTGAACAGCTGTTTCCCTACAGAAAGGTGGAGGTGGTGCAGCGTTACTTAAGTGACGCTGGCGTGGTCCATGTCAGCGTGCCCATGGCATTGACCCCCACTGAGGCTGCCAACCAAGTTAGGCAAGTGTTGATTGACCACTACAAAGGGATTGACCATGACCCCAAGCCACAGCGTGTGTATCAGCTAACGCCTGGTGCAGAGCTCAAGGTCAGTGCGCTGCGTTCATATCTAGCAACCTACGATGCCAACCAGCGCTTGATCACAACGCTAGATCTGCACAGAGTGCCAGCCAAGTTGTTGCTTGCTGAGGTGCGGCGTGTGTACATGGCGCGAAGCCACAAGTGGAAGAACACCAAGCGCAAGGTAGAAGGGTTGCCCATGGCTTTAGTTGGTGACATTGTTTATGATGTTGAGAATGATCAAGTGATCTCAAATGGCAGTGATCTTGGCGCAGAGCGTGCTGTACGTCGCTACTTGGCAATCGCCAGCAACCTTGTGAAGGCTGCTGCTGTGGGTGACTTCCCCAGTAGAGACTATTTCAAATTGTGAAAATGATTTGAATCTGAAAACTGCGTTTTTTGAGGTTAAATTTTTCTTTAAGGTTTACCAAGCAAAGTGTTGGTATTTGTTGGGCATTGTTTGTCGCAAAAAATTTCGTTTTTGAAAACCTACTCTGCAAATTTCAAAGTGAATTTATTATGAATAAGATATTATGTATCATCGCCTTTGTTTTTTATTCTTTAAATTTGTTTGCGCAGCCAATTTTATTTGAGTTGCCAAATGGTAGAAAAATAGTTATCAAGGAAAATAAAACTTGGGACTATGAAGAAGCCAGTGTTTTTCAAAGCAATGCCCAAGCTGCAAGAGATATTTGGGAGAGTGATAAAATTTCGATAGACGTAAAAGGTTGGAGAAAAATGCCCACTAATGTGCGTCCTGAACATAAAGTGACATATGTAAATGAAGCTAATGACAGTTATTTTTCTGTTTATGAAGAAGTTGTTGACTTGAATTTATCTGATTACGTTGAGCTTTCAAACAAAGCAATGAAAATTTCTGGCATAGAGAATTTTCAAAATTTGAAACAACTCGTCTTTATGTCTAATGGTCGCAATCACATGCAGCAAATATCATCTGGTACTTATAATAAAATTCCATCTAAATATGTGCATAATTTTTATCGCTTTACTGATAGATACGTTATTGTTGTAGGATGGACTTTGGGGAGAAGCACTGCATCAATTGAAGATTTGAAAAATAGAATTCAATTGAAAAGATAATTTATTTACTATCAAATTAACTCAACAGCAGCCTTCATCACTGTGGGGTTGAGTTCAATGTAGCGTTGTGTTGTGGCAATGCTCTTGTGTCCAGCCAGCGCCATCAACACACGCACCCCCACGCCCTTGTCAGCCAGCTTGGTGATAAAGGTTCTGCGACCACTGTGGCTGGTGGCGCCAGTCATGTGGGCATCCTTGTAAATTTTGTGAAACAGCTGGCAAAGTGTGTTGGCTGTGAAGCCTCGCTTGGGGTTCTTCTGCGTGGGGAACAATGCACGTTGCGTGTCTGTGTGGGTGACTGCCAGCAAGTCCTTCAAGCCAAATCGCTGCTGCAAGTACTGCTCTAGCTCATCGCGTAGTTTTTTGGGCACTAGAACTGTGCGTGCTTTGTTGCCCTTGGTTTGGTGGGCTGACAGCGAAATCTCCTCAACTATGGTGCCATCAGCTGCCAGCACGTCACAGATGCGTAGAGCTGACACTTCTCCAACACGCATGCCAGCCTGGTGTGTGCACAGCAGCATGACACGATTGCGTGCAGCGTGGGGCTGTGTGTTGCAGAAGTTCAAAACTTTGCGAAGTTCGCGTTCAGTGAGCACACGTGCTTGAGCCATTGGGGTCGCCTTAAAAGTTGTGTTTGTGTGCATGTGAGTATGTTTTCTTTGTTTTGACTGGACGACCACTTTTTGACTTGGAAAAAAGTTGTTCAAAATCAACGAGATACGCGATAACCAAAGCATTTACATATTTCCTTTGTTTGTGCGTTAGCATGACTGCTGCGCGATGAACTGCAAGCCCTACAAGCTGCGTTTGGTGCTGTCAGCTGCCCAAGCCTTGCATGCATGTATTTAGCAGCTTCTGGGCGCGTTTAATTCTTTGTAGTTTTTTAAATAAGGTAATATAGATGAAAAAAATAATATTATTGGTGCTCTTGATTTGTGTTCATGGATTTTCTTCTGCTGAAATGTCACTTGAAAAAATTAGTAACTCAAAAAATCATACAATAAAAATCACTAAATCAATTAGATCTGGTGATTTGGAAAGATTCCAGTCGATAATTGATGAGGTAAAAAATAAAAAATTTATTTTACATATGAATGCTATTCAATTGGATGTGCATGGTGGTGATCCAGGTGTTGCCAGATCAATAGGTCAAGTTATTAGGAAAAATAAGTTGAATACTTTTTTGGCACCAAATGCAGATTGTGTTAGTGCTTGCATATATCTGGCGATAAGTGGTGTTCGACGAATGATATATGGAAATGTATTGGTTCATCGCTTGGCTTTAGTTAAGGATGATTTGTCCAGTGAAAAAATAGAAATGGCTATCAGAGAGCATAAACAAGAAAATTCTGAATATATTATTGAGATGGGAGGTAGTGTGTTGTTAATCGAGGCAATAAACTTTACCCCGAACTGGGCTTTAAGGAGGCTTACAACGGACGAAATAAAGCACTGGGGTATTTTCGGTTCAGAGCATATTGAGGATGAAATTCTTGTTAGAAAAAGTGCAAAGCAAGCAGAGTTGTCAACATTAAAGTTTAATGAGGCTTATGTGGAGAACTTGGATGTATGTAAAAAGCAAGAGTACTCATTTAAAGAGCTTGCCATAATTTGCACTATTAGAGAGGTTGAGAGGAAAAAAATAAAGTGGATAGCAAAACGCTTTTGCCAAAAAAGCTTCCAGCAGCTGTTTACAATTGATTTGTATTTGACTGCATTTTTTGGGTGAATTTGGATTTATGCAATTCATTCAATTTATTTTTATCTGACTTGACAAAATTAAATATTATTTGTATAATATAAACTATATTGCCATTGGATTAATAAGTGTATTGTTGAAAAATTTAATCGTTAAAAAACTATGCTGATAATTTTTTTGATCTATATTGGGATTGGTGTGGTCTTGAATTTCACACCGCCATTGAAGCGTAAAATTTGGGTTGCCCAAATGAATGCTGCTTCTTCTGACAATGCTACTCCTATCAGATTAGTATTATTTACCGTTGTGATACGCTTAGGTGTTGTTGTTTTTTATCCATTGTTTTTATTAAAACGTTAAACAAGGATTGATATGTTCTTTTCGGCATTGGTTTGTTTCGTCCTTGCAGTTGCAATTGGTTCGTGGCGTCAAATGAGTGGTGTATATGAAAAACATTTATCATATAACTGCCCACCTGCGTGGCGTAATCCAATAATTCGAATTATTACATGGTTGCTTTCTACCTCACTTTCAGTCTTATTTGCCTATGCTCTTTTATTGTCGTTGATGATTAGCATTGATGATGGGTTTGGAAAATTTGTATTTTGTTTATTTTTATTTATTCGCTTGCTGACCTCAGCCTATTTTGGTGCTTATCGTGCCTTAAAGCGTTGTGAAGAGATCGCAAGAAAATATACTATAGATAATTTAAATTACGATGCAATGGCAGATGATTTGTTAAGAAAGCAACGTGAAGATGGTAATGAGGAGATCACGAAAGATGAGATTATTATTTTAATGAAGGAGACTGCTGAAAAATTCAAGAATAATAACTTCGATGATTTTGAACGCCAAGCATTGAATGAATTAAAGAAAAGATTTAAAAATCGGTAATTTTGAAATTATTTTAAATTATACTATATGTTTATAATTAAATTCGCGCAACACTTACAAGAGGTGAATTTATATTTGATGATAAATGATTAAGCGAGGATGTGTGATTATATATTTCTTCCAATTCATAATTTTCTTTTATTTCCCTTTTGATATTAGTTGAGTGAACTGCGTTCACTCAGTGCTTTCGCAAAGCTCATTCGCTATCGCTCAATCGCATTTGCTCAGCACTTTTTTAGAAGTAATTTAAGCAATGTTTTATGTGAGCAACTTGTAAAGGTATCCATTGTTTTGAGCCAAGTTCACCCTACTAAAAAATAGGGGTGAACTTGTTAAAAACATTGTCCGTCGCCACGTGACTGTTCAGTTGGGATTTGCATAGTATGTGCACTCATACATTGAGCCATGCAAATTTTATTTTATGCTAGTTCTAGTTTTCAATGGGCTCTGCTCCTTACCCAACCAACAGCGATTTTTAAAGCATCTTTAAGGTGAATTGATGCTATCTGAAAACTTTACGGAATAGACTAGTCTTGCTTCTTGTTGCCAAGCCGTTACTGTTACGATGTGGAAAATGTTACTTGCCAGTGGGCAGTTCATTTAAAGCGTCCTTGCGAGGATAGTTCCACAAAGCGTGTGCAGAACATCACACGTTCCACCGTCACTGCACGAAGAGAACGGATTTTCGGCATTCTTTCAAGTGATGCTAACTTGTAGTTCTGTTATGCATTTATTTATGCAGAACCAAAGCTAATCAATAAAAACCAAAGCCTTTCTTGGCTAAATCAGTGCGATTTTGGTCGCGTTCAATAGATTTTGAAAATAAAGTTACTGCACTCGTTCAACACACAAGGAGTAGAAAATGAGTGCATTTAATACATTGAAATTGGTCAGCGCTAAACGTCCCCAAACTGCAGCTCCAATCGTTCTTCGTCGCAACAAGCTCAGCAATCAACTGCATGAGCAAATTGAGCTGGCACGTTGCCAAGCTGATGGCAAGACCTATGCTCCCACTCGTGTGCGCAGCATCAAGGACAAGCACACTGGCGATCGCAAGCTGGTGGAAGCTGTCAAGCGTGTAAAGCAGTGGTGGTTTGTTGCTGACAGTGGGCGTGTTTGCTTGCAAGTGCGCTATGGCACACGCATGCTGGAATTGGCAAAAGGCAAGAACAGCATTGAGGTTGGCACTGTGGCTGATTTGCTGTCTGTGCTGGAAACAGTCAAAAAATGCGTGGAGGCTGGCGAGCTAGATGCTCAAATTGATGCTGCCAGTGCTGCTGTGCGTGAACGCTTCAAACATTGAGTGCGAATTCACTCCCACATAAATATGTGTGGGAGTGACGCTATGCGCATAAATGAAATTGCAAGTGCAGAGGAGCAGCTGGGGTTGTGGAAGCTGGTGAGTGACAACGTGTGGCAAGCCATCAGCACGCAAGCTGAACAAGAGGCACGTGCCAAAGCAGAGAAGGCAGCTGCTGCCAAATCCAAACGTTCCAAGCGTGGAGGAGGGCGAAAGTCTGTGCCCAAATCTGCTGGCCCAGTTGCCATGCCATCGCTCAAGATAAGTGCACCACCACCACCCAAGACGAGTGATGCGAAAGCAGCAGATGCAGTAGCACAACCTCAAAAGTCAGCACAGCAAAAAGCAGTGCCACAAGGTCAAGGACCACTGCCACGTTTGGGTGCTGTGCAAGCAGCAAAAACACCAGCAATGCAGCCAGTTTTGCCATCACAATTGCCACCAAGCGTTGCTAGGCCACAGACACCAAGCACTGCATTGCCACCAGTGCAAACTGCACGCCCCAAGCTGAGTGCAAGGCATGGAGGGCTGGTAGCTGGTGACACGCCAATTTAATTGTTTTTGCACTATGCTTGTGCGTACTACTTAACCGTACTACAATGATGAATATGGCTTGTAACCCGCATAAATGCTGAATTCTTTAAAAAGTCAGGGGTCTTCACACTGCAGGGGTCACAAGTTCGAAACTTGTACTGCCCACCAAAAATTCCCGATTAAAAAAGCACTTGAGAGAAATCTCAAGTGCTTTTTTTGTAGTTTGGGGCCGGAGAAATTTCTTGCTTCAAACGGATGATCGCTGACAGCATCCAGACTTGGCTCAATGGTGCGGCTGACGTGATTCTTTTTCGCGCATTTTGATCAAATCGGCGGCTGTTAACTCTACATCTTTTCCATCCAGGGAAACGACGATGCTGGTGTTCGTTCTGATCGCCAAGTCTTGGGCGGACCTGGCGGCTCGTTGAATAGCAGCAAAAGATCCCGCCAAATCAGGATCATTGGATGTGCGGATGTCCTTAGGGTTCATTTGTTACTCCAGTCAATCAGTTTTGGCTCAATGCCGTAGTTGTCGTACAAAGCCCATGAATCCACAAGCCTGCTGTATCGGTTGTGAAAATTAGCCAAGCCCGCTTTGAAACGTCGGCGAATGACATCCTCTGGAATGTGGTGTCCACCTTGGGCGACACGGTGAGCCACCCTGGACACAGCGATGTCATCGCTAGGTAAAGATAAAAACCATAGCTTAACTTGGTAGCCGAGTCGTTGCCAAGCCGCAATTTTTTTCAGGTAACCCAAACCTGAAAGAGTGGTTTCAAAGGCAAAGCTGTGACCCGCATCTACACATTCATCAATTTCTTACAGCATCAAACGCCCGGCTTTGAATGCCGCAGACTCTGGATTGAACGGCGCCAGACCCGCAGCGATCAAATCAGCATTGATGAATCGGAGCGTTTGAGCTTCGGCTGGCAGAAAGTCACGAGCGAAGGTCGTTTTGCCTGCGCCGTTAGGTCCTGCAATGATGATGATTTTTTCAAAAGACGAGAGCCTTTGATTTGACCGTTAGGGCAATCTTTGACGATGCTATTTCGTTGGCCACAGATTCAGGCAATTTTATGTCCAGCGCCCAAAGGCGGCCGACCAATCGGCAAGTTGGATTCATCTGGACGCCAGTGGCCCAGTTGCAGTAAGCTACAAGGTTTTCCACGTAACTTGTTGTCGTTCATGGACAGTCCGCTTCCCTCCATTCCAGCCAAACGCTATTTCACCATCGGTGAAGTGGGCGAATTGTGCGGTGTCAAGCCGCACGTTTTGCGCTATTGGGAGCAGGAGTTCACGCAGTTGCGGCCCGTCAAACGCAGGGGCAACCGCCGTTATTACCAGCACCATGAAGTGTTGATGATCCGGCGCATACGCGACTTGCTTTATGACCAAGGCTTCACCATCAGCGGTGCACGCAACCGGTTGCAGGAGTTGGTCCAGACAGACCGTCAGCTGCGGCGCGATGCCTCCGATGGCTTTGAGGCTGCCGATGCACCCAGCCGCTCAGATGCGTTGCTTCAGCCTTCGGTAGATCATTTGATCTCGATTGGCCCCGAATTTTCTGTTCCCGAGTTCGCTTCCTCACCGTTGCACAAGGAACTGCTAGAAATTAGAGCCTTGCTGACCATTGGGGCCTGATTTATCCGGTTATAATTTGAGTCTTGTCGGCGTGTAGCGCAGCCTGGTAGCGCACTTGCATGGGGTGCAAGGGGTCGCGAGTTCGAATCCCGCCACGCCGACCATATGAATCAAGGACTTAGCTTCGGAAGGGGCTAAGTCCTTTCTTCTTGGTGGCATTGAAAACTTCAATGGCACACAACGGCAGTCACATTGTTTCTTCAGGGCTTGAGCTCCCGAATCACCACCGACAGCGCATGCCGCAGGTACTGGCCTGCCAAAGACTGTGCATTGGCATCCATGGACAGCAGACCGCGCTGCACCGCCATCAGATCATGGGTGTAAGGCTGCTTCAGCTCCAGGCTGATCCGGTAAATGGCGTGCTCGGGGATCCACTTGCCTTGCTGTTCGCGCACGAGGATGTGTCCGCCGTGCAAGGCGCTCAGTTGGCCGTCAGGCAGTACCCGGGTGCTGTCCTTGTCGATGCCCACGATTTGCGCGGTCAAGGCCTGCGATAAGCCGGGAGAGAGGAACTTGGCCGATGCCCCGATTTGCAGGCGACGCGCTTGGTCCTCGTCTACCCAGGTCTCGATGCGCCACGGCGCCTGGCCAATGACCACGCCCACTTTTTCATTTTTGTCCAGCCATTGACCGGGTCGCATGTCCGGGTCTGACAGCACAAATCGCCCGGCAAAGGGTGCCTGCGGTTGGTAGCGCAGTTGCATTTGCTGGGCGCGGTCAAATTCGGCCTGCGCCGATTGCAGCTGGCTCTGCGACAGGGCCAGCGGTGTGCCTTGCTGTCCCTCAGGCATGCCGGCCGTTGCGGCCTGCCAGTTCAGTCGCTGCCAGCGCGATTGGGAAATGTTCATTTGCAACAGCACATCGGGCGCACGCAAATGAACCAGCTTGTCGCCCTTGGCGACTGCTTGTCCGTGTTGCGCGTGCAGCACATCGATCACGGCAGGCCCTGGTGTGTGCACAGGCCATATTTCAGAGGGTTTGAACAAGGCCGACACCGCCACTTGGGTCGGCAGTGGGATGGCAAACAGCAGCAACAACAAACCGGCCACACTGGCCGAAATGCGTGAGCGCGGACTGTGCACGATCTTGTCTTTGCGCGTGTGCCATTCGCGCAATTCGCTGCGCACGGGAAACCAGATGAACCAATAAATCTCGATGATGAAGAGCACCACCCCCAGCAGCTTGGTGAAGAGGTGGTAGACCATCAAGGCAATGCCGATGAACAGCACCAGGCGGTAGAGCCAGGTGGCCCAGGCAAATAGGATGAGGCTGGCTTGCTTCCATGGGGCGAGCACTTCGGGCACGGGTTCGTTCAGTTGGAACAACCACTCACGCAACCGCCAGCGGGCCAGTGCAAAACTGCGTTGGTGCAGGTTGGGCATCTCCAGCAGGTCACACACGATGAAATAACCATCAAAGCGCATGAAGGGGCTGGCGTTCAGGGCGATGGTCAAGCTCAGGCTGATGGAGGCCACAAAGAACATGGCCGAGCGCAAAGCACCATCGGGCAACAAGGCCCAGGCCAGCAAGGCCCAAGCGGCCAGCATGGCCTCGGTGGCGATGCCAGCACTGGAAATTTGCAGTCGTTTGGCCCGGTCGGGGATTTTCCAGGCCTCGTTGGTGTCGGTGTAGGCCATGGGCCACATGACCAGAAACGCCACCCCCATGGTGGGTACGCGCCCGCCGTGGCGCTTGACGGCGTAGGCATGGCCCAGCTCGTGCAAGACCTTGACGACAAACAGCGCCACCCCATAAGAAGCCAGACCCTGCAGGGTGAAGGTGTCGAGCAAAAAGGCGTGAAAAATGTCCCATTGCTGGATGACCTGTGACAGACCCAAGAGCAGTGCGGCCAAGGTGAGCCAGCGGAATTTTTTGGAAAAAAACACCTCGGCCAAGCCCATGGTGCGCTCCAGCCAAGGGTCGGGGCGCACCAGTGGAAAGCGGAAAAAAAGGTAGTGGTGGATCAACCATTGCCACCAGCTGCTTTGTGCGGCTTGTTTGCGCTCGGCCATTTTCTGGATGGCTTCGGCGCTGTCCACACGCAGCAGTTGCTGTTCGCTGAGGAACTTCAAGGTTCGTTCCAGATCGTCGGACTCGACTTCGAGGGGCGTGTCCCGCTCGATGGCCGCCATGATGGCTTGGCCATCGTCCAGGTGCCAGCGACTGAGGATTTCGAAGGTCAACCAGTCGATTCGGAAGAATTGCTGGCGCACCGGGTCTTGCAAGACCCAGCTGGGCTGGCCATTGGCCAATTTGGGCCCTTCAAAAATGTCCAGCTCTTCGCGCAAGGAGGGCAGTGCCATGTCAGATGCCCAGTGTGGTGCGGATCACGGCCAGAGGGCGGCGCAAAATCCAATAGCTCAAAACCGTCCAGCGGCCCGAGATTTTGGCGGTGCCCTTGAGGCCCACGCGCGGGCTTGGATCTGTGTCAATTTGGCCGCGCACCCGGTAGGCGTAGTTGCCGTCCGGCCGTTGCACCGCTTCGTGCGAAAAGTACACCAAGCGGGCGCTGACCGGGGACAGTGGGTCGGCCTGCAGGTACAGCACGATGCTGTCACCCACCTTCAAATCCACCGCATCGGCGATCGGGAGCCAGGCCTCGACTTCGGCATCGTCGGTTTTGGCAATGCGCATGATGCGCTCGCCAATGGCCACGGGCTTGCCGATCCATGAAGAGGGGTCGTCAAACAGGACCAGACCATCGGCCGGTGCCTTGACGGTGGCCCTTTGTTTTTGGTCTTTGAGGTATTCGAATTCAGCGCGTTTTTCTTCGATGCTGCCGGCCTGGCTGGCCAAATCGATTTTGTATTTGGGATCCACCAGCGCCATCTGGCTGGTTTGCCGGTATTGCGCCAATGCCGTTTCCAGCGATTGACGGGCCACATTGACGCGGGTTTCGATCAGCACCGGGTCAAAGCCAAACAGGGGCTGGTCTTTTTTGACCTGCGTGTTGGGCTGTACATCAAAGCGCTCAATCACCCCCTCGATGGGCGCACGCACCACGACCGGTTGTGCAGGGACGACTTCGCCCGGGGCCAACACGGTAGTGCGTACCGGCATGAACAAGAAGAGCAGCAGGACCCCGACGATCCAGCTGCTTTTGCGGCGGTACCACACCTGACCGGTGTCTTTGAACTGGAAGCACTCGCGCCATTGCCGCCAGTTTCGCCACTGCACCCAAGCGGGCTTGCCTTTGGGCGCGGTGCAGGCTCGCCAAGCGTGGAGCCAAGTTTGGCACCACTCTTGTTGCAGCGCCAGATCACCATCTGTCCATTCGGTGTCACGCGCCATCAGAAACGCACCAGCGTTTGGGCCGGGCAAGGGCAGCAGGACCGCGTGCGCCGGCAGCCAATCAGCCCAGGCCTGACCCACGGCCTCGGGCAGCTCGGCGGTAGATATCCGCACGGGGGCATCTGGCAAAGCTGCTCGGGCCTTGAACACTTGTTTGAGCCAGTCGACGTACGGTGCGTTCTGGTCGGGCTGAATCACGCCCGACAAAGCCTGCACGCCGGTATCAGACCACCACAGCGCAGCTTGCCGGTAGGGCGTGAGGCTGTGACTGCCATTGACCAGCATAAAGGCCAGCTCATCCGCTGAGGCCGCGTTGCGGGCACGTCGGCCCATTTCCAGCAGGCCCAGCAAAGCAGGGGGGACGCCAGCCGCTGCTGCAGGAGGGACACGCTCGGGCGCTTGTTTTTCAGGTTTAGCCATGACGCAGAGGAGTTCCCAGGTTGAACAGCGCAGCCGACAGCGTGACGCTGGCGGATTGGCGCATTTTTTCGCTGAAGCTCATGCGCCCTTCGGGCGCTGAAAGCTTGGGTTTGATTTTCAACAGGAAGGTGGTTGTCACCTTTTCGCCATCCTGGTCCATGGCGGTCAGATGCAATTCCAGCTCTTGCTGCGCATTGTCAGGCGGCTGCACCAGCAGTTGACCAGTTTGGCCGTTGAAGCGCGCCCACGCGGGCAGTGCCTGGCCATCGGCCAAGCTCAGGCTCAGCGCCACTTGCGCTTCGGCGCTGACATGGCCAAACGCATCGGGTGCGATCAGCACGATGCTGGTTTCCCCCACTGGCACGGTCTGGTCGGTTTGACCGCGCAGCACACCGATGCGTCCTTCTGAGAGGCGGGTCACCACCACCGGGAAACCGTCTGCACGGGTCACGGCGGGTTCAGGTGTGAACCAGTCACTCACCGGCAATGCAGACCCCCAGTCCTCACCTGCATCCATCCAGTTTTGCGATGTGGATGGGCCAGCATCCCATGCGCGGTGGCCACCGACCCGCTTCATCCAGCCACTGTTCGGGCTCAGTAGCGAAGCGGCAGGCTTGGGCAGTTCGCCTTTGAGCGAAGTCCATCCTGCCGCTGGCGTGTCCAGCTCCCTGGCATCAAAGCCGAGCGCTTTGAAGTCGATGAATTCGACACCTTCGTGGATACCAAGCTTTTGTTTTTTATCCCGATCTATGTTGTTACTGTTGTTCTTGCTCTGATCATCGATTGGCGGAACTTTTGCTGGTGTCCTATCAAGAGCAAAGCTGAGCTGGTTGGTGGCGGTGGCGCCGTAGCTGTTGGTCACAGCCACCGAAACCTGAATGTCACCATCGACCAGGGTTGTCAAATCCAGCACCGGAGAAGTCCATGCACCTTGCGCATCGGTGGTGATTTGGACTGACACGCTGTTTTGTTCGGTGTCGGTCAGTGTCAGTGTCACACTTTGTCCAGCGCCCACGGTCGATGTGGTGCCGCTGATCGTCAAAGCGGATGCTTCTTGTGCGTTGACGACGTTGTCTGGTGTCACTCTGGCGCTGCTGAAACTGATTTCCGGATTGGGCGCACTCATGGCGACAAAACCCGGATCCAAAATCACGCCATCGGCCGTGCCGTCGTCGTCGCCGCGTCCACCATCACGGATGAACAGGCTGACCGTGTCGATCAAGCCGTTACCGTTGCTGTCGCTGAAGATGGCACCGGTGCCCGATACGGCATCCCAGGTGAAAGCCCAGACGGTTTGGGTGTTGGCATTGACCTTGAAGTAGGTGTTGTACTCGCCTTCACGCAAGCGCAAATCAATGCGGTGAATTTGTCCCACGGTCTGGTTGATCACCTGTGCGGCCAGCAGATCGACCTGACTTTCATCCACCAAACCGGTTCGCACAATTTGTGGGTACATCCGGAATTCGAGCACATCGCTGATGTTCGTCACGGTTTGCGTGCTGCCCAACGACGCGCTCAAGATTTCGCCACTGCTGACGGCACGGTTCTGGATGCTGTCGATCTGCATCTCCACCTTGAGGTAGCCCCCTGCGTTGAAGCTGGGGTCGTCAAGCAGGTTGCTGAATACCGGCGCTTGCACCGTGGCGTCAATGGCGACATTCTGACCTGTGCTCATTTGCAGCGTGGCCACATCGCGTTGATCCGCGTCGTCGATGCCGTCGTTGTTCAGGTCGAAAAAGCCTTTTTCTTCTGCAAAGACGATGCCATCGCCGTCCAGTTCTTGCTGGTCGGTCTGGCTTTGTGGCGACACGATCCGCACCGGTGTGGACGGACTGGTCTGCGAGACGTTGCCCGCCCGGTCCTCGAACTGGTACTGCACGGTCCAGTTGCCTTCTGGCAAGGCGGCCAAGGCCATGATGGTGTGGGTGGCTGCGTGGTAGAGGCTTGGGATGACCCGACCATCCACCACCAATGCCACACGGGCCACGCCCGCAGGCATGGGCTCGACACTCAGGCTGATCATGCCGCTGGGCGACGGGTTCGGCCCGATCAGCACAGGCGCTTGCAAGGGGGCTGCCGGCGCCGTGGTGATCAGCTCGTAGCTTTGCACAAGGCGCTGGCCCTCCAGGGCGCTGCCGTTGCGCACCACCTGCAGCTGGATGGTTTTGCCAGTGCCGGTTTCCAGATGGGCGTTGGCCCAGTACAGCGTGGTGCCTTGCACCATGGCCGTCAGGTCTGCCCAGCCGGTGCTGGCGATGCTTGTGTTGGTGCCGTCCAGGCGGCCGTAGAGCCGGTCGTTGGCCCCCAGTGTGGTACTCAGGCTGGCAGTGATGGTTTGCAGCGCCTGGCTCGTGACGAAGTCATGGGCCCGCAACCCGGTGTCGCTGGACAGCTGCAAGCCGGTCAGGGTCGGCAGCTGGTTGAGCACGCTGTCGATCAGGGCCTGCAGGTCAGCCGTGAGGCTCACGCCACTGCCCGAATCGGGCGTTGCGGCGATGTTGGCTTTGAGCGTGGTCAGTTCGTTGCTGCTCAGGCCCGAAGTGTTCAGGCCCAGGGCCTGCAGGTCGGCCAGACTCAGGGCCTCGGTGTTGCCCGCAGCAGCCGCCATGACACGGGTGACGGCCAAGGCCAGGGCTTCGATTTCGGCCACCGTGTCCACTTTCTCGGTGATCAGACCGGCGATGGCACTGTTGAGCAGCTGCAGACCTGCGGTGCTCAGGCCGGCGGCGGTGCTGGCGCCAATCGTGCTGTAGGCATTGGCGAGTGGGTCCACGCCGAGTGTCGCATCCGCCAAGGCGCCATTGGCTTCGGCCAGGATCAGGTTCCAGGCGTTGACGATGGCTTGTACTTCGGCACGGGTGTCGGCCAGCGCCCCGGTGACCGGTGAGGAGGCCAGGGCGCTGTGAATGGCGGCCAGGTTCTGACTGTTGACGCCGGTGATGCCTGCAAAAGTGAAGTCGGCCACGGTGGGCGCTACGCCAGCGTTGCTCTGCGCATATTGGGTGATGACCGCGAGGGCGTTTTGCTCTGCTGCGGTTTGCAACAAGCTGCGCAATTCACTGAGCGAGTCGGCTTGCGTTGCCGTGATGCCCGAAGTGCGCAACAGGTTGCTGAAAGCCTGCAGCTGACCGCTGGTGACCCCCGTGATGCCCAATGCCTGCATTTCCATAACCGTGAGGGCTGGCACCACGATCTGGTCATTGGCCAGGGCCATGATCTTGCTGACCGTGCCAGCCAGCGATTCGATCTCCGAGACCGAGTCCACCGCATAGAAGGGCAGGTCGCCGATCACGTCGTTGAGCAGGGCCAGGCCTTCGGTGCTGAGAGCGGCGGCGTTCACGGCACCGATGCGCTGGTAGTCCTGCGCGGTGGGGTCCTGCGCGTGTGTGGCATCGGCGGTCAGGCCATTGGCTTCAGCCAGGATGGTGCGGAATGCATCGACCACGGCCTGCGCCTTGACCACGGTGTCGACCGATGTGGCACTGACAGAGGCGGACGCCAGAGCGCTGTTGATGGCAAAGACATTGACGCTGTCCACGCCGCTGATGCCCGCGCGCGCGAAGTCGGCCACCGTGGGTGCTGTGCCGCTGTTGGCCTGGGCGTATTGCGAAATGATGCCCAGCAATCGGGCGTTGACGTTGTCGACCAGGGCTTGCAGCTGCGCCTGGGTGCGCACGCCAGAGCCGTCGTCGGCGGTGGCCTGAAGCGCCGCCAGGACGCTGCTCAGGTTGTCCGCATGCACGCCTGTGATGCCCAGGGCTGCGAAATCGGCGGCCGAAGGCGGGGTCGAGGTGCTGCCCGCTGCACAGGCCATGACCGCATTCACGGCCGAGGCCATGGCTTCGATGTCGGCCACGCTGTCCACCTGGGTCGGCAAGGACTGCCCGATCACGTTGTTGAGCAGGCTCTGGGCCGAGCCACCGTTGGACATGGCTGCGGCCGTTGTCGCGCCGATGGCTGCGTAGGTGCTGGCCGTTGGGTTGACGTTGGGCGTGGCGTCGGCATTGCTGCCGTTGGCTTCGGCCAGGATCAGGTTGTAGGCATCCACCAGGGTCTGGATCCTGACCGTGGTGTCGACCTGCACGCCAGTGATGGCCGAGGTGGCCAGCGCGCTTTGGATGGTGGCCAGGTTGCTCGCTTGCACACCCGTCACGCCAGCGGTAGCAAAGTCGCTCAGGCTGGGCGCTGTGGCGCCAGCGGCCGTGCTGCTGTCTCCGGCGTAGGCCTGGATCACGGCAATGGCCGCTTGCTGGCGCTGCTGGGCCAGCAGGATTTGGGCATGGTCCTGTTGGGCCTGCGTCACCAGTGCCTGCAGTTCAGCCAAGGTGTCTGCACCCGTGCCGGTGTCGGCGCTGGCCACCACCAGGTTCAGGAAGACCGGCAGGTTGTCGGCGTTCAGACCCGTCAGACCCAAAGCCGCCAGGCCCGTGAGGCTGATGGTGGGCAGTGGCGAGGGCGCAGCGCTCTGCGCCGCCAGCAGTTGCAACTGGCTGGCCGTCTGCGCCAGTGCCTCGATCTTGGCGACGGTGTTGACGTCGGCGGTGCTGAGGTTGGCGATGGCATCGTTGAGCAAGGCCAGGGCGGGGGCGGACAGACCAGCCGCTGTGCTGGCGCCGATGGCGGTGTAGGTGGCTGCAACGGGGTTGCTGCCCGGTGTGGCGTCGCTGGCGCTGCCATTGGCCTCGGCCAGGATGCTGTTGTAGGCGTTGACCAGGGCCTGCACATCGCTGGCGAGGGCCAGGTCGGTGGCGTCAATGTCAGCCGAGGCCAGGGCGCTTTGCAGCGCGCCGAGGTTGCCCGCGTTCACCCCGGTGATGCCCAGCAACAGGTAGTCGTTGAGGACTGGGGCAGGAGCCACTGCGCCGTTGTCGTCGGCAAAGGCCTGAATGGTGCTCAGCGCCGCAGCCACAGCATCGCTTGCCGCTTGCGTGACGAAGGCCTGCAGTTCGGACAAGGTGTCGACCGCGCTGCCATCGTCGGCCGACGCTGTGATCCGTGCCAACACGAAGGCCAGGTTTTCGGGCGTGACACCCGTGATGCCCAGGGCCGCAAAGTCGGCCACGGTCAAGGCCTGTGCTGGCGATGTGCCTGCAGCGGTGGCGAGGATGGCCGCCACGCGCGAGGCCAGGGCCTCGATCTTGGCGACGGTGTCGACCCCGCTGGTGGTCTGCGCACCGATCACGGTGTTGAGCAGGGACTGTTGGGCCGAGCCGTTGGCAAAACCGGCAGCGGTGGTGGCGCCGATGGCGCTGTAGTCGGCAGCGCTGGGGTTGACGCCCGCATTGGCATCGGCGGCTGCGCCGTTGCCCTCGGCCAGGATGCGGTTGTAGGCATCGACCAGGCTCTGGATCTCGGCGGTGGTGTCCACCTGCGAGCCCATCACAGCGGCGGTGGCCAGTGCAGACTGGATGGCCGAGAGGTTGGCGCTGGACATGCCCGTGACGCCCGCGACCTGGAAGTCGCTGAGGGTGGGGGCGGTGGTGCCGGCAGCGGTGCTGGCATCGCCTGCATAGGCCGCAATGCGGTCGATGGCGGCATCGCGCAGGGCATTGAGGGCCACTTGCTGTTCATACGCCTGGATGGCGGTGCTGACCACCGACTGCAGCTCGGCCTGGGTGTCGATGGACGAACCATCGTTGGCGGTGTTCGCAATGCCGGCCAGCACGCTGGCCAGGTTGTCGGCCGTGACACCGGTGATGCCCAGGGCTGCAAAGTCGGCTGCACTCAAATCGGGCGCGGGTGTGGGCACGCTGCTCTGGGCGGCCAGCGTGGCGATGGCAAGGGCGGTGGTCGCCAAGGCTTCGATCTTGCTCACGCGGTCCACAGCCCCTGCGCTCAGGTGGGCGATGGTGTCGTTGAGCAGGGTTTGCGCTGCAGAACCATTGGTCAGGCTGGCCGCCGTGGTGGCGCCGATCGCGCTGTAGGTGGCGGCCACAGGGTTCTGGCTGGGCGTGGCGTCGATGGCTGCGCCATTGGCTTCGGCCAGGATCAGGCGGTACGCATCGACCAGGGTTTGCAACTCGGTGGTGGTGTCCACCTGCGAGCCTGTGATGGTGGTGCTGGCCAGCGCACTGGCCAAGGCCAGGCGGTTGCTGTTGTCCACACCGCTGACACCGGCCAGGCTGAAATCAGCCAGGGACGGGGCGGTGCTCAGGGCCGCGTTGCTGTCCGCATAGGCGACGATGGTGCTCAGCGCGTTGTAGCGCGAGACCGCCGTGTCCACGATGGCTTGCAGTGCGGCCAGGCTGTTGACCTGTGCGCCGCTGTCTGAGGTGGCCGCGATGGCCGCCAGCACATCGGCCAGGTTGCCGGCCGTCACGCCAGTGATGCCCAGGCTGGCGAATGCGGCATCGGTCAGGGCCGGGTTGGCACTGCCGCCCGCTGCGGTCACCAGCACGCCGTTGGCGGTGGCTGCCAGGGTGTTGATTTCGCTGACCAAATCCACCGCCGTGGCGACCTGTGCACCCAGACTGTCGTTGAGCAAGGCCAGGGCGTTGACACCCTGGGTCGTGCTTTGGGCGGCCAGGCCGATGTCCGCGCCAATGGCGGCGTAAGTGGCTGCGCTCGGGTCGGCCACGGTCAGGTCATTGACCGTGCCATTGGCCTCGGCCAGGATGCGGTTGAAGGCATCGACCACGGTTTGCAGTTCACCCAGGGTGTCGACCTGCGCCGAGCCCACAGCCGTTGTGGCCAGTGCGCTGTTGATGGTGGCCAGATTGGCAGAGGTCACACCCGAGACGCCCACCACAGCATAGTCAGTGAGCGAGGGGGTGACGGCTGTTGCCGGGTTGTCCGCATAGTCCTTGATCAGCAGAAGGGCGGCGTCGATGGCAGATTGGGTGCGCACGGTGGACAGCACCAGCGCCTGAAGCTCGTCAAAGCTGTCGATGGCGCTGCCGTCGTTGGCGGTGCTGGCAATCGCGCCCAGCACCTGAGACAGGTTCTGGCTGTCCACACCCGTGATGCCCAGCAAGGCAAAGTCGGCAGCGGTCAGTGCACCGGCCGCGGTGCTGCTGGCAGCGTTCGGCGTGCTGGCGGCGGTCAGGGTCAGGCGCTGCACAATGCTCGCCAGGGCCTCGATTTTGGGCACGGTGTCGATTGCGCTGCGTGTTTGCTGGCCGATCACGCTGCTCAGCAGGTTCTGTGCAGCCGAGCCATTGGGCAGGCTGGCCGCCGCTGTCGCGCCGATCAGGGTGTAGTCCGCAGCGGTCGGATTGACGGTGGGCGTGCTGTCCGGGTTGCTGCCGTTGGCTTCGGCCAGGATGGCACCGTAGGCGCTGACGATGGCCTGCACTTCGGTCAGGCTGTCGGCCTGCGTGCCCTGTACAGCGTTGGTGAGCAAGGCGCTCTGGATGGAGGCCAGGTTCGCCGCCGTGACGCCGGTGACACCGGCCATGGCGAAGGTGTCTTCCGTGGGGACGGTGCCGCCGTTGCTCTGGGCATAGGCGGTGATGATGCCCAGGGCACCGTTGACCGCATCAACCAAGGCCTGCAAATCGGCCAGGCTGTCGATGGCGCTGCCGTCGTCGGCCGAGCGGTCCACAAAGGCCAGGATGCGGGCCAGGTTGCTGCTGTCCACATTTTGCAGGCCCAGCAGGCTCAGGTCTTGGACGCTCAAGGCGGGCGAAGGCGTGCCGCCTTGCGCGGTCACCATGAGACGGTTGACCACCGAGGCCATGGCATTGAGTTCGCTGATGCTGTCCACGGCGGTGGGGGCAGCGGCCAGCACGGCCGTGTTGAACAGGCCAAAGGCTTCTGCGCTCAGGGCGATGCCGCCCAGCGAAACGCCCAGGTTCTGGTAGTCCTGGAGCGTTGGGCTGCTGTCGTTGAGGATGCGGCCATAGGCGTCTGCCAGCGCCTGCACCTGCGCCGTGCTGTCGGCCTGTGCGCCAGTCACGCTGCTGGTCAGCAAGGCGCTGTTGATGGCGTCGGCTACCTGGCTGGACGTCAAGCCGGTCACCGCGGGCAGTGTGACGCCTGCCGTGTTGTACGTCGTGGCGTTCGGAACGGTCAGGCCGTTGGTGGCGGCATTGGCTTGTGCGTAAGACGCGATGGTGTTGAGTGCACCTGCGCGGGCCATGGCCGTGTCGGCGATGGCCTGCAATTGGCTCAGGCTGGCGATGCCGCTGCCATCGTCGGCAGTGGCTGCCACCAGCTGGCGCAAGACGGTCATGGCGGCATCGGTGAGGCCGGTGACACCCATCAGCGCCAGATCGGCGGCCAGCAGCACCGGACTGCCGGTGCCGCCCGCAGCGGTGGTGAGCAGGCTGTTGACGTTGGCGGCCAGGGCGTTGATTTCGGTCACGCTGTCCACGCCGGTGCTGGTCTGTGCGCCCAGGCTGTCGTTGAGCAAGGCCAGACCCGAGGTGTTGGTGGTGATCGCGCCCAGTGTGACGCCGATGGCCTGGTAGTCGGCCACCGTAGGGTCTTGCGCTGCAGCATCGGCCGCTGTGCCATTGGCTTCAGCCAGGATGCGGTTGAAGGCATCGACCACGGTTTGCACTTCGGTCGTGGTGTCGGCCAACGTGCCGGTGATGGCGCTGCTGGTCAGAGCACTCTGGATGGCGGCCAGGTTGCCGCTGTCCACGCCGGTCACGCCAGCTTGTGCAAAGGTGGTGGTGGTCGGTGC
>Ga0255137_1000147_pt1 | contig 22168 bp, 17 predicted proteins | sample Law_Atlam_RepC_8_FD_188548 | JGI IMG/M metagenome (GOLD analysis project Ga0255137, IMG submission 188548) | Freshwater microbial communities from St. Lawrence River, New York, United States - Law_Atlam_RepC_8d | ecosystem: Environmental > Aquatic > Freshwater > River | place: USA: New York... | reverse complement strand
GCTGAAGAGAAGACTGATTTCAACGTGATGTTGCTTGAAACTGGCGCTAACAAAGTGTCCGTGATTAAAGCCGTTCGTGAAATCACAGGCCTTGGCTTGAAAGAAGCCAAAGACCTGGTTGACGGCGCTCCTAAAGCAGTCAAAGAAGGCATGCCAAAAGCAGATGCTGAAGCCGCTAAGAAAAAGCTGGAAGAAGCTGGCGCCAAGGCCGAACTCAAATAATTCGGTTATGTTCCAAGGCTGGAGTGTCCGCAAGGGCCTCCAGCCTTTGGTGCTTGAAAAGCACACAGAATTCGGGTTGATAAAACTCAAATTTTGTTGTTTTTCAAAACACTGAAAAGCAGATTTAAAAGAGTCTTCTTTTCAGTGTTTTCTGTTCCAACTGCAGAAAACCCTTGGTTCGGGTTGCGTGCAATGCGCAATCGTCCGCCAACGCTGGTAGAGGCCAGCGGCCAAGCTCGTTTAACAAGCCTGAAAACTTGTTGAGCACACAGTTCTGAAAGATCAATCCCGGAGATCTCATGGCCTATACATACACCGAACGCAAGCGAATCCGTAAAAGTTTCGGAAGTCGCGAAAGCGTTTTAGAAGTTCCTTACCTGCTGCAAATGCAAAAAGATGCTTACACGTCTTTCCTGCAGGCTGGAATTGCTTCATCCAAACGAACACACGAAGGATTGCAAGCTGCCTTCGAGTCAGCCTTTCCAATCGTCTCCCACAACGGATTTGTGGAGATGAAATTTGTTGAATACAACCTGGCAAAGCCGGCATTTGATGTCCGTGAATGCCAGACTCGAGGGTTGACATTCTCGTCAGCTGTTCGTGCTCGTGTACAACTCATCATTTACGATCGTGATTCTTCGACTTCTCAATCCAAGGTGGTTAAAGAAGTTAAAGAGCAGGAAGTCTATATGGGCGAAGTGCCCTTGATGACTGACAAGGGCTCGTTCATCATCAACGGTACCGAGCGTGTGATCGTGTCCCAGTTGCACCGTTCACCTGGTGTTTTCTTCGAGCACGATAAAGGCAAGACACACAGCTCCGGAAAATTGCTTTTCAGCGCTCGCATCATCCCCTACCGTGGATCATGGCTGGACTTTGAATTTGACCCAAAAGACATCTTGTATTTCCGCGTTGACCGCCGTCGCAAGATGCCTGTGTCGATCCTGCTCAAAGCAATTGGTCTTAACCCAGAATCAATTCTTGCCAACTTCTTTGTTAATGACAATTTCCGATTGATGGACAGTGGCGCTCAAATGGAGTTTGTCGCTGAGCGTTTGCGCGGTGAAGTTGCTCGCTTTGACATCACGGACAAGTCGGGCAAAGTGGTCGTTGCCAAAGACAAACGGATTACCGTTCGTCACACCCGCGAGCTTGAGCAATCTGGCACAACACACATCAGTGTTCCTGAAGATTTCTTGATCGGTCGCGTTGTCGCTCGCAGTCTTGTGGATGCTGACACCGGAGAAATTCTGGCCAAAGCCAACGAAGAGTTGACTGAAGCCCTGCTCAAAAAGCTGCGTTCTGCTGGCGTTCAGGATTTGCCTTGCATTTACACCAACGAACTGGATCAAGGTGCGTACATTTCGCAAACATTGCGAATTGACGAAACAGTGGATGAGTTTGCTGCGCGGGTTGCCATTTACCGCATGATGCGTCCCGGCGAGCCGCCAACAGAAGACGCGGTGCAAGCCTTGTTCCAGCGCTTGTTCTATAACCCTGACACTTACGATTTGTCGCGTGTTGGCCGCATGAAGTTCAATGCTCGAGTCGGTCGTCCTGATTCGACAGGCAACATGGTTTTGACCAATGAAGACATTTTGGCTGTGGTCAAGATTCTGGTTGATTTGCGGAACGGCAACGGCGAAGTCGATGACATTGACCATTTGGGTAACCGTCGCGTGCGTTGTGTCGGTGAGCTTGCAGAAAACCAATACCGTACAGGTTTGGCGCGTATCGAAAAAGCCGTGAAAGAGCGTTTGGGTCAAGCTGAGCAAGAGCCGCTCATGCCACACGACTTGATCAATTCCAAGCCCATCTCTGCCGCACTGAAAGAGTTCTTCGGTGCATCGCAGTTGTCGCAGTTCATGGACCAGACCAACCCCTTGGCAGAGATCACCCACAAGCGCCGTGTTTCGGCACTTGGCCCAGGGGGACTTACCCGGGAACGTGCAGGCTTCGAAGTGCGTGACGTTCACGTTACCCACTACGGACGTGTTTGCCCCATTGAAACACCTGAAGGTCCAAACATCGGTTTGATCAACTCGTTGGCTTTGTACGCCCGATTGAACGAATACGGTTTCATTGAAACGCCTTATCGTCAAGTCATTGATGGCAAGGTCACGATGAACATCGACTACCTGTCGGCGATTGAAGAAGGTAAGTACGTCATTGCCCAGGCCAATGCATTGTTGGACAAAGAGGGCAAGTTGACAGGAGACTTGGTCTCCGCCCGTGAAAAAGGTGAATCCATTTTGTGCGGTGCAGAGCGGATCCAGTACATGGACGTTTCACCAGCACAGATCGTATCGGTCGCGGCTTCATTGGTGCCCTTCCTTGAGCACGATGACGCCAACCGCGCTTTGATGGGTGCCAACATGTCGCGTCAGGCAGTGCCTGTTTTGCGTCCAGAAAAGCCAATGGTCGGAACCGGTATCGAGCGCGTTGCGGCTGTCGACTCAGGTACTGTGGTCACTGCTACGCGTGGCGGCATCGTGGACTACGTAGATGCCACCCGCATCGTGATTCGCGTCAATGATGCCGAAGCCATGGCCGGTGAAGTGGGTGTGGACATTTACAACCTGATCAAGTATCAGCGTTCCAACCAAAACACCAACATTCATCAGCGCCCCATCGTCAAGCGTGGCGACAAACTGGCAAAGGGCGATGTGATCGCCGATGGTGCCTCCACCGATCTGGGTGAAATCGCCATTGGTCAGAACATGCTGATCGCTTTCATGCCATGGAACGGCTACAACTTCGAAGACTCGATCTTGATTTCCGAGCGCGTGGTTTCCGAAGACCGTTACACCTCAATTCACATCGAAGAATTGGTGGTCATGGCTCGCGATACCAAGTTGGGTGCCGAAGAAATTTCGCGCGATATTCCTAACTTGTCCGAGCAGCAACTGGGTCGGCTCGATGACTCTGGCATTATTTATGTGGGTGCCGAAGTTCAGCCGGGTGATGTGCTGGTGGGTAAGGTCACGCCAAAAGGTGAGACCACATTGACCCCTGAAGAAAAGCTCTTGCGAGCCATCTTTGGCGAAAAAGCCAGTGACGTTAAAGACACCTCTTTGCGAGTTGACCAGGGTTCGCAAGGCACTGTGATCGATGTGCAGGTCTTCACCCGTGAAGGAATTGTTCGCGACAAGCGTGCGCAGCAGATCATCGACGATGAACTCAAGCGTTTCCGTTTGGATCTGAACGATCAATTGCGTATTGTGGAGGCCGACGCCTTTGCCCGTATTGAGAAATTGCTGGTTGGCCGAGTGGCCAATGGTGGCCCTCAAAAACTGGCAAAAGGAACGAAGATCGACAAGGCCTACATGGAGTCGGTCGAGAAATTCCACTGGTTTGACATTCGCCCCGCAGAAGATGACGTGGCCATGCAGCTGGAGTCGATCAAGAACTCACTGGAACAAACCCGTCACAGCTTTGATTTGTCTTTTGAAGAAAAACGCAAAAAACTCACACAAGGTGATGAGTTGCCAGCTGGCGTGCTCAAAATGGTCAAGGTTTATCTGGCAGTCAAGCGTCGCTTGCAGCCGGGTGACAAGATGGCCGGACGCCACGGTAACAAAGGTGTGGTATCTAAGATCGTTCCGGTCGAAGACATGCCTTATATGGCCGATGGCACTCCTGCAGACATCGTCTTGAACCCACTGGGCGTGCCTTCACGCATGAACGTGGGTCAGGTGCTCGAAGTTCACCTGGGTTGGGCGGGTAAGGGCATTGGCCAACGCATTGGCAACATGTTGCAAGCAGAGACCCAGCGCCTGGAAAAAATTGCAGAATTGCGCAAGCTGTTCGAGCAGTTGTACAACAGCATGGGACGCAAAGAAGACTTGTCGCAACTGACGGATGACGAAATCCTGTCAATGGCCGACAACCTCAAAGAAGGCTTCCCGTTTGCTACGCCTGTTTTTGACGGCGCTGCTGAAGAGGAAATTCGTGCGATGTTGCACTTGGCCTACCCTGACGATTTGGCCAAGGCAAAAGGTCTGACCGCGACACGTACACAAGCCAATTTGTATGACGGGCGTACTGGTGATGCCTTTGACCGTCCAACCACCATTGGTTATATGCACTTCTTGAAACTTCACCACTTGGTGGATGACAAGATGCATGCACGCTCAACGGGCCCTTACAGCTTGGTCACGCAGCAACCGCTGGGTGGTAAAGCCCAGTTTGGTGGACAGCGTTTCGGCGAGATGGAAGTCTGGGCACTGGAAGCCTACGGCGCTTCTTATGTTTTGCAAGAAATGCTCACCGTCAAGTCGGACGACGTGCAGGGACGTACCAAGGTGTACGAGAGCATCGTCAAAGGCGAACACTCCATCGAAGCGGGCATGCCCGAATCGTTCAACGTGCTGGTCAAGGAAATCCGTTCGCTGGGTCTTGACATCGAGCTCGAGCGTTCTTAATTCACAGGCAAAGGATTTAAACCATGAAATCACTACTCGACCTGTTCAAACAGTTCACGCCCGATGACCATTTCGATGCGATTCGCATCGGACTGGCTTCCCCAGAGAAAATCCGTTCTTGGTCATTCGGTGAAGTGAAAAAGCCGGAAACCATCAACTACCGTACCTTCAAGCCTGAGCGCGATGGTCTTTTTTGCGCCAAGATTTTTGGCCCCATCAAAGACTATGAGTGCTTGTGCGGCAAATACAAGCGTCTGAAACACCGTGGTGTCATTTGCGAGAAGTGCGGCGTTGAAGTGACTCAAACCAAGGTACGTCGTGAGCGCATGGGTCACATCGACCTGGCCGCACCGTGTGCGCACATTTGGTTTCTGAAATCGCTGCCTTCCCGTTTGGGCTTGGTGCTCGACATGACATTGCGTGACATTGAACGCGTGTTGTACTTTGAAGCTTATGTGGTGACCGATCCCGGCATGACCCCGCTGAAGAAATTCGGCATCATGACCGAAGACGACTACGACGCCAAAATCAAAGAATACGGCGATGAATTCACTGCCAAGATGGGCGCTGAAGGCATTCGTGAGTTGCTTGAAGGCATCGACATCGAGAGCGAGATCGAACGCTTACGCGGTGACTTGACGGGCTCTGAATTGAAGGTCAAGAAAAACTCCAAGCGCCTCAAAGTGCTGGAAGCATTCAAAAAGTCCGGCATCAAACCCGGCTGGATGGTGCTTGAGGTTTTGCCTGTGTTGCCACCAGACTTGCGTCCTTTGGTGCCACTGGATGGTGGTCGTTTTGCCACTTCGGACCTGAACGATTTGTACCGCCGTGTCATTAACCGCAACAGCCGTCTGCGTCGTTTGCTGGAATTGAAGGCCCCTGAAATCATCGCACGCAACGAAAAGCGGATGTTGCAAGAAGCCGTTGACAGTTTGCTGGACAACGGTCGACGCGGCAAAGCCATGACCGGTGCGAACAAGCGCGCTCTGAAGTCCTTGGCCGACATGATCAAAGGCAAGAGTGGTCGTTTCCGCCAAAACTTGTTGGGTAAGCGAGTGGACTATTCCGGTCGTTCCGTCATTACCGTGGGACCAACTCTCAAATTGCACCAGTGCGGTTTGCCCAAGTTGATGGCCATCGAATTGTTCAAACCCTTCATCTTTGCCCGCCTCGAAGCGATGGGCATTGCCACCACGATCAAGGCGGCAAAAAAGGAAGTTGAAGCCGGTACACCGGTGGTTTGGGACATCTTGGAAGAGGTCATCAAAGAGCACCCTGTGATGCTGAACCGTGCGCCTACGCTGCACCGTTTGGGTATCCAGGCTTTTGAACCCCTGTTGATCGAAGGCAAGGCCATTCAGTTGCATCCTTTGGTGTGCGCGGCCTTTAACGCCGACTTCGACGGTGACCAGATGGCGGTTCACATTCCATTGTCGGTGGAGGCCCAGATGGAAGCCCGCACACTGATGCTGGCCTCTAACAACATCTTGTTCCCGGCCTCTGGTGAGCCATCGATTGTGCCGTCGCAAGACGTGGTGCTGGGTCTTTACTACGCCACGCGTGACCGCATCAATGCCAAAGGCGAAGGCTTGATCTTTTCCGACATCGGAGAAGTGCAGCGCGCCTTGGATGCTGACGCAGTCGAGTTGTCGGCTAAGGTCAATGTGCGCATGACCGAGTGGACCAAAGACAAAGTCACGGGTGAATTTACTTCATCGGTGTCCTTGGTAGAGACTACGGTTGGACGTGCGCTGTTGTCAGAAATTTTGCCTAAAGGCCTGCCTTTCTCAAACTTGAACAAGGCACTCAAGAAGAAAGAAATTTCTAAACTGATCAACACCTCGTTCCGTAAATGCGGTTTGAAAGAGACGGTGGTTTTCGCCGACAAACTGTTGCAGAACGGTTTCCGTCTGGCGACCCGTGCGGGCATTTCTATCGGTATTGACGACATGTTGGTGCCACCAGAAAAGCCGGCCATCATTGAAGCCGCTGAAAAAGAAGTCAAAGACATCGAACAGCAATATGTGTCGGGTTTGGTGACCTCTGGCGAGCGTTACAACAAAGTGGTCGACATCTGGGGCAAAGCCGGTGACGTCGTGTCCAAGGTGATGATGGATCAACTCCGCAAAGAGAAGACCATTGACCGTCACGGTAACGAAGTGGATCAGGAATCCTTCAACTCCATCTACATGATGGCCGACTCGGGTGCTCGTGGTTCTGCTGCGCAGATTCGTCAGTTGGCTGGTATGCGTGGTCTGATGGCCAAGCCTGATGGCTCCATCATCGAGACCCCTATCACGGCGAACTTCCGTGAAGGTCTGAACGTTTTGCAGTACTTCATTTCTACGCACGGTGCCCGTAAGGGTCTGGCAGATACCGCTTTGAAGACGGCCAACTCGGGTTATCTGACACGTCGTTTGGTTGACGTGACGCAAGACCTGGTCGTGACCGAATTGGATTGCGGCACGGCTGATGGCTCGCTCATGCGCGCGATTGTCGAAGGCGGTGAAGTGATCGAGTCCTTGCGCGACCGTATCTTGGGCCGTACCGTGGCCGATGATGTGCTGCACCCAGAGAACCGGACGGTCATGGCTGCTGCTGGCGTGATGCTCGATGAAGACCTCATCGATGAACTTGAGGCAGCGGGCGTGGACGAAGTCAAAGTCCGTACCGCCTTGACTTGTGCCACACGTTTTGGTTTGTGCGCCAAGTGCTATGGCCGAGATTTGGGCCGTGGTGGCCTGGTCAACAACGGCGAAGCCGTCGGTGTGATCGCTGCTCAGTCGATCGGCGAGCCGGGCACCCAGCTGACCATGCGTACGTTCCACATTGGTGGTGCGGCTTCGCGTGCAGCGGTGGCCTCTAGCGTGGAAGCCAAGTCCAACGGCATCATTGGTTTCAATGCCACGATGCGTTACGTGACCAACACAAAGGGCGAGTTGGTGGTGATTTCCCGTTCAGGCGAAATCGTCATTCATGAACACGGCCGTGAACGTGAGCGTCATAAGGTGCCTTACGGTGCCATCTTGGCCATCAAGGCCGACCAAACCATCAAGGCTGGCACGATCCTGGCCAACTGGGATCCATTGACTCGACCCATCATCACCGAATTCGCCGGACAGGTGAAGTTCGAGAATGTGGAAGAAGGCATGACCGTGGCCAAGCAATTGGACGAAGTGACTGGCCTCTCCACCTTGGTGGTCATTGATCCCAAGCGTCGCGGTGCCGCCAAGGTGATCCGTCCGCAGGTCAAACTGATTGATGCGGCTGGTAAGGAAGTCAAGATTCCAGGCACCGATCACTCGGTGACCATTGGCTTCCAGATTGGTTCTTTGATTCAAGTGCGCGACGGCATGAGTGTTGGACCTGGCGAAGTGCTGGCCCGTATTCCTGTTGAAGGCCAGAAAACGCGTGACATTACCGGCGGTTTGCCGCGAGTGGCCGAGTTGTTTGAAGCCCGTACCCCCAAAGACAAAGGCATGCTGGCTGAAATCACCGGTACTGTTTCGTTTGGTAAGGAAACCAAAGGTAAAGTTCGTTTGCAGATCACCGATCCGGAAGGCAAGGTTTGGGATGAACTGATCCCCAAGGAGAAGAACATCTTGGTGCACGAAGGCCAAGTGGTCAACAAAGGTGAAAGCATTGTGGACGGCCCTGCCGACCCGCAAGACATTCTGCGTTTGTTGGGTATCGAAGAGCTGGCCCGTTACATCGTGGACGAAGTGCAGGACGTCTATCGTTTGCAGGGCGTGAAGATCAACGACAAGCACATTGAAGTGATTGTTCGTCAGATGTTGCGCCGTGTGGTGGTTGAAAACATTGGAGATTCGACCTATATCTCCGGGGAACAGGTCGAGCGCTCTGAAATGCTCAATACCAACGATGCATTGCGCAGCGAAGGCAAGATTCCGGCAACGTTCAGCAACTTGTTGCTGGGAATTACCAAGGCATCCTTGTCAACCGACTCGTTTATCTCTGCGGCTTCCTTCCAGGAAACGACCCGTGTTTTGACCGAAGCGGCCATCATGGGCAAGCGCGACGAGTTGCGTGGCTTGAAGGAAAACGTCATTGTCGGTCGCCTGATACCTGCCGGTACCGGTTTGGCCTATCACAAAGCGCGTGCAGTCAAGGACGCGATGGACGACGCCGAGCGCCGTGCTATTGCCGATGCCGAAGCTGCTGACTTGGCGGGTGTCTCAGCTGAAGACGCCGTCACGGACGCAGGCGAAGCCGCCTGAGTGCTACATTCACCCATCAGTGGGTGAGTTTCTTAAGCAGCCCCTGCACCGTTTAACGGTCAGGGGCTGTTTCAATGGCGAAGATAAATTGGAGGTGAAGCCATGGGTGCATTGGTTTTTAGCTTAATGCTCGCCATCTCTCTCTTTTGGGCAGTGGGTGCGCATAACCGCTTGGTTCGTCTTCGTGCTGACGTGACCCGCCAATGGAGCAGTGTGGATGCTGTTTGGCTGCGTTTGCTGGTGAGGCTGCAAGGGGGTATTGCTGCTCGGCAATCCTTTAACAACGAGGACGAAGCAGAAGACATGCAAGTCATTCAATTGGCTTGTGATGAACTACTCGAGGCCCTCACGCAGGTTCGTTTGCAACCACTCGATGTGGAGTGTCAAAAGCAAGTGTTGGCGCAGCATTTGAAATTGCTTGCACTGATACGTTCCATGATGCAAACGGCCAACGAGGCAGTCAAACCCGATCTTGAAATTGCCTTGAACCGGATGCGGCAAACACTCCCAGCGGCACTCATTCCCTACCATGTCGCAGTGGCTGCATACAACGACGCCTTGTCCATGCGACCCGCATCTTGGCTTGCCAAGCGATTGAAATTCAAACCGGCAATGCGAATGGATTTATCCATGGGCTCTAGCTGAGCGAGCTTAAAACCAACGATGACACCCACGGATAAATCTAATGCCGCCCCCATGCCGGGACAGTCGCCCCCATTGTGGCGTCTGCTTCAGGCAACTGCAGCTGCTGTGCAAGCAACACGCCAGGGCAAATCTTTGACCGCGCAATTCGAATCGGTTTCTTCCGAATTGCGTCCAGGCGTTCAGGCATTGAGTTTTCAGGTCCTGAGGCAACTCGGCCGCGCCACAACTTTACGTGAGTTGTTGGCTGCTAAAACACCTCCCCCTGGAGTTGATGCCCTTTTGTGCACTGCACTCGCTTTGTGCTGGGATGAGGCCTACGCCCCTTATCCGATCCATACATTGGTCAATCAGACAGTCGAAGCTGCGCGTAAACAAAGACAAACACAGGCTCAAGGTGGGTTCATCAATGCCTGCCTGCGTCGATTCATGCGCGAACAAGACAGTTTGATACAACAAACTGAAAATCAAGCCTTGGCGAAATGGAATCACCCGGTTTGGTGGATTGAGCGATTAATGGCAGATCACCCGAGTCATTGGGAGCAATTGCTTTCAGCTGCACAAATGCCGGCGCCAATGACTTTGCGGGTGAATTCCCGGCAAGGAACTGTGGACGAATACCAGCGCCAGTTAGAAAGCATGGGCGTTCAATCCAAGGCCGTTGGGCAACATGGCTTGCAATTGACCAAGGCGCTGCCTGTACAGCGGTTACCGGGATTTTCGCAAGGCCATGTTTCTGTCCAAGACGCTGCAGCACAAGTGGCGGCACCATTCTTGATGCAGGGACTGGACAGTACGCAAAATTGGAAAATTTTGGACGCCTGTGCTGCACCTGGAGGTAAAACGGGTCATTTGCTCGAGTTGTATCCCAATGCTCAAGTGACCGCCCTGGATGTGGATGAGTCCCGCTGCAAACGAATTGATGAAAATTTGGAGCGCCTGGGCTTGCCAGCCAAGGTTTTGTCGGCCGATGCAAGTCAACCCAATCAATGGTGGGACGGGCACCACTTTGATGCCATATTGTTGGACGCACCCTGCACGGCATCCGGCATTGTCAGAAGGCACCCCGATGTCCGTTGGCTGCGTCGGCCTTCGGACAGTCAGCAACTGGCCGATATTCAGGCCAATTTGCTTAAAGCACTTTGGCCCTTGCTAGCGCCGGGTGGGCGATTGCTTTATTGCACTTGTTCAATCTTCAGGGCGGAGGGAGATGGAACAGTCCAAGCGTTTCTAAAGTGCAACACTGATGCCCTATTGCACCCCTCGCCAGGACATTTGATACCGGGTCAGACGCCAAACGGTCTTTCGTTCAAGCACAATCCGTTGGGTGAACACGATGGATTTTATTACGCACTGCTTGAAAAACGCCTTCACTGAGCTCTTGCGCCGAGTGGCTGGGGCTCTTTGTGCCTGGCTGGTCTTGGCATCGTCCGTCTGGGCGCAAACCTCCGTGGCTGAGTTGACCGAGTTGAGGGTAGAGCGCAGGGAATCTGCTTTGGTTACTAACGCTCAGCTCAAGCTGGAACTGGGGCCTGCGGTAGAAGACGCCCTGATCAAGGGGCTGGCGGTGCACTTTGTCGCTGAAACCGAAGTGATGCGCGATCGTTGGTATTGGTATGACCGAAAAATCGGCACAGCCACACGCTATTACAGACTGGCCTTTCAGCCACTCACACGACGCTGGCGACTCAATGTGTCCAGTGAGCCGATTTCAGGGGCTGGCTTGGCAGGCAGTATTTCTCAGAGTTTTGAAACCTTGACAGAGGCCCTGGACGTCATTCGACGACAGTCTGGCTGGAAGGTTGCAGAGATGACAGACCTGGACCCTGAGGCCAGGCAATACATCGCATACAGGTTCAGACTGGATATTTCCCAACTTCCACGCCCCTTTCAAATTGCTGCAGGTAATCAAGCCGAATGGACCTTGGTGGTTGCGAGACAGTTGCGCCTGACAGCTGACATGGTGCGGTGACATGAAGACAGCGCTCAGTCGGTCCGCCAAGCAGGCGCTACAGGCTTCGCGAACCAGTCGTTTGTTATTGGGGTTGGGCGCTTTGGCCATGGTGGTCATCGGTTTGGGCTTGGTCCTGCTGATGACGCAAGCCACGGGTAACCGGGAAAGCTACAACCAAGCCTATGAATGGCTCACCCTGATCAACGCGGTCGTTGCAGGGGGCTTGCTGATCACCATCGTGTGGGGCGCGCTCAGGCTCTTACTGCGCTTAAAACGTGGCCAATTCGGATCGCGATTGCTGGTGAAATTGGCAGGAATCTTTGCCCTGGTCGGCGTGATTCCCGGTCTTTTGATTTACGTGGTTTCCTATCAATTCGTCTCCAGATCCATTGAAAGCTGGTTCGATGTCAAAGTAGAGACTGCGCTGATTGCCGGTCTGAACTTAGGTCGCTCAACGCTGGACACACTAAGCATAGATCTGGCCAAGCAAACACGCGTAGCTGCGGTCCAGTTAAGCGAGGTGTCTGATGTCAGTGTGAATCTATCGCTGGAAAAAATACGTGAGCAATTGGGCGTCAGTGATGCCGTTTTATGGACCCTCAGCGGACGGATGGTCGCCAGTGCCGGGCAATCCAGGTTTCAAATGCGCCCCGACCTTCCCTTGGCGCAACAGATCAAAGACGCCAGACAAAAAGGCAGCACTGAATGGGTTGAGGGTCTGGATGAGGCCATCGCTGGGGGAGAAAAAGGACGTATCAAGATTTTGGTTCTTTTGCCGCAAACAGGTCTGGCCTTTGACGAAGAACGACGACTTCTGCAAATCACACAAGAGTTACCGCCGGCGTTGGTCAAAAATGCATTGGAAGTACAAGCCGCCTATCGGGAATATCAAGAGCGAGCCTTGGCGCGCGATGGCCTGAGGCGCATGTACATCGGAACACTCACCCTCAGCCTGTTTTTGGCGGTACTGGGTGCCATATTGCTGGCCGTGGTGCTGGGCAACCAATTGGCTCGACCACTTTTGCTCTTGGCACATGGCATGCGCCAAGTGGCTTCAGGCGATTTAACCCCCAAACTGGCCATGCAGGGCAAAGATGAGTTGGGTGGACTCACCCGTTCTTTTGCGGATATGACCCAGCAACTGTCTGATGCACGATCCAATGTGCAGCGAAGTTTGCTCCAACTCGATACGGCACGGGGTAATTTGCAAACCATCTTGGATAACCTGACGGCAGGGGTCATGGTGTTTGACGCTGAAGGTGTGATTCACTCTGCCAATCCTGGTGCGACCCGAATTTTGCGTGTGCCCGTGGCGGTTTACCAAGGCTTGCCATTGCGAAGCTTGCCTGACTTGCAGGGATTTGCCCAAAGCGTAGCCGATCAATTTGCCATGTTGCGGTCAGAAAAAGACGGGCATGATCTGGACCATTGGCAAAAATCATTTGAGATACATGCACTGGGGCAAGGTTTGGCTGCGACAGCGGTGACTTTGTTGGCAAGGGGCGCTGTTTTGCCCGATGGCATGCGCCTGTTGGTGTTCGACGATATTTCTGAAATTGTGTCAGCCGAGCGTGCCCAAGCATGGGGCGAAGTGGCCAGACGTTTGGCGCATGAAATTAAGAATCCACTCACTCCGATACAGTTATCCGCCGAACGACTGCAAAGAAAACTCATTGGCAAGCTTGATGCGCAAGACGATATCGTGTTGAATAAGTCAGTCAAAACCATTGTGGATCAGGTCGATGCGATGAAGCGGCTTGTTAATGAGTTTAGAGACTACGCCCGATTGCCATCGGCCGATCTCAAGCCTGTTCAACTCAATGTCTTGATTGCTGATTTGATGGGTTTATATGCCAATGAGCCGAGCGACTTGTCAACCCGGGCGCGCGTCATCACCGATCTAGATCCTGAATGCCCGCCTATATTGGGCGATGAGCAGCAACTCAGGCAAGTTATTCATAACCTGCTTCAAAATGCACAAGATGCTTGTGAGACCAAGGGTGAAGTGGCAGAAAATGCGCAAGTGAGTTTGCGCACAGAATGGAACAGCACGCGGAATCGGGTTCGATTGATCGTTGCCGATACAGGGTCGGGTTTTGAACCCAATATCCTTAAACGAGCATTTGAACCTTATGTCACAACCAAAGTCAAAGGCACGGGTTTGGGTTTGGCTGTGGTCAAGAAAATCGCTGACGAACATGGGGCGAGAATTGAGCTGAGCAATGTGTTGCAAGAGGGAGAAATCAAAGGCGCTCAAGTCTCGTTATCATTCATGCTTAATACAACAATGGGCAAATTGAACCAGCCCGCTAATTGAACAGAGACAAGACAGACGATATGGCAAATATTTTGGTGGTTGACGACGAGCTTGGCATTCGGGACTTGCTCTCGGAAATCCTGTTTGATGAAGGTCATCAGGTTGAGCTTGCCGAAAATGCAGCCAAGGCCCGTGAAGTCAGACTTCGCATGCGTCCTGATTTGGTCTTGCTGGACATCTGGATGCCCGATACCGATGGTGTGAGCCTCTTGAAAGAGTGGGCAATCGCGGGTTTGCTCAACATGCCGGTGATCATGATGAGTGGCCACGCCACCATCGACACGGCAGTGGAAGCCGTCAAAATTGGGGCGCAGGCATTTCTGGAAAAGCCCATCACCTTGCAAAAGTTACTCAAAGCCGTTGAGCAAGGTTTGACCAGAGACCAAGTCAAACAGGCTATGAGTTCTGCAGTGGCGACGCAAACAGTCAATTCTTCATCAATATCTTTGAAGTCAAACGAAGCTGTCACTGCAGTCATGGAAGTTCAACAAAGCTTCGACTTGGACCGACCGCTGCGCGAAGCCCGCGACGCATTTGAAAAGGCTTATTTTGAGTTTCACTTGGCCCATGAGTCGGGTTCTATGACCAAAGTGGCAGAAAAAACAGGCTTGGAAAGAACCCATCTGTACCGAAAACTCAAGCAGTTGGGTGTGGACTTGTCTCGCAGCAAACGCAATGGTTAATAGGGCATCTTTCCGTCCAAAAACAAGGTTTTACTCTGCTATAATTTCGCCTTCGGCCCGGTAGCTCAGTTGGTAGAGCAGCGGATTGAAAAAGTTCACCCGGCGCTAGAACTTCAGCATTAATGGCGCCTGCAAATTGGGTGCAAAACGGTGCGGCATACTCTGTGCTGACAGTGCTAAATCCCCCCTTCTAAAGTTAATTCAAAGTAGTTCAAAACTGCTCTGCAGGCAGCTGCTTGGCTGTCTGTTGGCGCAGCGCTTCAGCTAGCGCAGCCCCCAGCTTTTTCCAACGCCCTGCAACGCATTTACAAGCCCTACAACACGCTTTTAGCCCAGCGGGTAGACATTGGGTGCTGGGTGCTGGGGGGAGTGCTTGTAGAGCTATGTCAGCTTTTGCAGTTCCGCGAGCGTAAAGAAAATTGACGCTTGGGCATTACCAAGTAAGCTCGCGTAGAAGATGGCAATCACGTGCAATGAATTGACAAATTATTATGATCGCTCCCAGTCATAGCGGTCTCGCTTTTTGTTGGATGATCAAGGCATCAGTTAGCTAAGTAACTTTACATACTTAATTCCACCTAAGAATAAATGGCCGTCACACATAAGAAATTTTTATTCGTCCTAGATGGACTGCCGGAAATTGGGGAATATTTCGGCTACGAAGACTATCGACTAGATCAGCCCGAGCGGGGATTGTTCTATGTTGGAATTGGTGATCGAAGAAGAGTCAAGGTGCCGGAGCGGCATCACAACCGAGGACATTCAAATATTTCAGGTGTCCACGGAGTCTTACGAAAAGTGGTCAAGATTTTCGATACCGTAGATGAAATGAATGCGTGGGAAATTTCCCGAATTAAACATATCCGCGATCAAGGATTGACACTAGTTAATAAAGCGGATGGTGGAGAAGGCACAAGAGGTTTGATGCCTTGTCGAAATATTCTGACAGGAGAAACTCAAGTTTTTCGCATTGATGAAATCCCTGAAGGATGGGTGCACTCTTCTACTGGCATGGTTCCTTGCAGAAATATTTCAACAGGTGAAACGACTAACTTTCCCAAAGATTCCATTCCGATGGGTTGGGAAACGTTAGGTAAAGGGCTCGTATTAGCTAGGCATATCGATACTGGCGAAATGAAACGATTTGCCCAAGAAGAAATTCCCAGTTCATGGATTGCTGTTAACACTGGTCGAGCCACATACAAGAATCCGTTAACAGGGGAAACAGGAATGTTTGATATCTCTCAGATTCCTGAAGGTTGGGTGCACATCTTCACTGGCATGGTTACATGTAGAAATCTGGAGACAGGCGAAAGCGCTGCATTCCCCGTAGATGCAATCCCCGAAGGCTGGGCAGGCGTCACAAAGGGCTGGGTGGCAATGAAAAATCCTGCAACAGGCGAAACAGGCTCTTTCCTCAAAGGAACGGCGCCAGAAGGCTGGGTTGGTGTGAACTCTGGTAACAGAAAGACGAACTCGAACTTTGAGAAGGTAAGAAGCATTGCAGAAGCCAACCCCAATGCTACAAGAGCAGAACTAGTGGAGCTATGTGTTGCTGCCGGAATCAACAAGAGCACAAGCAATGTCTATTGCAACAAATTAGGTGTAGGCAAGGAAGACCCAACTTTTCATATAAACCTTGCATTGCTAAAAAAATTCGTTGCTACTCATGGACGAACCCCAGGAAAAACTTTCGACTTCGAGGGCGTCCGTCTGGGTCTTTGGTGCGATGGAATTCGTAAAAAATTCAACCGCGGCACCTTGCCCGATGACAAAAAAATACAACTAGAGCAAGTTAGTTATTGGCGATGGTGAAAAATGATGCATGTGACCCTACTGGATGGCTACAGGATAGAAGCCTGATGTGTAATTTCTGGTGCATGTTGTTGAGGTGGCAATCTCAAGCGTCAAAAAAAATTACGCTTATATAAGCAATGTTTAGCTGAACCAACCACACATACGCCAACGATTTTTACCAATCGAGGTACGGAGAAAAATCAGCCAAAGGACTTGCTGTTGCCATGATGTATCGTATGTTCAATGTGATGGGTCCCGAAACACGTACTGACTAAGGATTAACGTGATGGAAAAGCCACCTGTCTACGAAGTTGACTTCCGACCACCAGAGGAAAAGTCTTTGGTGTGGATAACAGTAAAAATCATTTTGGTGCTAGTGTTACTTATAGTGCTGTATTCCCTAGGAAACTTCACAGCTTCGTTCGGCATCAATGTGGTGATTGGGAAAGTTCAATCATTCTTCAAAGATGTTTGGTCAGTGATTACGGCTTGGGCTGTGCCGGCAGGGGTGATCTTTGCAGGACTACTCTTTGGGATCTTTGGGGCCAATTCCGAGACTGCAGAAAAACAGCAAAATGCGGCGCGCAAAACAATTAATGAAGATGAGGAAAACTGGTCCTGGTCGAACACAATTTCAAAAAATGAACTTGTAGATGTTGACATTCATAGTTCGGGTCTAGGCTTTAACCGCGTAGATATCAAGCAAGGTATGACGACCAATATTTATAGCGGTGATACGTATGTCCGAACAGGTGCCTTCATGACAAGTTCAACTGGCGAAACGTATACGGAAGTCGGAGACGGACTCTGGACAGACTCTCACAACAAGACGATTCAACGCGAGGGCAATGAATTCGTTAATAGAGATACAGGAGTGCGCTCATCATTCGGTGACCCGTTTAAGGATTGAGTCACCTTTTTTCTATTCAAACTGAGTCCGTCCAAACTGGCGGGCTATCGGTTGTCCATCCACACCATGTGAAAACAAACTGCGTTCAACACGAAGGACGCAGATCATGTCAAATTTTGACTCAACAACACTTTCCCAATTTACGGGGACAGAACGCTACTACCGAATCAGCCGCAGACACTTACTGACGGATGGAACGAAATACCTTGCAGAGCAAGCTGAGTGTTTTTGGATGATGGATGCCATCGCCAGCCACTTGATGGAAATTGGTACGACGGATTGGTTTGTGGTTGTCAAGACCACTGTCAAAGATGCCGCAGCACTCATGGTCTATGAGGATGGTAACGGACATGAACACGCAAGGCAGGAAATTCCTTACACAGATTTTCCGCTTGCTGAAATCACACTCTACGCCTGCTGGGACGGCGAGCATTGGATGATCATGTTGCCAAGCGAGTATTGATTCGCAGTTTCAAATGTCCTTCAACTCTTGGATGAAACTCTTTAGTAAGGGGCCTTCGTAGGCGGTGCGATCATCGATGTCTAGAGAGTCATCATGCGGGCTGACCATCGTGACTCTCATTGGCTTGTTAATTCCGCCATTGAACTCCCAATAATCCCAGTAAAAGTTCTCATCAGCTGGATCGGGTCTGACATGTTGTTCAGGCATCCACCCACTGCCTCTGAGTTCAATATGTTCACCTGCTTTGATTCTTGACCAAGTTCCTGCATCGAGGCGAAGGACTAGCCACATCCATTCGTAACCGCAATCTGGATCAATTACGACACCTGTGGATTTGGGCTCAGAGACCAACACAAGTTTGTGGAGTTGATCCCGTAAGTCATGTACCTCAATTGCCTGCCGTTCAAGCGAAGCGACAATTTGTGCAAGTGCATTTTCAATTCGATCAAGTTGTGAAGACATAAAAGCTCCTAGTATGTTGACTATGAATAGGCTTCTGCATGACTTCAAGCAAGCCCTGCAACGCATGGAATGCGAGCGCATAAGCCGTCTCAGTTGCGGAACAAAAAATGACAGCGTGTAGGGCTTTTTGCTGTTGGAGCATCCGCGCTATACCTCTCAGCCCCAAGGTAATAGAACTGAAAAATTCAAGTGAATTTCAGTAGAAAACCCAGCACTTTTGGGGTGAATCAGTCGGAATTGGCGAACGAGACAGGCTCAAGTGAAGCGCAAGTTTGATTTGACTCTGCGCCTGCGAGCAGCTTTCAACTTGATCGGCTTGGGTTTGACCGCTCGACTCTTTGCCCAGATTTGCTGCTGCTTGAGTTTTTGCTGTTGTTGCCTAGCTTGCTGCGCTACCTGTCGTTTTTGTTTGGCTGCTGTGTCACGCTGTTGAGCCACAGCGCTGTACTCAGCGGGTGACATGGAGCCATAGGACGTGATGTTTTCTAGAAGTTCGGCGATACGCATCATGTATTTAATGCCGCGTATGCCGAGCTCACATCAATCTAGAACCTCTGTGTAGTTCAGCACATTACCCTTGCCAAACTGAGCCTCACCGAGCAATTTGGCGTCAATGGCATTGTCGGCGAACACAATGGTGTGGGTGCTCTGCGTTGCTGACAGACGCACCCAGAGTTGAAATCGTTTCATATGGTTGAAGACTTCAGCGTTGGAAACTGGAGCGAACATTTCCAGCTGTGGTTTCCAATTGCGTATCCAACTCGCCGACTTCGATGGCAGATTTGATGACTTCCAAAGTGGAGACCAATTCGTTTGGGCTGGCGATTTCAATGGCGAACTTTCCCTTGGCTAGCTCCAGTATGCGAGCACCGTAGCGGACAGTAATGGCTGTCTTGCCGTTCTCAGCAATGAACCACCAAGCCTTCACTCGCTTGGGTACTTCAACCTGTTTTCGCAATCCGGTTTCAGAGTCAATGATTGTGCGAAATTTGCTGGCACTGAATTGACTTCCAGAGGTCTGTGCTTTCGCCAGTTGAATCTGCTCCCACAGACGTTTGCTCATCTTGTTGCGGCGAAGTTGTACGGGATTGATGCTGCTGCTCTTTTGCGCTGCGGTCAATTTGAGTCCCGCCAATGTTGCTGTTGCCATTTCGTTTCTCCTTTGTATGAATGGACAACGCAAGTGTGTTTTCGAGATACTGATCTGGGCAACCAACCAGTGATGAGCCCATGCAAGTTGGCGGGACATTCCAAAGATTTAGCCAGTTTTATTAAGAATTCATTTGGTCGCTACTAAATAGAAATGACAGGCAGAGCGAATCACAGTCTCTGTGCTGCCATTTATCACTACCGATAACGAGCTGCGTCACTCATTCGATATGACGCCCAACAACTGGACAACGGTGTCGCAGGGAAGGAAGATTTGAGCGGTAGCAAAGATTTGTCGAAAGCACATTTATTTGTGTTGTTATGGTTTGCCACCTATTACAGACAAAGCACAAAAAAGGCACAAAGATGGAAGGCTGTAAGCCTTCAGCATCACGAGCAAGCCCTGCTTACACGGCAACTTGCAAACACTGCGATCGGTTGGCACTTCAGCTATCGCAGACGCTGCGTTTCAAAGCAGCACATAAAAGGAGACCGCGAAACCGCCCTTACCAATTTGGTTGTGCAGAAGTGCTGTGGTAACGAACTCACCAAAAGAGTCCTATCCACACTGAGCCCTGTGTAGGCTCAGTGTGGGTTGAATCTACCAAAAGCTTCTAAGTCAAATCAATCGATCGGACTGTTCGGTGACTGAAGTGAAGAAGAAATGTGCGATGAGCGAATGCGAAGAGCAAGCGAACGCGAGTTCGCTCTTACCCAAGTGCTGCAATGTATGCGGCTTTGAGAGCTTCATCTGTGACACAAAGGCGTACCCACTTCAATGAGGTGCCATCCCACTCGGGTGATCGCAATACCTTGGCAGTGATCTCGGCAGCCAATTCCACCGGAAACTTGAAAACACCAATACCCATCGCAGGCATGGCAACAGACTCTATGTTGTGAGCCACGGCGATGGACAGCGCCGATCTATATGCCGACTCGAGATATGCCTCAGCCTCTTCCTCAAATAAGTAATGACCAGCACGGGCGTGGATCACATACTGATTGGGTAACTTGAAGCCGGGGGTGATCACTGCCATGCCGAGAGCTAATGGAGCGAACTGCTCGCAGTAGTCCTCAAGCTCATCACCAGCAGCCGTATGAATTGCACCAGCAACACCAGATCCAAGACGCAGGTTGGAATTGGCAGAATTGATCACCGCTTGGGCATCTGGCTGCTTGACTAAATTGGCTACGACGACTTGGATGTCCATAAGTGGCTAGATAGGGGGTTGGTTAGATTAGATCACCAGGGGTACGGTTCTCAGCACCACTTGAAAATTGCGCAGCAGGATTTTTACGGAATGCAATGAAATTTTGTTGCCTACAAGTGTGACATGCAGATATGATTTATAGAATAATTTTCAAAGAACCAGCAACAAAAGCAACCGGGATGCTAGCAGCAGACTAATCATCTATTAGTTAAGTTTGCCAATCACCTGTTGATATCGCGAACATTGCAGCCTTTTCATTAGGTTGATTCGTTTAAAGATAAATTGGAGATAAAAATGCCTGCTATTGATACTGCAAAATCCGCCATCAGTAATTCGAATTTTGAACTATTTGAAGAGGTCTTAGAAAATCTAAGCAAGGAACAAATACAAGAGCTTGCTTTTAGTTACAAAGCAACTTCCATGACAATTAATATGTCTGGTACTTGGGTTGAGATATGCAGGGCGAAGTTACTTAACTCTTCGGGGAAGGTGGTTCTTGATGACATTCGTCTTGAGAGAGGGTATAAGGGGTGGTTAGAACAGTTTTACGATTCAAGCACACTACATTTGGCAGCATTGGCAGTTCTAGATACAAACTTTACTGTTGACTTTGACGAAGATTATTTCAGTGCAGGAGAAATGCTTTTTGGTAAAGATTACGGTTTTGGTGCAAGCTCTTCAGATTTTGAAGCGGAATGTAAATCTGAAGAGAGGATTTACAATGAGCTTGATGTGGATGATGAAGACTTCGATCCTGATGATTGCGATGTCGATGACAATGATTCTCCAGTAACACTCCGTAGTGTTTATATTACTGTGAATAGTTTGATTATTGCCATTGAGGGGCATCCTTCGATTTCAATCAAAGTGCATCAAGCTACAAATCATTTGGTGTGTTGGTTCGTTTTTGCATTGCTATTTAATTCATCCGGGAAAAGCGTTGATGAATTAGGGGATTATTCGGTAAGCATCCGATATTTCATGGAGGATAATTTTCAATTATCAGTTTGACTATTCGAATTGGATTGAATGAGCTTTGTATTTTTAAATAAAAGCTGATGTATATCGTGTTCGTTACGCCACATCTTTACCAAAATTTGTGACCAAAGAGAACATACATAGTCTTTGAGCTCAGCTGTAAGTCGTTGATTTTGAACAACTCTGCATCGGACTCGAGGAGCTCAAAATTCTGGTTGCCCAGACCGGGGTAAAGATCACACACTAAATACGCACAAATTCATAGGAGAGTGCGTATGCCGCAAGCCAAAACTTTGACCCCCGTAGAAATTGAAAAAGTGTTGCTGTACATCGCCAGCAAGCCCAACGCCCAGCGCAACCGGCTCATGTTCCTGCTAACAGTATGGGCAGGGTTTCGGGTCAGTGAGGTTGCAGGGTTGAGGATCAGCGATGTGCGAAACGTGGACGGTACGATCCGGGCGGAGGTGTACTTGTCCGCTGAAAGAGTCAAGCACGGGCACGAAGGTGTGGTCTATCTCAATGAGCGGCTGCAGGCTGAGTTGGTTAAATTCATCGAGTCGCGTAATTGGCATGCTGCAGATCAGGCATTGTTCTGCACACAAGCTAATCCGCGAAAGGGTTTTTCAGCAAATACCATGACTCAGCATTTCCACTACCTCTACAAAAGAACGGGCATTGCAGGTGGTAGCAGTCACAGTGGTCGGCGCACCTTCATCAC
>Ga0255137_1000145_pt1 | contig 22285 bp, 20 predicted proteins | sample Law_Atlam_RepC_8_FD_188548 | JGI IMG/M metagenome (GOLD analysis project Ga0255137, IMG submission 188548) | Freshwater microbial communities from St. Lawrence River, New York, United States - Law_Atlam_RepC_8d | ecosystem: Environmental > Aquatic > Freshwater > River | place: USA: New York... | reverse complement strand
TACGACCGCATAGTGCCATGTTTGTGAAAATCCTGAATTAAAATTTTCAAGGACCAAGACAGGGCGACCTGCGTGAATTTCTCTTAAGATATCTATAAGTTGAGGTTGGAGCTCATAAGCGATGCGACCTTGTCGTCTTATCGCTGTAAGCATCTCAATCTGAAGACTACCTTTTTTGGATGGGATATAGACTTGGCTAACTAACGTTTCGGGTTCAATTTTAATACCAGAGGCGTTAAGGACGGTGGCGAGTGATGCAGGACCGCATTGATAGTCATCCTGAGGAAAAAAAGGCACATTTTCTAATTCAACACGCGATGGAATATCGGAGGGTAAGCGCTCCAAAATAGCGGCGGTTTGAGGAAGATTAGCACAGCCACCTAATAGGCTTAGGATAATAAAAAAGCCCACACAGAGGCAGGCTTTTTGAAAAGCAGATTTAAAAATTTTATTTATTGTAGAGCCAAGCTAAGAAACCTACAATAAGCAAGATACCAATCCAACCGACTGTGGTAATCGTAAGATCTCCTCCTGCTGGAAGTGAATCAATATTTTTTGCAACTTGATTAACTTCTGCTTGTGTCATGGCATTGACTCGTTCTTTAGCCATTTGAGGCGTGACGCCCATGGACTCAAATTTAGCTACAACGTCAGTACGGTTAAAAAACTCAAGTACTTTGTTTTTATTCTCAACGCTTTGCTCTGTTTTAAAAGCTTTGTCTGTCGAAATCATTGCCGCATTGAGGCTAAAAGGAACAAGGATAAGACTCGCGATTAAAATGTGAATCAGGGACTTATAAATAGCTTTCATTAAACACTCCTTTTAACTTGTTAAAATAAAATGTCACTTGCATAGTTAATATGACATATTTTTTAAAAAATTCAAGATAAAATGATACTTTTTAGTGGTGATGACCACCGGCACCATGCACGTGCTGATGAGTCACTTCTTCTTGGTTTGCAGAACGCACATCTTTAATCGTGGCTTTAAAAATAATACGTTGGCCAGCCCAAGGATGATTGCCATCCACCACGACTTTCCCATCTGCAACATTCGTCACTGTATATAAAATAACTTCACCCGTCTCATCTTCACCTTCAAATTGCGAACCCTCTTTTAAATTTTCTTGGGGGAAAGCTGAAGCCGGTTCAATTTGAACGAGTTCCGCATCGTATTCACCAAAAGCATCGGCAGGCTCTAATGCTAATTCAATCGTGTCACCAATATTTTTTCCGTGCATCGCTTCTTCTACTTTTGGAAAAATATTGTCATAGCCTCCATGGAGATAGGCCACAGGCTGCTCACTTGATTCTAGAACAACGCCGTCGGCATCTTTAAGTTCGTAGGTCATCGTGACCACAGTGTTCATGGAGACTTGCATAAAAAATTCCTTCAAATGTTTTCTAATATTTTATAGAGAATATAAAGAGATGGGGTGTGACTTTTTAAAATTATTTTAATGTCCGTGATTGTGATCAAGGAGACTATAAAAATTAGATGGGGTCATGATCGTTGGTTTTGCGATTTTTAATTGCTTTGGATAATCACGACTAAAATGAAGTCCACGACTCTCGTGGCGTGCAATGGCTGATTCCACAATTAACTCGGCTACTTGTAAAAGATTTCTTAATTCAATGAGGTTGTGACTCACTTTAAAGTTGGTATAAAACTCATGTACCTCATCGCGCAACATATGAATACGATGAAGTGCGCGTGATAAACGTTTATTGGTTCGCACAATACCTACATAATTCCACATGAAGCGTCTTAATTCATTCCAAGTATGTGTGATAAGAATTTCTTCGTCCGCATCGGTCACACGACTTTCATCCCAGTGCGGTAATTCAAATGAAGTGGTATCAACTTTTGATTGAAGAATATGTTTCGCGACTGCTTCGCCAAAGACTAAACATTCGAGGAGCGAATTACTCGCTAAACGATTGGCGCCATGAAGTCCTGTATAGGCTGTTTCGCCAATGGCATAAAGATGCGCTAAATCGCTTTGACCTGCAAGGTTAGTCATTACACCTCCGCAACTATAGTGGGCAGCAGGTACGACTGGAATCCATTCTTTTGTGATATCGATACCAAGCTCTAAGCAGCGGGCATAGATGGTTGGAAAATGTGACTTTATAAAGTCAGGTGATTTGTGTGAGATATCTAAATACACACAATCGATCCCACGTTTTTTCATTTCAAAGTCAATCGCGCGGGCAACAATATCTCGGGAAGCTAATTCACCTCTTGCGTCATACTCGTCCATGAAGCGAGATCCATCAGGCAGTTTTAAAAGGCCACCTTCACCCCTCACAATTTCAGATATTAAAAAAGATTTAGCTTTGGGATGGAAAAGACACGTCGGATGAAACTGAATAAATTCCATATTGGCCACACGACATCCTGCGCGCCATGCCATGGCTACGCCATCCCCTGTGCTTACATCGGGGTTAGTTGTATAGAGATACACTTTGCTGACACCGCCTGCTGCAAGAATGGTTTCTTGTGCGGATACCGTGATGACTTTACCCGTTTTGTTATTAAGAATATAAGCGCCTAAGCAACGATTGGATTTAATGTGATCAACTTTTAAAGATTTTTTTTCTGTAATGAGGTCAACCGCAATATGGTTTTCTAAAATCGTGATATTGGCGTGCGCTTTAACTTGTTCGCTTAAAGTCGCTTGAATCGCTAGACCTGTAGCATCTTTAGCGTGAACCACACGCCTATGACTATGACCACCTTCTTTAGTTAAATGAAATTGGTGTGTTGTGTCGTCTCGGCTAAAAGGCACATGCAAATCATTAAGCCACTGAATGGCTTCTTTACCGTGAGAGGCGACAAAGCTCGCGACCTTAGGGTCAGTTAAACCGCCCCCAACAAATTCGGTATCCTTCACATGACTTTCAATGGAGTCCTCATTTGACATGACAGCAGCCACGCCACCCTGAGCCCACTGGCTTGAGCTATCTAGAATTTCACGCTTACTCACGATGAGTACTTTTTTATGGTTAGCTAACTTTAAAGCTGAAGTAAGGCCAGCTAGACCGCTACCTATAATAAGCACATCACAAAGTAACATTTGCGTATTTTTCATGAACTAATTAAGAATGAAGTCGTCCTAGAGGTAAATATAAAGTATGTGTATGTTTTTTTACGAAAGAGATTAAACTCAAAAGCAATGCCAAGACTTAACAATAACATAGAACAAAAGAAATTATCACTCGTTGAAGATAAGTCCGCCGTGTATACTTCCGAGCATGAAAAATCTTCGCTATCAGTCGTTGTGAGTGAGAAAATAGAAAATCCGAATCGTGCACTCGACCAGGTTTTAGTTGAAAGTGCGCAGCAAGGCGATAAGAAAGCTTTCGGACTTTTGGTCGAAAAATATCATCGCAAGCTCGGTCGCATCTTAACGCGCATGGTGCGTGATCAAGCTGAGATTGAAGACATTGTTCAAGAAACATTCATTAAAGCTTATCGTGCTCTCCCTAATTTCAGAGGCGATAGCGCTTTTTATACCTGGCTCTATCGTATTGGTATTAACACCGCAAAAAATCACCTAGTAGCGATGGGCAAACGCCCGCGCAATATGACTGAATTTGAAAATGAAGATGGTGAGTTTGAAGAAACACACCAAGTAGCGGAATTTGAAAATCCAGAGACAACATTACTCACAAAAGAAATTGGCATTACTGTCAATGCCGCGATTGAATCATTACCAGAAGAATTAAGGGTAGCGATTACATTACGCGAAATTGAAGGCTTAAGTTATGAAGAGATTGCAGAGATGATGGAGTGTCCGATTGGCACTGTCCGCTCTCGTATCTTTAGAGCGCGTGAAACAATTGCGGAAAAATTAAAACCGCTTTTGTCACAACACAATAATAAACGTTGGTAAATTTAATTTTAAGGAAAAGTTATATGAAAGAAAAAATTTCAACACTTCTCGATGATGAGCTCAGTCTTAAAAGTTCAAGTCAAACGGTCACAGAGATTAGCAAAGACAGCCGTTTACGCGAGCGCTTTGAAACTTATCAATTGATTCGTGACTCCATTAAAAATGAATTGAGTGATGTTACGTTTTCATCTAAATCGATCTTAGATGCCATTGATAAAGAGCCTATCCAGTTAAAATTTAATCAGTCATCTAAACCTCAATCCACGATGGCACTCCCATCACCTTTATGGATGTCTTGGCCAATCGCGGCATCATTTATTGCTGTTCTTTTTGTAGGGGCAATGATCACGACAAATACGTTTCATATGAAAACAACAAATACCATTGAAATTGCGGAAGAAATTCCAAATGAATATATTGAAGCGCATCAAATGTTAGCACCGAGTAATGTCGCGTTTTATGTTGAAACACAAGTTAAGTAATTTTTTTATGCAAGGATTAGTGATTGGGTTAATCACCCTTGCCTTAAGTTTTAGTGCGCAAGGTGCTGAGGATCCTTGGCTTCATCTAGAGAAAGCCTCTCAAGCCGCCAGAAAATTAAGTTATAAAGGTATTTTTCTTTATCAAAATTCCCAAGATATTCGCTCAATCGAAATCACCCATCTGAATAATGGTGAAGAAGAGTTCGCCCGTATGGTCTCTTTAGATGGCCAGCCTCGTGAAGCTTTATCTCGCGGGAATAATATGATGGTGTTTAATTCTAATAAAGAAAATGTCATCATTCAGGAGAGACAGGGACAGAGTTTATTTCCTGCTATTTTGCCTCCAGACATTGAAAGTGTTAAGGCTATTTACACCCTTCGCTTTGCTAATCAGGAAAGGATTAGCGGTCGCGAAGCACAAATCGTTTATCTGGAGCCTAAAGATCAGTTTCGATACCTTTATAAGCTTTGGCTTGATAAAGAATTTGGTTTAATTCTGAAGATGAGTATTTTAGATCATCAACAAAAAATGATTGAACAAGCAAGCTTTAATCAAATTGGATTATTTAGTGGCCAAGATTTAAATTGGTTTAAACCGGATGTGGATATACATAAAAAATACATCATGAATGAGGTGCCTGAAAATAAAGCATCCCTCGAAAAATATTGCACCATTGCTAATTTGCCGGCAGGCTATAAAGAAGTGAGTCACGTCACAAGAACTATGGGTACTAAACCACAGCTTGTTCATCACTGGGTATTCTCAGACGGACTTTCCTTTGTCTCTTTATTTGTGAATCCCATTCCTAAAGATCAGAAGTCTCGTATTGGTGAAACGCGCGTGGGTTCATCTCATGTTCATGCGAGAGTGATGAATGGTAATCAAATTATGGTGGTAGGCACAGTTCCACAGGCAACTATTCAAAAAATTTCAAATTCGATTCAGGATATGAAAGCGCATTAGATGATCGAAGAACAAGCCATTGTCATTAAAACTTCAAAAGATCGAGTTACACTCGAAGTCGTTCGAACTAAGCCATGTGGTTTATGTGGGCAGGTCAGAGGTTGTGGCAACTCAATTTGGGGAAAGATTTTTTCACATCGGTCAGGTTATATTGAAACAAGAAACGATTTGAATGCGAAGTTAGGTGATGTCGTCATTTTAGGTATTGATGAAACGTTTATGCTTAAAGGTTCGCTCATGCTTTATGGCGTCCCGCTTCTTTTAATGTTTTTAGGTATGATAATTGCAAATAGTTTTGCAAAAGATATGAACGAATTTTATACGTTGCTGGGCGCGGTTTTAGGATTATCTTTTGGTGTCATGATGATTAAGCGCGTCATTAACGAAAAGATGCAAATGTTTTACAATGAAGCGCGATTGATTCGTTTTAAATAATTTATTTAAGGAATATACAAGCTATGTTAAGACGTTTTTTTTATGTGTGCATATTTCAATTTTTACTTGTGACCGGATTAGCTGCTAAAGATCTTCCAGACTTTACTGAGCTCGCAGAAAAACAAAGTCCTGTGGTGGTTAATATCAGCTCGATTCAAAAAAATCGTGCGAATGCTATAGGCCAAGGATCGCCCGAAGATGAGCAGATGCAAGAATTTTTTAAGCGTTTTGGTATTCCAGTGCCGCCGGGTATGCCGCCTCACAATGGTCGCGGTCAACAACCTACCCCAGATAAACAAGTTTCTGCCACAGGGTCCGGATTTATTGTGACGACCGATGGTTACATTTTAACGAATGCCCACGTAGTCAAAGACGCAGACGAAGTGATGGTAAAGCTTAATGACAAGCGCGAATTCAAAGCGAAAGTGATTGGGATTGATTTAAGAACGGATGTTGCTGTATTAAAAGTCAATGCGAATAGCTTACCGAAAGTAAGTATTGGAAATCCCGACACGATTAAAGTAGGCGAATGGGTAGCAGCCATTGGCGCTCCTTTTGGTTTAGAAAATACCATGACAGTCGGTATTGTGAGTGCCAAAGGTCGCGCATTACCCCAAGAAAATTTTGTGCCCTTCATTCAAACGGATGTTGCGATAAATCCAGGTAACTCAGGCGGGCCTTTGTTTAACTTAAAAGGTGAGGTGATAGGGATTAACTCACAAATTTATAGTCGCACCGGGGGTTATATGGGGCTCTCATTTGCGATTCCTATCAATGTTGCGATGGACGTCATGACTCAACTCAAAACTAACGGTAAAGTGATTCGTGGTTGGTTAGGTATTGCGATTCAAGAAGTGACTAAAGAACTTTCTGAATCTTTTGGTATGAAAAATACGAATGGTGCATTAGTCGCAGGCATTGAAAAAGGAGCACCTGCAGAAAAGGGTGGTCTTCAACCGGGTGATGTCATTACTAAGTTTGATAATAAGTTGATTGAGTCGTCATCTGACTTACCCAAAGCGGTGGGCAATACCAAACCCGGTAAAACGGTTGTCGCTGAAGTGTTTAGAAAAGGCAGTATCAAAACACTCAACTTAACAGTTGGCGAAATGCCATCTGATCAATCTGAAGTGATTGCAAGTAATAAGGCACCTGACAAAGCAGACGTGAATCGTTTAGGTTTAGTTTTAAAAGAAGCGCCACCGCAACAACGTAAAAAAATGAATGGCAAAAAAGGTCTGCTAGTCGTTGATGCGCAAGGTTCAGCAGCAGCAGCTGGTATTCGAAGGGGTGATATTGTCTTGGCGCTAAACAATAGCGAAGTCGAAAGCGCTGAAGCTTTTGCTAAAGATGTATCTACCATCCCTAACGGCAAGACGGTAGCGCTTCTTATTTTAAGAAATGACGAGACACTTTATGTGCCCGTTAAGATCACGAATGAGCGATAAAATCAGCTAGTTTAAGAGCTTTGTTGTAAAATACATGCTTTCAATCAAAGGCGCTTAAAGAGTTTTAAGCGCCTTTGTTATTAGGTAACTGAAGACATCATAATTCTGCATGGAAAACATTAGAAACTTTTCAATCATCGCGCATATCGATCACGGCAAGTCGACCTTGGCGGATCGTATCATTCAATATTGCGGTGGTTTATCTGATCGCGAGATGGAAGCGCAAGTTTTAGATTCGATGGATCTAGAGCGTGAGCGCGGTATTACCATCAAAGCCCAAACAGCCGCACTTCAATATAAAGCGCTTGACGGCAAAATATATAACCTTAACCTCATTGACACACCTGGACACGTCGACTTCACTTATGAAGTGAGTCGCTCTCTTGCGGCTTGTGAGGGTGCGCTTTTAGTAGTTGATGCAAGCCAAGGTGTTGAGGCGCAAACAGTTGCGAATTGTTATACCGCGATTGAACAGGGTGTTGAAGTCACCCCTGTGTTAAATAAAATTGATTTACCATCTGCGGATCCAGATCGTGTGATCGAAGAAATAGGCGACGTGATTGGCATTGATGCCACAGATGCGATTCGCTGCTCAGCTAAAACTGGCGAAGGTGTCAGAGACGTATTGGAAACAATTGTTTCTCGTGTTCCACCACCAAGTGGAGACGTGACTAAAGCATTAAAGGCACTCATCATTGATGCTTGGTTTGATAATTACGTAGGCGTTGTCATGTTAGTGCGTGTGGTCGATGGTAGCTTAAAACCAAAAGATAAAATTAAACTGATGGCGACGGCTGATCAATATCTATGTGAGCAAGTGGGCGTCTTCACACCAAAATCGAGAAGCAAAGAATCACTCTCCGCAGGCGAGGTTGGTTTTATTATTGCAGGTATTAAAGAGCTCGCGAGTGCTAAGGTGGGCGATACGGTGACGCTAGCAGATAAACCCGCATCCGAATCTTTGGCTGGATTTAAAGAAGTTAAACCACAAGTTTTTGCAGGGCTCTACCCTGTGGAATCCAATCAATTCGAAGCTTTAAGAACGGCCTTAGAAAAGTTAAGTTTAAATGACTCATCCCTTCGTTTTGAGCCAGAGAATTCGACAGCCTTAGGTTTCGGATTTCGTTGTGGATTTCTAGGTCTTCTTCATATGGATATCGTACAAGAGCGACTAGAGCGTGAGTATGATATGGATTTAATCACCACAGCTCCGACTGTTGTATATGAACTTCTCAAAAGAGACGGCGAAGTCACCCAAATTGAAAATCCGTCTAAATTACCTGATACATCTCGCATCGAAGAAATTCGTGAGCCGATTATTCTCATTAACTTATTAATGCCGCAAGATTATGTAGGTCCTGTGATGACTTTATGTAATGGCAAGCGAGGTATTCAAAAAAATATGCAATACCTAGGTCGCCAAGTGATGCTGACCTATGAGATGCCACTTAATGAAGTAGTGCTCGATTTCTTTGATCGATTGAAATCGATTTCAAAAGGCTACGCATCTATGGATTATGAATTCTTAGAATTTAGAGCAGCTGATTTAGTGAAGCTTGATATCATGGTGAATGGTGAACGTGTTGATGCCTTATCATTAATTGTGCATCGTACAAATAGTATTTATCGAGGGCGAGAAGTGGCGTCCAAAATGCGTGAATTGATCCCAAGGCAGATGTTTGATGTCGCCATTCAATCATCTATCGGCGCTAACATTATTGCACGCGAAACAGTTAAAGCCATGCGGAAGAATGTGTTGGCTAAATGTTATGGTGGTGATATCAGTCGCAAGAAAAAATTATTAGAAAAACAAAAAGAGGGCAAGAAGCGTATGAAGCAGGTTGGGAATGTTGAAATTCCTCAAGAGGCTTTCTTAGCCATTTTAAGGGTAGAAGAAAAATGATGTTTGCGCTAATCATGGTCATCGTCTTAACCATCACAGGACTTATTTGGTTACTTGATATTTTTGTCTTAAGCAAAAAAAGAGCGGCGAATGCAAAAGATCCTATCCTTGTTGAATATTCGAAAAGTTTTTTCCCTGTCATTTTATTAGTCTTCTTTATCCGCTCATTCATTGCAGAACCTTTTAAGATTCCGTCAGGTTCAATGATGCCAACACTTTTAGCAGGCGACTTTATTTTAGTAAGTAAATTTAGTTATGGTATTCGTGTACCTATTTTGAATTACACGATGATAGAAGTAGACAAGCCAAAGCGTGGTGATGTGTTTGTTTTTCATTACCCACCTAAACCATCGATCGATTATATCAAGCGTGTGGTAGGTCTTCCAGGAGATGTAATTGAATATAAAAGTAAAACGCTTTATATCAATGATAAAAAAATAGAGCAGACATTCGTTGATAAATATCCATATGTGATGAATGAAATTCATCATATTGAAGCCAAGGAGTTTAAAGAGGCATTAGGTAATGTGAATCATTCCATTTTGATTCATGATTTACCTGGAGAAAATTTTAAATTTGAAGTGCCTCACGGACATTACTTAGCGTTTGGGGATAATCGAGATAACAGTGCCGATAGTCGCGTATGGGGTTTTGTGCCTGAACATAACTTAGTGGGACGTGCTTTTTTTATTTGGTTTAACTTCGGCGAATTAAAACGTATTGGGACTATCATTCATTAATGGATAAAGAGCGTCAAGCCTCGTTAAGTCGAATCATTCATTACACGTTTAGTGATTCTACTTTTATGATCATGGCTCTCACACATCGCAGTTTTTCAGCGCAACATAATGAGCGTCTCGAATTTTTAGGCGACAGCGTTTTAAGTTTCCTCATCGCCGAAGAGCTTTATAAAAGATTTCCACGCATTGATGAAGGTGATTTAAGTCGCTTACGCGCGCAACTTGTTAAAGAGAGTTCATTGAGCGGCATTGCAACCTCAATTGGTTTGGGTGACTTTATAAGATTAGGTGAGGGTGAATTAAAAAGTGCAGGGTGGCGACGCCCGTCTATTTTAGCCGATACCTTTGAATCAATCATTGGTGCGATTTATTTAGATGGGGGAATAGAACCTACACATCAATTTGTCCTTCGCTTTTTTGAAAATCAGTTAAATGAGATTGATCCTAAACTCATTCAAAAAGACCCAAAAACTTTGCTACAAGAATTATTACAAAGCAAGAAAAGTGATTTACCCATTTATACAGTTGTCTCCATCGAAGGTGAAGCACACAGTCAAACCTTTACCATTGAGTGCATCATTAAGAAGTCTAATATTAAAACGCAAGGGATAGGTAATAGCCGACGTATTGCAGAGCAAGAGGCTGCATCAAAAGCTTATCAACTTATGCTGGAGACAATTTAATGAGTGAACAAAAAATTACGCGCTGTGGCACGATTGCAATTGTTGGCCGACCTAATGTAGGCAAGTCTACACTTCTAAATTATTTGGTAGGTAGTAAGATCAGTATCACCTCCAAAAAAGCGCAGACCACACGCTATCAATTATTAGGTATTCAAACGATAGATGACACCCAGTTTCTATTTATTGACACGCCGGGATTTCAGCTTAAACATTTGAACCTCATGAATAAGGGTTTAAATAAAACCGTACACCAAGTATTAAGCGATGTGGACGTGGTTCTTTTTGTGATTGAGTCTCGAGGCATGACAGAAGAAGACCAAGCGGTTATGAAACTCATTCCTAAAGATCGCCCGACGATTCTGGTCATGAACAAAGTAGATTTAATGAAAGACAAGAATGCACTTTTAGAACAAATCAAAACCATGAGCGAGACATATACCTTTAAAGCTATGGTGCCTGTGTCTGCTAAAAAAAATAAACACCTAGATCATTTGTTATCTACCGTTCGAGACTTTTTACCGGAACAACCTTTTATCTATGGTGAAGATGAGATTACTGATAAGAGTGAAAGATTTCTTGCGTCCGAAATTATTCGAGAAAAAATTTTTCGTCTCACGGGCCAGGAAGTGCCTTATTCCATTGCGGTTGAAATTGAAAAATTTGAAGTCGAGGGTAAATTACGCCGCATTTTTGCCGCCATTATTGTTGACAAAGATAGTCAGAAGCCCATGTTGATTGGCAAAGACGGTGAGAAATTAAAACAAATTTCATCTGAGTCCAGACAAGACATGGAAGAGCTCTTTGGCGGTACAGTATGGCTTGAGACTTGGGTTAAAGTAAAAAGTGGCTGGTCGACAGATCGGCGTGTTTTAAAATCATTAGGCCTTTAATTTTTTAAATGGCGACTCCCAATCATCGTCAAGAAAATCAGCGTGTGTATATTTTGCACACTTACCCTTTCAAAGAGACAAGTTTAATCGCGGAAGTTTTCACTGAAAAATTTGGCCGTATTCCAGTTGTTGCTAAGGGAGCACGGCGTCCAAGATCATCCATTCGCGGCATGCTTCAATCTTTTCAGATTTTACTTGCGAATTGGTCAGGCAAATCGGAACTTAAAAGTTTAAATGGATTAGAGTGGTGCGAGAAGCTAACTATTTTAGAGGGTGACGCATTAATGTGCGGATTTTATATTAACGAGTTGATGATGCGTTTATTACCCAGAGATGAGCCTCACATGGACCTCTTTCATTTTTATCACGAAACTATTTTGGCTTTAAGTGAAGGGCGTGAACTCACCATTACATTACGTCGATTTGAACTCAAACTTTTACAAGCCCTAGGCTATGCAGTCACTTTAGATCAAGATGAAGATTCAAATCCAATTATCCCTGATAAAATATATCGCTATGAAGCTGAATATGGGGCGTGTGATTTAATGAAGACCGATCACGGCATTAAAGTCTTAGGAAAGACCTTGCTTGATATGGCAAGCGACCAATATATTAGTAAAGAAACACAACAACAAAGTAAGCAATTGATGCGTTATTTATTGGGGTTTTATTTAGGCGATAAACCACTGCATTCGAAACAACTCTTTGTCGACTTACAAGGATAAGACATTTTATGTTAAAGCTCGGAATTAATATTGATCACGTAGCAACCTTACGACAAGCACGTGGGACCAAGTATCCAAGTGTTGTCGAGGCAGCTCTTCGTGCCGAGCAAGCCGGTGCAGATAGTATTACACTCCATCTTCGCGAAGATCGTCGTCATATGCAAGATGAAGACATTTTTGCCATTCGACCTTTGCTGCAAACAAAAATGAATTTAGAGTTGGCAGCAACTGATGAAATGATTGCGATTGCATCTCGAGTAAAACCACAAGATGTTTGCATCGTGCCTGAGAGGCGAGAAGAGCGAACGACGGAAGGCGGATTAAATGTAAAAGAATCCTATGATCACCTTCACCGTGCAACGCAAACTCTAACCCAACAAGGTAGTCGTGTATCACTTTTTATTGCACCTGATTTAGGAGATATTGATTTAGCGAAAAAGATGGGCGCGCCCGTAATTGAAATTCATACCGGTCGTTATGCAGATGCAGAGAATGAAGTGACAAAGCAGAAAGAATTAAAACGTGTCAAAGAAGCTGCAGCACATGCGTTGTCATTAGGGCTTATTGTGAATGCTGGTCATGGGCTTCATTATCATAATGTGAACTTAATTGCAGAAATTCCTGGTATTGAAGAACTTAATATTGGACATGCGATTGTGGCGCATGCATTATTTGTAGGGTGGGATAATGCGATCCGTGAAATGAAATTACTATTACGTACGTATTCGAAGTAATTTTTTAAAAAGAAAAATTTATTATGATCTTTGGTATTGGCACTGACGTTGTTGAAGTTTCACGCATTCACGAATCCATCGAAAAATTTGGTGATACTTTTGCGCGTCGTATTTTAAGTGATTCCGAATTTGAAAGTTACTTAAAGTCATCAACTCAATCTCGTTTTCTAGCGAAACGCTTTGCTGCCAAAGAAGCTTTTGCTAAGGCCTTGGGCACTGGGTTTAGATCGCCAGTACGTTTTCAAAATATCATCGTAGGCCATGATGATTTAGGAAAACCTATTCTAGAATTTGATGAAGAATTAAAAGACTTCTTAAAACAAAAAAATATCTTAAGTCAGCATATTTCTATTTCAGATGAAAAGAATATTGCGACTGCCTTTGTAGTTCTTGAAACCTAAAATTAAATGGAAGACATCGATTTCAATCGGCGCTTTGGTGGGGTCGAACGTCTGTATGGAAAAAAAGCTTTAGATCTTTTTCAGAAAGCACACGTGTGTGTCATTGGTATTGGTGGTGTTGGATCATGGGCTGCTGAAGCATTAGCGCGAAATGCAATTGGCCAACTCACCCTCATTGATTTGGATCATATTGCCGAATCCAATATCAATCGACAAATTCATGCGTTAAGTCATACGCTTGGAAAATCTAAAGTACTAGCTATGAAGGAAAGAATTCTGGAAATTAACCCCCTGTGTCATGTCCATATTGTGGATGACTTTATTTCAAATGAAAATGTAGCAGCACTCATTAAGAAAAATTTTGATGTCGTTATTGATGCAATTGACCAGGCAAGCATTAAAACAGGTCTAGCGCTTCATGCTTTAAATGAAAAAATCCCACTGGTCATGACTGGCGGTGCTGGTGGGCGTATAGATCCTTCATTAATTAAAATAGCTGATTTAAGTTTAACGCATGGTGATAGGCTGACAGCCAAAATTCGGCATGATGTTAAAAAAGCACTGCAATTAAAAGATTCGCAAAAAGTAGGCATTGACGTTATTTTCACGGATGAAGTCATGAAAAAACCTGAGGAAGTATGTGAAGTTGATGAGGCGCTCACAGGTCTTCATTGTGGTGGGTATGGTTCGAGTGTTATGGTGACAGCTACTTTCGGTTTTATGGCAGCATCAGTTGCTTTAAAGAAATTACTCTAAAAAGAGCTCTTGAAATTTCATGACTCAACCCCCATTGTATGATCATCCCAATATTTTTTAAAAGGTAATTGAACATGGCAACAAAAGAAAATGCATCTGAAAAATTAGTCTTCCAAGCAGAAGTTAAACAATTACTCCATCTCATGATTCACTCTTTATATAGTAATAAAGAGATCGTGATTCGCGAGCTCATTTCAAATGCAAGTGACGCTTCAGATAAATTACGCTTCGAAGCCCTTAAAGACGCTAGCCTTTATGAAAAAGATTCTGAATTAAAAATTAGATTAAGTTTTGATAAAAAGGCACGCACCTTGACCATCTCAGATAACGGTATTGGCATGAATCGAGATGAGGTCATTAGCAATATCGGAACGATTGCAAGATCAGGCACCAAAGAATTCTTAAATAACTTAACAGGCGATGAGGCTAAAGACGCTAATTTAATTGGCCAGTTTGGTGTGGGCTTTTATTCTTCATTCATTATTGCGGACCTGGTCACTGTAATTACGAGACGAGCTGGCAGCACAGAAGCTATTCAGTGGGAATCCAAAGGTGAGGGTGAATACACAATTAGTGAAGTTAAAAAAGATACCCGCGGCACTGACATCATCTTGCATCTTAAAAAAGACGAAGACGAATTTTTAAGCGACTGGACACTCAAGAGCATCATCAAGAAATATTCAGATCACATCACACTTCCTATCGTCATGAAAAAATCTGAGTGGAAAGATGGCGAAGAAGTGCCGACAGAGGAAGATGAAACAGTCAATGCAGCTTCAGCATTATGGGCTCGAAATAAAAATGATATTAAGGAAGAAGAGTATCAAGAGTTTTATAAAAACCTTTCTTATGACCAAGAACCTCCTCTTGCTTATTCACATAATCGTATTGAAGGTAAGCAAGAATATATTTCACTCCTTTATATACCAGCTAAAGCCCCTTTCGATTTATTTGATCGTGAACGCCATCATAGTGTGAAGCTGTACGTCAAGCGTATCTTCATCATGGAAGCATCAGAAAAACTGATGCCTAATTACTTACGCTTTATTAAAGGTGTAATTGATAGTGCCGATCTTCCTTTAAATGTCTCACGAGAAATTTTACAAGATAGTAAAGAAGTTGAAGCGATTCGTGCAGGTTCCACTAAAAAAGTCCTCGATCTTTTAGAAGATATGAGTGAGAAAAAACCAGATGGCTATAAAAATTTCTGGAAAGAATTTGGTGTGGTCATGAAAGAAGGTCACAGTGAAGATTTTGTAAATAGAGAAAAAATAGCAAAACTTTTTCGCTTTAATTCAACGCATGAAGAAACAGATGCTCAAGTGGTGTCTTTAAAAGATTATGTAACTCGCATGAAAGACGGACAAGAAGCCATCTACTACATCACCGCTGATTCCTATGAGGCAGCTAAGCACAGCCCACACCTAGAAATTTTTAAAAAGAAGGGCATTGAAGTTTTATTGCTGAGTGATCGCGTTGATGAATGGCTACTTTCGACTTTCAATGAATTTGAAAGTAAGAAATTACAATCCATTGCAAAGGGTGATCTTGACTTAGGAAAGTTGGAAGACGAAAAAGAAAAAGAAGAGAAAAAGAAAATCGAGAAAGATGCAAAATCGCTCATTGAAAAAATTCAAAAAGCATTGGGTGAAAAAGTTAAAGAAGTAAAAGTGACGCACCGCTTAACAGATTCACCAGCATGCTTAGTGGCTGGAGAGAATGATTTATCAGGCAATCTAGAGCGCCTACTCAAAGCTGCAGGCCAAAAAACACCGGACACAAAACCGATTTTAGAAATTAATCCATCACATAAATTAATTCAGAAGCTTGAAAATACCTCTGATAGTGGGCGTTTCAACGATTTTGCAGAAGTGATTTTTGATCAAGCCTTGATTTCTGAGGGCGGCCAGCTCAAAGACCCAGTTGCTTTTGTCAAGAAAATTAATCAATTCTTAGTCGAATAGCCTGTAGTTTGGGGCTGTTAATGTTTGACAGCCCTTCAAAAACAGTGCTATAGTCTCACCTCTCTGCGTCATGTACGCAGATCGATCGCGGGGTGGAGCAGTCTGGCAGCTCGTCGGGCTCATAACCCGAAGGTCACAGGTTCAAATCCTGTCCCCGCAACCAAGATCAAATACCGTTCTTTAACAAATAGACAACTGATAAGTGTGGGTGCTTATAGTTTTAAGACAAATCCTTATGGCTTACAAAGGTCAAACTTTGCTCGTCATAAGGATCTCAAAATATAAGTGCTTTACACTTTTTAAATTTATGACAAGACATTTAGTTCATTTATGAGCTAATAACCTTTTCAATGAATTTGAGATTTAATAAAGCAAATGCAATATACCGATCCTTCTTTATTGAAGGATCAAGTAATAGTTTTGGATTAAACTGAAGAGTTTGATCCTGGCTCAGATTGAACGCTGGCGGAATGCTTTACACATGCAAGTCGAACGGCAGCACGGAGAGCTTGCTCTCTGGTGGCGAGTGGCGAACGGGTGAGTAATATATCGGAACGTGTCCAATAATGGGGGATAACGAGTCGAAAGATTCGCTAATACCGCATACGCCCTACGGGGGAAAGCAGGGGATCGTAAGACCTTGCGTTAATGGAGCGGCCGATATCTGATTAGCTTGTTGGTGAGGTAAAGGCTCACCAAGGCGACGATCAGTAGCTGGTTTGAGAGAACGACCAGCCACACTGGAACTGAGACACGGTCCAGACTCCTACGGGAGGCAGCAGTGGGGAATTTTGGACAATGGGGGCAACCCTGATCCAGCCATTCCGCGTGAGTGAAGAAGGCCTTCGGGTTGTAAAGCTCTTTCGCAAGGGAAGAAAACTTATGATCGAATAAATCATGAGGTTGACGGTACCTTGATAAGAAGCACCGGCTAACTACGTGCCAGCAGCCGCGGTAATACGTAGGGTGCGAGCGTTAATCGGAATTACTGGGCGTAAAGCGTGCGCAGGCGGTTTTGTAAGTCGGATGTGAAATCCCCGGGCTCAACCTGGGAACTGCGTTCGAAACTGCAAGGCTAGAGTGTGTCAGAGGGGGGTAGAATTCCACGTGTAGCAGTGAAATGCGTAGAGATGTGGAGGAATACCAATGGCGAAGGCAGCCCCCTGGGATAACACTGACGCTCATGCACGAAAGCGTGGGGAGCAAACAGGATTAGATACCCTGGTAGTCCACGCCCTAAACGATGTCAACTAGTTGTTGGTAGAGTAAAATCTATGAGTAACGTAGCTAACGCGTGAAGTTGACCGCCTGGGGAGTACGGTCGCAAGATTAAAACTCAAAGGAATTGACGGGGGCCCGCACAAGCGGTGGATTATGTGGATTAATTCGATGCAACGCGAAAAACCTTACCTGGCCTTGACATGTACCGAATTGAGCAGAGATGTTCAAGTGCTCGAAAGAGAACGGTAACACAGGTGCTGCATGGCTGTCGTCAGCTCGTGTCGTGAGATGTTGGGTTAAGTCCCGCAACGAGCGCAACCCTTGCCATTAATTGCCATCATTTAGTTGGGCACTTTAATGGGACTGCCGGTGACAAACCGGAGGAAGGTGGGGATGACGTCAAGTCCTCATGGCCCTTATGGCCAGGGCTTCACACGTAATACAATGGTCGGTACAGAGGGTTGCCAACCCGCGAGGGGGAGCCAATCCCAGAAAGCCGATCGTAGTCCGGATTGTAGTCTGCAACTCGACTGCATGAAGTCGGAATCGCTAGTAATCGCGGATCAGCATGTCGCGGTGAATACGTTCCCGGGCCTTGTACACACCGCCCGTCACACCATGGGAGTGGGTTTTACCAGAAGTAGTTAGTCTAACCGCAAGGAAGACGATTACCACGGTAGGATTCATGACTGGGGTGAAGTCGTAACAAGGTAGCCGTATCGGAAGGTGCGGCTGGATCACCTCCTTTCTAGAGAACGTCTTGAGCTATCAAGCATTCACACTTATCAGTTGTTAGGCATTATCGAAGAATCATTGGCCCGTTTTATAGGGGTCTGTAGCTCAGCTGGTTAGAGCACCGTCTTGATAAGGCGGGGGTCGTTGGTTCGAGCCCAACCAGACCCACCAGATTTAATCTTTTTTTCCGAAACATGGGGGATTAGCTCAGCTGGGAGAGCACCTGCTTTGCAAGCAGGGGGTCGTCGGTTCGATCCCGTCATCCTCCACCAATTCTTTGATAACTTAAAGACAAGCCTTAAGGGTTGTGATTCACAATCTTTAACGCTTAGCTTTATTGCTAAGTATGTTCTTTAACAAAATGGAAGAAGTAAAGTGAATTTATCTGACTTGTGATGAGCAGATAAATTCAAATGGGTAATTGATTGCAAAATCAGAAACAACATATGACTTTGTTTATACCTTATATATGTAGCTTTTTATAAGGATGTGAATATGGGTCTTAAGTTGCTTTAGAAAAACTTATAACAAGACGTCTCATGCGTCACCAAAATTTGAGTTTAAAAGGGCTCAGGTTTTAATGTTATAGGGTCAAGTGAATAAGTGCATATGGCGGATGCCTAGGCGATTACAGGCGATGAAGGACGTGGTAGTCTACGAAAATTTTCGGGGAGCTGGCAAACAAGCTTTGATCCGGAAGTGTCCGAATGGGGAAACCCACCCGCAAGGGTATCTGTCTCTGAATACATAGGAGACAAGAGGCGAACCGAGTGAACTGAAACATCTAAGTAACTCGAGGAAAAGAAATCAACCGAGATTCCGATAGTAGTGGCGAGCGAAATCGGAGCAGCCTGTTATTTTTAGCACATGTGTTAGTAGAACGGAATGGAAAGTCCGGCCATAGAGGGTGATAGCCCCTTATACGAAAACCCGTGTGTGGAACTAGGGTAACGACAAGTAGGGCGGGACACGAGAAATCCTGTCTGAACATGGGGGGACCATCCTCCAAGGCTAAATACTCGTAATCGACCGATAGTGAACTAGTACCGTGAGGGAAAGGTAAAAAGAACCCCGGAAGGGGAGTGAAATAGATCCTGAAACCGTATGCATACAAACAGTGGGAGCCCGCAAGGGTGACTGCGTACCTTTTGTATAATGGGTCAGCGACTTACATTCAGTAGCAAGCTTAACCGATAGGGGAGGCGCAGCGAAAGCGAGTCCTAATAGGGCGATTCAGTTGCTGGGTGTAGACCCGAAACCAAGTGATCTATTCATGGCCAGGATGAAGGTGCGGTAACACGTACTGGAGGTCCGAACCCACAAATGTTGAAAAATTTGGGGATGAGCTGTGGATAGGGGTGAAAGGCTAAACAAACTTGGAGATAGCTGGTTCTCTCCGAAAACTATTTAGGTAGTGCCTCGTATATCATTCTCGGGGGTAGAGCACTGTTATAGCTAGGGGGGTCATAAGACCTTACCAAACTATTGCAAACTCCGAATACTGAGAAATGCAATTACGGGAGACAGTCCATGGGTGCTAACGTCCGTGGACAAGAGGGAAACAACCCAGACCGACAGCTAAGGTCCCAAATGACGTGCTAAGTGGAAAACGAAGTGGGAAGGCATAGACAGCTAGGAGGTTGGCTTAGAAGCAGCCATCCTTTAAAGAAAGCGTAATAGCTCACTAGTCGAGTCGTCCTGCGCGGAAGATGTAACGGGGCTAAGCACGTAACCGAAGCTTCGGGTGCATATTTATATGCACGGTAGGAGAGCGTTCTGTAAGCCTGCGAAGGTGTCTTGTGAAGGATGCTGGAGGTATCAGAAGTGCGAATGCTGACATGAGTAGCGATAAAGGGTGTGAAAAGCACCCTCGCCGAAAGCCCAAGGTTTCCTGCACAACGTTCATCGGTGCAGGGTGAGTCGGCCCCTAAGGCGAGGCAGAAATGCGTAGTCGATGGGAAACAGGTTAATATTCCTGTACCTCAATTTAATGCGATGTGGGGACGGAGAAGGTTAAGTCAGCCGGGTGTTGGATGTCCCGGTTCAAGCGTGTAGACAGATTCTTTAGGCAAATCCGGAGAGTCAATGTCAAGGCGTGATAACGAGTGAGCTTGCTCATGAAGTGACTGATACCATGCTTCCAAGAAAAGCCACTAAGCTTCAGTTAAGTTGAGACCGTACCGCAAACCGACACAGGTGGGCAGGATGAGAATTCTAAGGCGCTTGAGAGAACCCAGGAGAAGGAACTCGGCAAACTAGCACCGTAACTTCGGGAGAAGGTGCGCCCCGGTAGGTTGTAGCAATTTACTTGCGAAGGCCGATGGGGTTGCAGTGAAAAGGTGGCTGCGACTGTTTAATAAAAACACAGCACTGTGCAAACACGAAAGTGGACGTATACGGTGTGACGCCTGCCCGGTGCCGGAAGGTTAAATGATGGGGTGCAAGCTCTTGATTGAAGCCCCGGTAAACGGCGGCCGTAACTATAACGGTCCTAAGGTAGCGAAATTCCTTGTCGGGTAAGTTCCGACCCGCACGAATGGCGTAACGATGGCCACACTGTCTCCTCTTGGGACTCAGCGAAGTTGAAATGTTTGTGAAGATGCAATCTACCCGCGGCTAGACGGAAAGACCCCATGAACCTTTACTGTAGCTTTACATTGGACTTTGACAAGATCTGTGTAGGATAGGTGGGAGGCATTGAAGCGTGGTCGCTAGATCATGTGGAGCCAACCTTGAAATACCACCCTGATGTTGTTGAGGTTCTAACCTAGACCCCGAAACGGGGTTGGGGACCGTGTATGGTGGGCAGTTTGACTGGGGCGGTCTCCTCCCAAAGAGTAACGGAGGAGTGCGAAGGTAACCTAGGTACGGTCGGAAATCGTACTGATAGTGCAATGGCATAAGGTTGCTTGACTGCGAGACGGACAGGTCGAGCAGGTGCGAAAGCAGGTCATAGTGATCCGGTGGTTCTGTATGGAAGGGCCATCGCTCAACGGATAAAAGGTACTCTGGGGATAACAGGCTGATTCCTCCCAAGAGTTCATATCGACGGGGGAGTTTGGCACCTCGATGTCGGCTCATCACATCCTGGGGCTGTAGCCGGTCCCAAGGGTATGGCTGTTCGCCATTTAAAGTGGTACGTGAGCTGGGTTTAAAACGTCGTGAGACAGTTTGGTCCCTATCTGCCGTGGGCGTTGGAAGTTTGAGGGGGGCTGCTCCTAGTACGAGAGGACCGGAGTGGACAGATCTCTGGTGGACCGGTTGTCATGCCAATGGCATAGCCGGGTAGCTAAATCTGGAAGAGATAAGCGCTGAAAGCATCTAAGCGCGAAACTCGCCTCGAGATGATACTTCCCTGTGCTTTAAGCACACTAAAGAGTCGTTCAAGACCAGGACGTTGATAGGTCAGGTGTGGAAGCGTAGTAATACGTTAAGCTAACTGATACTAATTGCTCGTGAGGCTTGATCCTATAACCTTAAGACTTGTTCTTTTTAAGGTATATGATTTTTTTAAAGCTGACATTGTAATCAAGAAACACAATAACTTTACTTCTTCAAATTTTGTCCGAATTCGAGACATTGATCTTTGATCATTATCTCAACCAGTTTGCTTGGCGGACATAGAGAGTTGGAACCACTCCTTCCCATCCCGAACAGGACAGTGAAACGACTTATCGCCAATGATAGTATGCTTTTTGCATGCGAAAGTAGGTCACTGCCAAGCTTCTTATATTAAAAAACCCTAACCTCAGATTTGAGTTTAGGGTTTTTTATTGTCTGTAACTTTTACAATGAAATTATATTTTTTGTGACGTGTCTTTAAGAGTTGCAGTTCGATTAAAGATAGGATGATTTGTTTTTGAATCTTTTATATCTGCAACGAAATAACCGTGACGTTCAAATTGAAATTGTTCACCAGGCTTTATAGTCTCTAAACTTTTTTCTAATTCTGCTTCAATCGTCATACACGAATTTGGATTAAGCTGTTCTAAATAATTTGAGTCATGACTGCCAGGATGTTCTGTGCTGAAGAGTTTGTCATATAAGCGAATCGCACCTCGATAGCTGTGAGCTTTAGATACCCAATGAATGTTGCCTTTAACTTTTATACTGTCACTTCCAGGTGTGCCTGATTTTGTATCAGGTAAATATTCACATATTACTTTTATAACTTTACCGTTTGCATCTTTTTCAAAGGATGTGCATTTCACAACATAGCCGTATCTTAATCTCACCATATTGCCTGGATACAATCTAAAGAATTGTTTGGAAGGTTCTTCCATAAAATCTTCGCGTTCAATCCAG
>Ga0255137_1000143_pt1 | contig 22488 bp, 8 predicted proteins | sample Law_Atlam_RepC_8_FD_188548 | JGI IMG/M metagenome (GOLD analysis project Ga0255137, IMG submission 188548) | Freshwater microbial communities from St. Lawrence River, New York, United States - Law_Atlam_RepC_8d | ecosystem: Environmental > Aquatic > Freshwater > River | place: USA: New York... | reverse complement strand
CGGTTTGCGCCGGCCCCCACGCTGGACGATGCTTACCAAGCCGCCTTGAAGGCCAGCCCTGCCTTGCAAGTGGCCCGCTCGGACATCGAGTCGGCCAGGCACGGTGTGCAGTTGGCCAAGTCGCCTTACCGTCCGCGCCTGAGTCTGGACGCGTCGGCCAAAACCGGTCGCGATTGGGGCGGCCTCAAGGGCCAGCAGTCGGACCTGTATGTCGGCATCCAAGCCGAATGGACAGTGGCCGCAGGCGGCGCCCAAGGCCATGCTGTGCAGGCCGCCAGTGAGAGCGAAGTCGCCACCCGTTACGCCTACGAAAAAGCGCGCGACGAGTTGCAGCTGAGGGTCAGCACGGCGTGGTTTGATTTTCTGGCGCACAGCCAGTCCCTGGGCTCTTACAGCGACTATGTTCAGCACGCCGAAGCCATGGTGGACGCCAGCCGCAAACAGTTCAAGATCGGCCGCCGCAGCCTGCTGGATGTGCTCAATGCCGAGAACGAGTTGTTCACGGCTCGGTCCAACAAATTGACCGCTGAGCTGGACCAGATCAAGTCGGCTTGGCGTTTGGTGGGTTTGCAAGGCCAGCTGGCTGTGGTCTTGGGTTTGTGATGCTGCACCGGGCCGCTCAACCCCATCGCGTCTCAAGGCCCCAGGAGGGTCAGGCATGACGCTGTCCCCTCAAGTCTTTGATGTGCTGAGCGCCCTGGCTTTGCGGTTGGGTGTGCGGGTGTCTGCGCGTGAGCTGCAAGCCCAAAGCGCCCAATTGGGTGATGGGCCCTTGAGCCTGATGTCAGCGGCGCAAGCGCTGGGCCGACATGGGCTGGAGGCCCGCATCGGGCAGCTCGCCCCCGCGCATTACGACACCCGCATGGGGCCGGTGGTGGTGGGCTTGGAGAGCGAGGGTGCCGCCTTGCTGCTGGGGCGCCAAGAGCAGGCTTGCCAGGTCTTGCTGCCCGGGGCATCGCCTGCTGCCGAAGTCCAGCGTTCAACCGATGCGCTGCAGACCGATTGGTCGGGTTGGAGTTTGCAGGCGCGGTTGAGCACCGTGCGTGACAGCGTCCACGCCACCGCCGACGCGCAGGGCGACAAGCCCGTGCAAGGCGCGCACTGGTTCTGGGGCGTGTTTCGCACCTTGCGCACGTATTACCTGGACAGCACGGTCGCTGCCGTGATGATCAACCTGCTGGCGCTGGCCACGTCCATGTTTTCGATGAATGTGTACGACCGCGTGATCCCGAATGCGGCATTGCACTCCCTGTGGGTGCTGGCCATTGGTGTCACGCTGGCGGGCGTGTTGGAGTTGGGTCTGCGCACCTTGCGCGGCTATTTGGTGGATGTGGCGGGCAAGAAGGCCGACGTGCTGCTGTCCGCACGCTTGTTCCGGCACATTCTGAACCTGCGTGCGCAGGACCGTCCGGGCTCCAGCGGGCAATTTGCCGGCCAGTTGCGAGATTTCGAATCGGTGCGTGACTTCGTCAGCTCCACCACTTTGGTGGCGTTCAGCGACGTGCCGTTCATCTTCTTGTTCCTGCTGGTCATTGGCCTGCTGGGTGGGCCTTTGGTGTGGGTGCCTGTGGTGGGGGCTGTGTTGGTGCTGGCCGCAGGCTGGCTGTCGCAGTGGCCGATTCGCCAGTCGATCGAGCGCTACCAATACGAAAGCGCCCAAAAGCTCGGCTTCATGGTCGAGTCACTGGAACGTTTGGAACAAATTCGCGCCATGGGCGCAGAACCCCGCTTGCAAGGCCGCTGGGAGCGTTTGAGCGCCACCACCGCACGCAGCGCCATGGGCAGTCGGCTGGCTTCGGCCATCACCCTCAATTTCACGCAGTTTGTTCAACAAAGCTGCAACACCGCGCTGATCATCTGGGGCGTTTACCTGATTCTGGAGGGCCGCATGTCGGTTGGTGCGCTGATTGGTTGCACCATTTTGGCGGGCCGCGCTTTGGGGCCGCTGGGCCAGGTGGCCGGTTTGCTCACCCGTTACCAGCATGCGCTGAGTGCTTTCAAGACGATGGACCGCATCATGCAGTTGCAGGGGCAATACCAGCCCGAGCGCACCTACCTCAGCATGTCGCGCGCACAGGGCGCACTGACGGTTCAGCAACTGCAGTTCGCTTACCCGCATACGCAGCGCCAAGTGCTGCACATCGACAGTTTGAAGATCGCCCCCGGTGAACACGTCGCCATCATGGGGCCCGTGGGCAGTGGCAAGTCCAGCTTGCTCAAGGTCATGGCCTGGCTTTACCCCAGCGAGACCGGGCAAGTCTTGCTGGACGGTCTGGACATGGCCCAGATTTCGCCTGCCGATTTGCGTGCCCAGATCGCCTGGGTGGGGCAAGACCCGGTGCTGTTCCGCGCCAGCCTGCGGGACAACCTGCTCATGGCAGCCCCGCATGTGAGCGATGAGCGCTTGCAACACGTTTTGCGCCTCACGGGCATGGTCAGCTGGGTGGCCGCGCACCCCATGGGCCTGGACATGCCTTTGGGCGAAAACGGGACCAGTTTGTCGGGTGGTCAGCGCCAGATGGTGGCATTGGCCCGGGCTTTGCTGGCCGATGCGCCTGTGTTGTTGCTGGACGAGCCCACCAGTGCATTTGATGCAGCAGGCGAGCAGCGTCTGCTGGAAGCTTTGCAGCCCGAATTGCAAGGCAAGACAGTGGTGTTGGCCACGCACCGTCCCGGGCCCTTGAGTCTGGTCAGCCGCATGGTGCTGCTCGATGGCGGGCGGATGGTCGCCGATGGCCCGCGTGACGCCGTCTTGCAAGCTGTGAAAGAGGGCCGCATCCAGCGCGTGACCCCAGGAGGTGGTGCATGAACGCCCCCCGTGTCGCTACACCACAGGCGCCAGCAGCCGAGCAACAGGCCTTGATGCGCAAAATCCTTCGCCTGCGCAGCGAAAACCAGGCCCAGGCCGATCTGGATTTGGTGGACGATGTGTATGCCGCCACTTTGCGCGAGCGCCAACCCGCTGTGCGTTGGGGCCTGTATTCCACCGTGCTGGTCTTGCTGGTTTTTGTGGCGTGGGCCGCTTGGGCGCAGCTCGAAGAAGTCACCACGGGCAGCGGCAAGGTCATCCCGACCAGTCGTGAGCAGGTCATCCAGAGTCTGGAGTCTGGCGTTCTGGCCGAAATCATGGTGAGCGAAGGCGATACCGTGGAGGCCGACCAGCCCCTGCTGCGCATCGACGATGTGCGCCAGGGGGCCAGCGTCAAAGAAGGGCAATCCAAAGTGGATGCCTTGTTGGCCGCTGCAGCGCGTTTGCGTGCCGAGTCGCAAGGCGGTGCGCTGGTGTTCCCGGCCGAAGTGCAGCGCCGTGCGCCAGAGCTGATCCGCAACGAGCGCGAAACTTTCGAGGCGCGGCGTCGCAGTCTGGACGCCAGCCTGGGCGCACAGCAGCAGGCCTTGCGCCTGGCGCAAGACGAGTTGCGCATCACCGAGCCCATGGCCGCTGGCGGTTATGTGTCCGATGTGGAGGTGTTGCGCATCAAGCGCACACTGGCCGAGGCCAAAGGCCGCATTGCCGAGCTGAGCGGGAAATTCCGTGCAGAAGCCGCTGCCGAGCTGGCCCGGGTCGAATCCGAGTTGGCGGGCCAGCGTGCCGGACTGACCTCGCGGGAAGACACCTTTCGCCGCACCGTGTTGCGTGCGCCCAAGCGGGGCGTGGTCAAGAACATCCGCATCAACACTTTGGGGGGCGTGATCCAGCCGGGCCAGGACTTGCTGGAAATCATCCCCATGGATGACAGCCTGTTGATCGAAACCCGCATCCGCCCCTCCGACATCGCCTTTTTGCGCCCCGGTATGGAAGCCATCGTGAAAGTCACGGCTTACGACTCTGCGGTTTATGGCTGGTTGCCTGCCAAGCTGGTGCAGATCAGCCCGGACACCTTGCGCGACGAGGTGCGGCGCGACGAAACCTATTACCGGGCGCTGGTGCGCACCGATGCCGCCGCCCTCAAAACCCCGGACGGCAAGAGCCTGCCGATCATCCCCGGCATGCTGGCCCAGGTCGATATCAAGACGGGCCAGAAGTCGGTGCTGTCTTATGTGTTCAAGCCCGTTTTGCGGGCCAGAGAAGCCTTGCGCGAACGCTGATTGCCATGAAAACCATTTTGTTCACCCCTTCCAGAGTCTGGGTTTCCCGTCCCCCGGCTTTGCGTCCAACCTGCATGGCCATGGCCCTGCTGCTGGGCAGCGCGGCACCTGCGGGGGCCCAAGTGGGCCAAGCTGGCGCAGACATCGAGCGCCAACGCGCCGCCACACGGGCCATGGTCGAGCAAGTCACTGCCGATCAGGCCAAGGCTTCCGATGTGGCGACCAGCCTGGGCCACGCCTTGCCCGCGTCCCTCAAACCTTTGCTGGCTGCGCCCACCGATGCGACGCGCTCTGTCATCCGCTCGGGGCCTTTAACCACGCACCTGAATCTGCCCGATCTGGGCGCGGTGCAAACGCCCTCGGTCGTGCGCAGGCCAGTCCAAGCGCAGCCCAAATCCAATTTGTCCACGCCTGATTTTTCGCGCCAAAGCGTGACCTTTGCCCAGTTGATGGGCAAACCCCTGATCGACTTGCCTGAACCCGAAGGCGGCCTGGGCGTCTCGGCCGCTCGCCAAGGCGATGCCGCATTGCGGCAAACCCTGTTTGCCTTGCCTGATTTGGTGGGCGTGGGCCTGGACTTCAGTCCAGAACTGCGGGCGATCCGGGCGCGACAAGACAGCGCCCGCCAGCGCGTGGCCAAATCCCGCGCCGATCTGCTGCCCACGTTTTCCAGCCGATACGCCCACGGCAAGGAAACCACGGACAGCGCGTCCCTGAGCAACGACAAACACGATTACCGCAACACGTCGTACCGCCTGACACAGCCCTTGTTCAATTACCCGGCGATCGAAAATTTCCGAGCCAGCCAAGGCACGATGAATGCCGCTTTGCTGCGCAGCCAGGCCAGCGAAGACGAGGTGGCCATGAGCTTGGTGCAGGCGGTGGTCAACCTGGTCACCAGCCGTGTCACGGTCGCTTTTTCAGACGAATTGCTGGACAACCTCTCCGCCATCCTGAAATACCAGGAGCAACGCACCCAGTCGGGCGCGAGCAGTCAGGCCGAACTCGAACGGGCCCGCTCGCGTGTGTTGGCCGCACGTCAAACACGACTGGAGCAACAAGCCAGCTACAAGTCGGCCTTGCTCGAGGCCGAGCGCCTTTTGGGTTTTGCGCCCCAAACCCTGAGCTTGCCTTTTCTCAACCAATTGCCGCCTTTGCCGCGCACACAGGCCGACATCCGCGAGATCGCCTTGCGCGAGAACGCTGAAATCGGTGCCCTGCGCGCCGAAGTTGAAGCACAGCAGTCCCAGATGCGGGCGCAGTACGGCCGCGCCCTGCCCACCGTGGTGGCCAGCCTGGAAGACGACCGCTCGACCAACAACGGCGGTGTGATCGGCAAGCGCCAGGACAAAAGAGCCTTGGTGGTTTTCAACTGGGCGTTCTCGGTGGGGGGCAAAGAGTATTTCGCAGGCAAGGAGGCGGCCGCTGATTTGCGGGAGCTGCAAAACAAGTTGACCCAAAGCGAGCAGCGCATCACTCAGTCGGTCGACAACGACTTTGCCTTGCTGCAGGCCACCACCTTGCGCATCAACCTCGGGCAACAAGAGCAAGACTCGGCCCTGCGCGTCACCGAGGCTGTGCGTGAGCAGCTCAAAGCCGGCCGCATCGCCTCCATGCTCGAAGCGCTGGACGCCAGCGACCGACTTTTCCAGGCCCGCAACAAATTGACACAGTCCCTGGGTCAACAAATGCTGGCCCAGGCGCAGCTGCTGCGCCACATGGGGGAACTCAAAAGCATCCGAGAACAAGCCCGTGTGCTGGTTCAGGATGCCCCCCCGAACACCCCGCTCACACAAAACTAAGCAGGCACCACCATGGCAGGCTCATCCGAATCCAACGACGCTTCCGACATCTTCTGGCCGGGTTATGTGGACGCGATCTCCAACCTGGCGATCAATCTGCTGTTTGTGATCGCGGTGATGTGCATCGTGATCCTGAGCTTCGTGCTGGAGGAAACGACCAAAGGCAAACCCCAAGAAGGCGATGCCCCGGTGGCTTCGCAGTCGGCGAGCGACAAACCCGGCAAAGACGCCACTGCGGCCATGCAGGCCCTGCAAAAGGAAAACGCGCAACTCAAGCAAGCTCTTCAGGCCCTCCAGCAAGCTTCGCCTGCCAACCCAACTGCCGCCAGTGTTGCCACGACCAGCGGGGCGCCCCAGCGCAGCAATGTCGCCAACAACACCCCCAAGGCCGAGGTGGTCAACGCCCGTCAGGAGGTCATGAAAGACGAAAAAGGCGAGTCCAGCATGAACACCGTGGGCGCGGGCCTCATTGTCAATTTCGACCCCAAGGTGGTCACCTTGTCGCCTGAAGAGTCCAAGGACATGATCAAGCGCCTGGAGTCATTTGGCCCCACCAAAACCACGCGCTGGCAAATCACGGTCATTTCGCCCAAAGGTTTCAGCGAGTCGGCCCGGTTGGCTTATTACCGAGCCGTTGCCGTGCGCAATGTGCTGATCCAGAACGGTGTGCCGGGCGAGCAGATCAACATGCGTGTGGTGGAGAGCGCCCAAGCGGGTGCTGACAGCGCACGTGTCACCGTCAACCCGGCACCGTGAAAGCCTGGTCATGCAAGTCAAAGCTTTCTGGCAACAACTGAAGCGCGCCCCGAGCGAGGCCGATTTACGCCAGTCCTTGTCGGAGCGGCGGGACTTGCGCCTGCTTCGCGGCGTGTTCGCCTTGCTGCTGGTGATGGTGCTCTGGGCGGCCTGGGCACCGGTCGACAAAGTGGTGCGTGCCGAGGGCCGCATCATCCCGTCGACACGCGCGCAGCTGGTGCAGCACCTGGAAGGCGGCATTGTGCGGGACATCCGTGTGCGCGAAGGTCAAAGCGTCAAGGCGGGCGACATTTTGTTGAGTTTGTCCAGTTCGCAGGCCAGCACCGATGTGCAGCAAGGCCGCAACCGTGTGGACGTGCTCAAGGCCCAGCAGGCGCGGCTCAAAGCCGAGGCCGAAGGTGCGGCCGCCCCGGCGTTTCCTGCAGATCTTCCCGAAGCTCAAAAAGAATTGGAACGTGCCGCATTCCGAGAACGCAGCGAAAAAATCCGCGCCGAGCAAAGTGCCCTGCGCCAACAAATCAGCCAGCGTCAATCCGAACTGGCCGAGGCACAAAACCGCGTGAAGAACCTGGCCAGTGAGGTTGAGGTGGCCCGCAAGCAATTGGGGGTGATGGAAGGGCTGTACCGCAAAGGTGCCGCGTCCCAGCTGGAATGGCTCGATGCGCAAGGGCGTTTGCAGCGCCTGACGACCACCCAGGGCGATGTGAGCAGTTCCATTCCCCGTTTGCAGGCGGCCATTGGTGAGCAGACTTCCCGTCTGAACGAATCCACCTCCCGATTCCGGGCCGAAGCGCGGGCCGAGCTGGCGCAGATCAGCGCCGAGATCAACCGTTTCGAGCTGAACATCACCAACGACAGCGACCGCCTGGCGCGAAACGATGTCCGTGCGCCCCTGACGGGTTTTGTCAACAAGCTCAATTTCAACACCTTGGGCGGCGTGGTCCGCCCGGGCGAGGTGGTACTCGAAATCACCCCCAGTGAAGGTCCTTTGGCGGTGGAGGCGCGTGTGCGCCCGGACGACCGGGCCAGGCTGCGTCCTGGCTTGCCCACACGGGTGCTGATTGGGGCTTATGACTACGCGGTGTTCGGTGCGCTCGAAGGGGAGGTGGTCGAGGTCAGTGCCGACACCCTGGCCGACGAGAAAGGGCAGCGCTATTACCGCGTGGTGATCCAGACCGGACAAGCGCGTGGCGCTTTGGCAAACCAAGTGATTTTGCCGGGCATGACCGCGCGGGCCGACATTGTGGCCGGACAGCGCAGCGTGCTCAGCTATGTGCTGTCGCCGCTCACGCGGTTCGCCCAGCAAGCGCTGAGGGAGCCCTCATGAGCGCGTGTCCGCCGTGAGCCGATTGGATGAATTTTTTGAATGATTTTGTGAACTGCAAGCGAGAGAGGTCCGCATGAAACGCCTGAAGCCCTATTACTTTTTTGTCGGCATTCCGATTGTCCTGGTCTTGCTCGGCTTTGCCGTGTTTTTCGACGTGGTGGCAGGCACCATGCGCGGCAACCCGCACCCCCAGATCAACTACTTGATCTTCGTGTTGATGGGAGGCGGCGCGGCGATGATGATGCACGCCGTGCACCGCATGAACCGGGAAGGCAACTTTGTCCAGAAGTTTTTCGTGGCGGCACGCGAAGGTGCGAGCCCGGAAACTCTGCGCGACATGGTCACAGGTGAACGCTATGACGTGAGCAACGTGCTGGAGTTGCTGGCTGAAACGCAAAACGCGCCCATCAGCGATGTGCAGCACGCTGCGCTGGAGGCCGAGGTGCACCGCTTTGAGGCGCGCCAAAACATGCGCTTGTATTTGCCCCAGTTTCTGTCGGGTGCGATGGTGGGTTTGGGCCTGCTGGGCACCTTCATCGGTCTGTTGGGTGCGCTGGAAGAAATCGGCAAACTGATTTCGGCTTTCACCATGGTCGAGTCCGGCAACGCTTCGGCCGCCGTGCGCACCTTGGTCGATCGCTTGAGCTCGCCCATGAAATCCATGGGCGTGGCCTTCAGTGCTTCGCTGTTCGGGGTGTTGGGCTCATTGATCATGAGTGTGCTCATGGTGGGGGTGAAGCGCTGCGCCAGCGAATTGGTGGGTGCCATGCACTCGCGCCTGGTGTACCTGACCGACTTTTCTGCACATGGCGAGACGAGCAGCCAGAGCGACCAGATTGCGTCCAGCCTGAATGCCGTGGCCGAACAGTCGCCCATTTTGAAAGCGCTGGTGATTTCGCTGGAGCAATCCGAGCGCCGTGTGCGCGACCTCATCAGCTCGATCGGACAGTTGTCCGTCAAGATCGAGCGCAACGAGGTGGAGCTGTGGCGCAGCGTGAATGACGGCCTGCAGCAAAGCCAGCAGCGCCAAGAGGCCAGCCTGGCCCAGTTGACCCAGGTGGTGAACGCGGTGCGCGAGATCGCCAAAGAAGTGAGCCCCGCCGCTTACCGCGAAAACACTGTGGTGTCGGCATTGGTGACGCAACAAAACCGCTTGGAGTCTGCCTTGCAGATCATGGAGGCGAGCTACGGGCAGTTCAGCAAGAACCTGGCGCAACAGGCCGAAGCCCTGCAGCGGCAGGAGCAGACCTCTTTGGATGTGTTGCAGTTGCGCACGACCATCGCCGATCAGCAACGCGGTATCCAGCAAGCCATCCAGGCCCTGGGCAACACCTACGGCGGTTTGGAGCGGGTCATTCGCGAGCACCAGGATCACCTGCTGCGCTCGCGGGAAACCGATGGCCAGCAAAGCACGCAGCTGGCGAGCGCGCTGCGCGAAGAGGGCGAAATCCTCAACCGTTTGATCGAACGCATCGAGTCGTTGCAGCACGAGCAAGGCGCCCAGCACGAGCGGCACCTGATCATGCTGACCGAGCAACTGCGCAGCGCCGAGCCGGCAAACAAGGGCTGAGCCAAGCGACCGTTGGGCAATTCAGGCTGATACAGGGATCAAAACACCATGGCGACATCTGCAACCTCCACCCCGTCTGCAACCTCGGCACCTGCTGGCAGCGCTGCTTCAGCCGCGAACGATGCGGCCGCGCCAGCTTCGGTTTTGCATGCGGGCGTTCGCTCGGTCAAGGTGGTGGAAAGCCAGACAAAGGATGGCGGTCCGGTGTTTGTTTTGTCGGCGGCGCAGGCGGAGGTGAAGTCGATCCAGGTGCTCGATCTGGACATGCTGATCGTTTTGAACAATGGCGAGGGTCTACTGTTGCGCGAAGGCGCATTTTTGGCGACCACCAACGCTGCGCAAAAAGTCAGCTTTGGCAGTGGCGACAGTCTTTTGGTGTCCGATTTACTCAAAAGAGTCGGCGAGATGAAGCCTTCGGAGTCGGCCAGTTTCCGGCTCAGCTCCACCGAAGTGAAGCTGGGCAAATCAGAAGCACCTGGGGGGCAGGGCTTGAATCTGGGCAAAGGTGAAGACGACGCCCAGACCGGCCCGGGCCAAGAGGAGATCACCCAGATCATCCAGTCGCTGCAAAACGCCCGTTTGTCTGACAACCCGCTGCGCGAGGACAGTCAACCGGTCAAACCTTTGCGTTTGTCGGACAACGTGGCCGACCCGGTGGTGTTGCAGCCTGCTGCTGCGCCTGGGGACACCAAGAAATTTGACGAGACCAAAAAAGAAGACAACACCAACACCGGTCAAGTCGAGACTGCAGTCGACGTGACCTGGAAGCCGCATGAGAGCTTCAAGATCACGAATGTCGCCTTGGTCGATGGCAACCTGACGCCAAGCACGCTCAAGTTTGACAACGTTTTGAGCAGTTCACCCTTGATGGTGAAGATGACACCCGGCAGCACCTCCACGGCCGTCAATTCGGCTTGGGGTCTTGACGCCAATGCCACGTTGGTCAAAGGCACACTCAAGCTCACCCAGCTGTCCTCGGCCACACAACTTCGCCTGAGCATTGCTGCGGACACGGACATTCCTGCTGGCTTGGCCATCAACGGGCAGGCGGTCACCGGGGCCGCGCAAACCCTGTTGATTGACTTGACCCCCGGGGCAAGTACCACCGATTTGGCCGTGACCTGGGACGTGGCCGCCAACCCGGTGGCGGCTACCGGGACGTTTCAGATCCTGGCCAAGTACCTCAATGCCGGCGTCGAGCTGGAAAAAGGTGGCCGGACGATGACGTTCCAGTATGGCAACGTGACAGAGAGTTCGCAGCTCTACCAAGGCGATGCCAACGGTAACCTGGTCTTGCAATTGCCATCGAATGGCTTGAGCTACGACATCGAGGGGACACCCGGCAACGACGCCATCGTGGCCTGGAACGGTGACGATATTTTGCGCGGTATGGGCGGCAACGATACGCTTGACGGGGGGCGTGGCAAAGACACGGTCAGTTACGAGCACATGGCCAGCACAGGGGCTGTGGTCAGCCTGGCATCGCCACCCTCAGGGACCGTATTTATCAGCATTGAAAACCTGACCGGATCAAGCGGTGCAGATCACCTGACGGGTGATCAACAAGCCAACGTCATCAAAGGCCTTGATGGCGATGACACCCTGGTGGGCGGTGGTGGTAACGACACGCTTGACGGTGGCCTCGGTAAGGACTATGTGAGCTATCAGGACTCGACCACGGGCGTGGTGGTGTCTCTGGCGGGCCAACCGGCTGACAACGGTGGCGTCACTTTTGTCAATGTGGAAGGATTGATCGGCAGTAACTTGGCCGACCAGTTGACCGGTGCAGCTACCGACAGCGCCTTAGATGGTCGCGCAGGCGACGATGTGCTGCAAGGCAGTGCAGGTGCCGACACTTTGAGAGGCGGTGACGGCAATGACACCTTGATGGGGGGCGCTGACGGCGACAGCCTGATCGGAGGCAACGGCGTTGCTGACTCAAACGGCAATGATGATGTGAACGGCATAGCTGACGTGGTCAGCTATGCCAACTATCAGGGCACCGCATCCAGAACAGGTTTGCTGATCGATCTTCAGAACACGGCCAACAGCAGTGGTGATGCAAAGGATGACACCTACAGCGGTCTTGAAGTGCTGGAAGGTTCGGGCAAGGATGACACGGTGGTGGGTGGACACGCCACCATCAGGACCCTGCAAGGCGGCGGCGGAGACGATGTGTTCAAGGGTCTCGACCTGGTCTACGACACGGTTGTTGGGGGAGTAGGCACAGACAGCATCGACCTGACCGCACAGCCCAACGCGCAAAACGGCATTGACTTTGAGTTGACGTCGAGCCAATTTGCCAGCATCGAAGTCGTTATCGGAACAACGGGCAATGACACCTTGGACGGCAGCGCCTACAACGGGCCACTGACCTTGATGGGTGGCGAAGGCGCTGGCAACGATGTCCTCAAGGGCGGACTGGCAGATGACACCCTGGTCGGTGGCGCAGGCGATGACACCTTGATGGGCGGTGGCGGCACGGACGTGCTGCGTGGCGGAGACGGTAGTGACTGGGCTGATTTCAGTGACCGCTCCGCCGGTCTGGCGAATCTTGCCATTGGTGTCTACGACAGCGTTGAAAACGTGATCGGAACCGCATACGACGATACCTTGGTGGCCAAGGCGGGCGATGAAGCCAATGCCTATTGGGGCGGTGCAGAAGGCTTGGGCGGTGCAGACGGGACCGACAGTTTGTCTTATGAAAATGCAGCGTCTGGTGTCAAGGCCAGTCTGGCAACCGGCGGCACCTTGGGAGATGCGGCGGGCGACACTTACCAGAGCATGGAGAACCTCACGGGTTCCAGTTACGCCGATGAACTGCAAGGCGATGACGCTAACAACTGGCTGCAGGGCAAAGCGGGCGACGACCGGCTTTTGCACAGCAAAGGGCATGACACGCTGGATGGTGGCACAGGCGTGGACACGGTGGACTACACGGGTGTCAGCAGAGCGGTGAGCGCAAACCTGCTGACCAAAGTGGGCACCGTGGGCGATGGCAGCCAGCAAGAGCTGCGCTCGATTGAAAACATCACCGGCGGTGGCTTTGATGACCTCATTGTGGGCAGTGACAGTGCCAACACCCTGTTGGGCATGGAGGGGCAAGATTTGCTCATGGGCGGGGCCGGAGACGACAACCTGCAAGGTGGTGCTGGCGCCGATACCCTGGATGGCGGTTCTGGGGCTGATATTTTGAGCGGGGGAAGCGGCATTGATACGGTGACTTACGCAGCCAGCACTTCGGCTGTGACCGTGGATTTGACTCTGACAGACCGAGGTGCAGCCGATGCCCTCAACGATGGCGTTGGCGATGCCCTCATTGGCATCGAGTCCATCATCGGCAGCGCAGGTAATGATCTGTTTTACGCCTCGGTGGATGCAGTCACCATTTCGGGTGGGGCGGGTATTGACACGGTGGATTACAGCAAGCACACGGCTTTATTGGATACGGACGCAGGTGTCACGGTCGATTTGCAGCGTACACCGCAATCATTGAACTTTGTAGCAGGCACAGGCTGGGCCGCCAACGATGTTTTTGAAAGCATCGAAAACCTGGTCGGCACGCAGGGTCGAGACGCTTTCTATGGCGATGCCGGTAATAACAACATGAGTGGCGCTGGGGGTGACGACACGCTTCAAGGTCGCAGCGGCAACGACACCCTCGACGGCGGCGCCGGTGTCAACACGCTGAGTTATACGGATCGTACGGCAGGCATCGGCGTGACCGTGGACTTGTCATCGGCTCCAAATAACGGCTTCACAGAAGTCAGGATTGGGGATGAGATCGACAAGGTCAAGAACTTTGCCAACGTAGTGGGTGGCGCGGGTAATGACAGCTTGACAGGAAACGCTCTCGACAACAAGCTCGAAGGCGGTGAAGGCGCTGATGCGTTGGTGGGTTTGATCGGAGCAGATTCTTTGTTCGGCGGCCTAGGCGATGACACCTTGGCAGGCGGCGAGGGGGCGGATGTGCTCGATGGTGGAGAGGGGCAGGATTTGGCCAGTTATGCCGCTGCTGCTACCGCTGTGAGGGTGGACTTGTCGGGGAGACTGGCGGCCTTTGGTGAGGCTGTTGGTGATACTTTTAGCAGCATTGAGGGCCTCATAGGTAGCGCCTTCAATGACTTGTTGGGTGCCGCTGATGCAGGCAGCAAGCTGCTAGGTGGTGCGGGCGATGACCTGTTGTACAGCGGTTTAGGTGCAGACTCTTTGGTGGGCGGTGACGGAGTGGATGTGGTTTCTTATGACGCCGTCGTTCATGATGACGGTGTCATCGTTGATCTGCTCAACACCAGCTTAAGCAACGGCGACGTCTTGGTGGACATCGAGAGCATTTTCGGCTCCAAAGGATCGGACACGTTCTACGCCAGTGCATCTGCCAGCGTCTACATCGATGGCGGCAATGACTCGACGAGCGATGCCTTCAAAAACACCGTCAGCTATGAAAAAACCGGGCTGGCTGTGAATGCTGCTACAGGTGTCACCGCTTCGTTGGCTGACAGTTCAAAATTTTCGGCCAATATCGATCACCTCATCGGTTCGGCTGCACGTGATGTGCTGACGGGCAATGCACTGGCCAACTCGATCAAGGGCGGCGATGGTGATGACACACTGAACGTATCGGCGGGTAACGACACGCTGGACGGCGGTACTGGAAAAGACTTTGTGGACTTCAGCAGCTTGAGTTCCGGCTTGGTCGTGGCCATGCCTGGTAGCAGCGGACAAACTTCGGTGACTGTCAATATCAACAGCGCCCAGCACCAGATCACTCTGGAAAATATTGAAGGTCTCAGAGCTACGAATTTTTCCGATACGGTCACAGGGAGTTCGGGGGGCGATGAAATTCATGGATTGAACGGCAACGACGCTTTGAGTGGTGCTGGCGGCAACGACACCTTGCTCGGTGGTGGTGGAGCAGACACCCTGGACGGCGGTGCAGACTACGACGTGGCCAGCTATGCCGAAGCGACGACAGGTCTGGTGATTGATCTCGTTGGCAGCACTGACACAGGCGAAGCCATCGGCGACGTGTTCAGCAATATCGAGGGAATCATCGGTTCAAGTGGCAATGACACCATTGTCGGCGGCCACGCATCGATTCGCACTTTGAAAGGCGAAGCTGGTAACGATACCTTCAAGGCGCTTGACCTCAGCGCAGACACCATCGATGGTGGAGAAGGCATTGACGGCATCGACATGGCGGGCTCGAGTGGCACAGCCATTACCTTAACCAGTGCGAGGTATTCCAGTGTGGAGGTGGTCACGGGGACGGCATCGAACGAGACGATGGATGCATCCGCTTGGGCTGCAGCCATCACGCTCGATGGTGGTGGTGGTGATGACACGCTGACAGGTGGCAGTGCCGCGGACGTTTTGCGAGGTGGGGCTGGCAATGATTCACTGGCGGGTGGCCTGGGCGATGACAAGTTGTACGCAGGCACAGGGCAGGACACCTTGTCCGGCGGGCAAGGGGCAGATGAACTGTTTGCCCGCGGCGCCACGGGACAGTTCTCTGGAAACGATGGTAATGATGTGATTCATGCGGACCATAGCGCCATGGCGTCCAGCACTGTCAACGGTGGAGCTGGCTCGGATACCTTGGTTCTTTACATGTCTTCCTCCGCTGATCTGGTGATGGACGCGGCATTTTTTCCGAACGCCAACTTTCAAAACATCGAAATTCTTGACCTGTCCATGGACGGTCAGGCCAGTGATTTGACCCTCACCAAGGAGGGCATTGCCAATCTGGTGGACACCAATGTGTCCGGGGTGGATCTGACGATCCAGCTCAAGGCCGGGCAAGACAAGCTTGGAGGGCTGACCTTCACAGAGGGCAGCTCCACCACATGGACGGACTCAGCCTCTGGCTGGGCAGCCAAAGTGGAGTGGGTATGACTGGCCCCCATTCAATGCCTGACTTGAAATTGTTGCGAAAGACTTTGCCGGGTTTGACCGAGCAGGCCTGGCTGACGGTTCAACAGTTTTTTGGCCAATTCAGCGACCCCCAGCCTGAAGACCTGGTCGAGTTGCGCATGCAGTTGCTGGTCTTGGGTTTGGGGGTTCATGTGCACGACCTGGCCCCCACTGCCGATGCGTGGGGGGCAGGTGTTTGGTTTTTGCCCAAGGTGCAGGGCGGCTGGCATGTTTCGGTGGTGGACCCACTGGGGGTGGTGAGCGAGCCTCTTGGCGCTGAAAACCTGGCCCCTCGGCCTTGTGTCCACATAGCGCCTCAGGAGATCCCACATCAACAAGCAGGCGATCAAAGCTACTGGCAATGGGTTGCCCAAATCCTGCAAGGCCGCTGGCAGGGCCTGGCCCTGTCGGGTTTGCTGATCAACCTGGGTGCACTCACGGTGCCGCTGTTTTCCATGCTGGTGTATGACAAGGTGGTGCACAACGGCATTTTTGAAACCCTCTGGGCGCTGGCGATCGGGGTCTTGCTTTTTCTGGCGCTGGAGTTGACCTTACGTCGCTTGCGGGCGCGCCAGGTGGAGCGTTTGGCGCAGGTGCTGGACCAACGCGTCGATGCGGTGCTGTTTCGGTCTTTGCTGCAACCGGCCAGCCGGGCGGGCAGCCAGCCAGGCATGACGGCCCGGTTTGTCTCGCTTTACCGCGATTTGGCCAGTTCGCGTGACTTCTTCTCATCCCACTATTTGCTGGCCTTGGCCGATTTGCCTTTTGTTTTGCTGCTGTGGATCGTGTTGGGTGTCATCGCCTGGCCTTTGCTGGTATTGATGCTGGCGTGGACTGCGGTGTACGTGGCCATCGGGCTTTGGCAAAAAGAGCGGATCCGTCACATGGGGCAGCACGCCAGCCAGTTGCAAACGCGCAAGTTCGCTTTGCTGGCCGATGCGCTCTCTTCACTGGACGCATTGCGCACCAGCCATGTCGGGCCACGCTTTCAGTCTCAGTTTGCGCAGGTCGCGCAAGACCATGGGGATTACCAGACCTTGTTGCGGCAGGCCGGTGTGGGCCAGATGTTGCTGAGCCAGACCATGTACACGGCCAGTTATGTGAGCTTGTTGGTGCTGGGCGCATATTTGGTGTTTGCCCAGCAGATGACCCAAGGGGCCTTGATCGCAGCAGCCATGCTGTCGGGGCGCACCTTGGCATCGGTTGGCATGGCGCTCATGACATTGGGGCGTTGGCGTGAACTGCAGGAATCGCTCAAGGCGCTGCATCCGTTTTTGAAAGAGGCCCCTTTGCCCGATGCACAGACCGAAGTGCCGGCCCGCGCTGTGCAAGGTGACATCAAGGCTTTGCAGGTGACGCATGGCTATGGCGGCACGTCGTGGGCACTCAAGGACATCACGCTGCACATTCGCGCTGGTGAGCGCGTGGCGCTCATGGGGCGTCCCGGCTCTGGCAAGTCCACTCTGGCGCGGGTGCTGGCCCATGCGGTGGCCCCCACCGAAGGCGAAGTGCGCGTGGACGATGTGGCGCTGGCGGCCCATGGCTTGCACAGCCGTGCACGCTGGTTGAGCTTCAAGCCGCAAGAGGCCACGCTGGTGGCGGGCACGGTCGAGAGCAACATCCTGGCGGCACTGCCGTCGAATGCCCCAGCACAGGAGCGCACCGAAGCCCTGCAACGGGCGCTTTACCTGTCTGGTCTCGATCTGGAACTGGGCAACGGCAGCCTGAGCTTGAGTCAGGCGGTGGAAGAGTACGGTGCCAACCTGTCGGGCGGCCAACGCCAGAAGGTCGCCTTGGCGCGTGCGCTGGCCGTACCTGCCAAGGTCTTGATTCTGGATGAGCCGACCAACGGTCTTGACCCGGAGTCTGAAAAGCGTCTGGTGGACAGGCTGTCGCAGTTGCAAGGCGTGACCTTGATTTTGGTGTCGCACAGCGCCCGGGCGCTGGCTTTGTGTCCACGCGTGATCGCGCTGGACCGTGGCCGCGTGGTGGCCGATGGGGCCACGCGTGATTTGGTGAAAGTCGATTCGGTGGCAACGACACCGGCTCTGGCCTGAGGAAGAATTCATGAAGTCTGTCTCTATCGATGTGCCGCACCTCACCCGCGCGGTGTTGCGTGATGAGCGCATCGTGCTTCGCGATGTGCTGCGCATCGAGCGCTTAGGTGAAGACCTGCTGGCTTGGGTGCGCCAGGTGGACGGCTCGGTTCAGCTACAGCGATTTGAGAAATTCTTTGTTCCGGCATTGGAGGCAGGTCTTGAAATTCGCCCGGCAGATGGTGATTTCGTAGAGGTGCAGTTTTTCTCCGCACTGAGTGACGTGGCGACGAGCGTGTTGACCAGTGCATTGGGTGAAGATGCCGCTGCGCTGGAGGCGCATGGCGATGTTTTGTGGCTGCAATTGGTTGCTGATGATCTGGCTCACTTGGACAACGTTTGGTCCACGTTGACTGCTGCCTTGCAAGCAAAAACCTCTACGCTGGGTGAGGTTTACATCCAGTTGCTGGACGGCCCGCCATTGGCCGGAGTGCCTTTGTCGCAAGATTGGAGTGCCGCTGCCAACAGTGCAAGCTTCACGCCCTTGCCAGTGCAGATGCGGCTGAGTACCGGTGGTACTTACATCAACCAAGCCATGCAAGCCTTGGGTGCCAGCATCACGGTGACGCACGACAGTCGCTTGGCTGTTCACTTTGAAATCAAGGGCAGCCAAACCACGTTGGTGCGCGATTGGCCCGCTGGGGCTGCTATTGGGCCGCTGGTGTTGACCACTGCCGAGCTATTGGCTTTGGGCGAAGGGCCGTTGACTTTGCAGGCCTCGTACCGCAGCGCTGAAGGGCAAACCTTGGGCTTTGGTGTTCCTTTGAATCTGGTGGTGGACACACGGCCGCCCTCGGCACCCACCTTGGACATGCCCCCGGAGCACGCCGACGGGGTCATTAGTTTGAGTGAAGCTCAGGCCGGGGTGTTGCTACAAGGCTCTGCAGATCCCGACTCCAAAGTCATATTGAAGTGGTCTCAAGGCTCAGAATTTGTTTCTGTTGTGACGGATGCGCAGGGAAGGTGGCAATACCAGGCGACTTATGAAAATATTTTGGCGTCCAAAGTGTCTTCGGGCAGTGCGACCTTGACGGCTCAAAGCATGGATGCAGCAGGCAACATCAGTTCGCCCGCATCGAGAGTTTTTGATCTTCAACTGGCAGCCCCGAGTGCCCCCACCATTCAACTGCAGGAGGCATCTAAAACAGGTGCGGCCATTGATGCCACATCGGACACCACGCCAGGTTTGGAGGGGCGTGGTCCTGCCAACGGCAAAGTCGTTTTGTACTTGGATCGAAACGGTGATGGTCGAACCGACAGCAGTGAATGGTTGGCAGAAGCTGGCGTTGATTCGCTGGGCGCTTACAGCCTGAATCTTCCATTTTTGGCTGCCGGTCAGACCCATCCATTGTTGGCTGTGGCGGTGGATCGCTTTGGTAACGTCTCCAAGAGCAGCACGACCTTTTCATTGGCGGTGGACACCACGCCCCCCGCCACGCCCACACTGAACGACATCGCTGGTGACAACGCCATCACCGTCAACGAGCAGCAAGATGGCGTGGTGTTCTCTGGGACAGGTGAACCGGGCGCACAAGTCCTGCTCCAAAGACTGCAGGGCAGTCTGCAGCCCCTGACGAACACAGCCACAGTCGATGCACAAGGTCATTGGTCTGTGACCGTGAGCGCGAACGACTGGGGGCAAATGGCCAGTGGCGCAATGGACGTGCAGGTGCGTCAGGTCGATGCGGCCGGTAATGAGTCGGGATGGACAAGCCCGGTTTCGGTGTCTTTGGACTTGATCTTGGCTGCGCCCACTGGGCTGCAGATTTCGTCAGACACGGGCGCAGATGCGACCGATGGCCTGACAGCAACGACCCAGCAGGTGATCAGTGGCCGCGCTGTGGCTGGATCGACGGTGGAGGTGTTCGATGACCGGGACAACAATGGCGTGGTGGGCAGCGGAGAGCTGTTGCAGGTCGTCATTGCCGATGCCGCCACAGGGATATTCCAGACCAGATCACTGAATTTTGCTGAGGGCGATTACCAACTGCGCGCGTTCGCCAGGGTGGGTCAACAGATCAGTGCTGTCAGTCAGGTCAAGCACATCACGTTGGACACGCACGCCCCAAGCATTTCGATGACCAAGGCGGCCGACGTCATCGCAGGAACGGGTTTGATCAACCTCGCCAAACAGGCCAGCGGCACACGTTTTGAAGGCGCTGCCGAAAACGGCCTGCAGGTCAGTTTGTCCTTTAAAGACGCCAACAACCAGACTTTGACCCACAGCAGCCAAGCTTTGGTCTACACCACCACAGCGACTGCAGGCAACTGGTCCATTGTTTTGACGCCGGCGCAGCTGGCGACATTGGCCGCAGCAGGCCAAGGCGCTTTCACCGCGGAGGTTCGGCAGACCGACGGCGCGGGTAACACGGGCACAGCCACCCGCAGCGTGACGGTGGACACCATTGCACCAGCAGGTGAGCGAAGCCAGCAAGCCGCTGTTTTGGCTTTGCAAGCGGCGGGAGAACTCAGTGGTGGTGTGGACTGGGCCGATGTGGTGAATGACGGGCAGGTGCTGGTGCCCATTGCGTTGCCGGACAACCTGGGCGCCGGTGGCCGCTTGGTGCTCACTTGGGGTGGGCAGCAGATCACACACAGCGTCACTGACGCTGAAGTCGCTCAGGGTTACGCTCAGGTGTCTGTCACATCCACCACCCTGTTGGCGGCAGGAGGGGGTTCCAAACCGGTTTCTGTGGTCTTTACCGATGCGGCTGACAACGCATCGGTGGTTCTGCCCGTCACCAATGATGTGCTGTCCAGTTCCGTGGTGTCGGTCGACTTGAGCGGCCGTCCACCCACTTTGCAGCTCGACGCTGCCAGCTACCACCGCCGGGTGGCAGGCATCTACCACAGCAACCAGGTTTTGGGCGTGACGGTGTGGGTTTCAGGACTGGCCAACAGCACCGTGGCCCTGAGTGAGGGCGGTACTCCATTGGTGAGTGTCCAGCTGGATGAATACGGCTTGGGCTCGGTGGTGTTACAACTCCCCCCCGGCAGCCACACGCTGACGGCACAGGCCCCTGGCACACTGACTTCCAGCTTGTCGATCATGATGGACAACGTGCGCCCGGGCATGCCCACGGTGAGCGCCTTGACCGACTACCTGAACGACGACCTGATCAACGCCAGCGAGCGCAATGGCCAGGTCCAGATTCGTGGCACCTGTACCAGTGGTCACGAAGTCAATTACTGGCTGTTCAATACTGTGACCGGTGTGGTCAGTGACACCGTGACCGTGACGAGCACAGGCACCACCTGGTCGGCCTACATCTCGCTGGAGCAATGGTTCCAGGTGGGCGACGGAACCCTGCAGCTCAACGTCACGCAAACCGACTGGGCGGGTAACGTCAGCGACACGGTCGGCACCTTGCTGACTCTGGACAGCTTGGCCTTGGCCCCGGTGGTCAATCCAGTGGCGGGCGATGACCGCATCAACCAGCAGGAGCTGGGCCAGGTCAGCCTGAGCGGTGCGGCAGAGCCGGGCGCCACGGTCACCTTGTCCTTGCAAGGCGCTTTGGGCAGCTTGAGCAAAACCTTGGTGGCGAACGCTTCCACAGGCACTTGGGCCGTGGGACTGACGGCGGGCGAGTGGGCCCAGTTGGGCGAGGGAAGCATCCGTTTGACGACGAGCCAGACCGACCGCGCGGGCAATGTCAGCCCTCCCGCCGTGCGCAACCTGACGCTCGACACCGCTGCGCGTGACTTGGGCGTGAATGCCTTCACGGGCGACAACCTGGTCCATCTGGCCGAAACCCAACTCGACCAGACCCTGACTGGCACAGGGGAGGCGGGAGCCTCAGTCAGCATTGCATTGGGCAGTCTGGCCACTCGCACGGTGACGGTGTCCAGCAATGGTTTGTGGAGCACGCGCTTCACAGCAGCAGAGTTGCAAACTTTGAGTGGCACGGCGACCTTGCAGGTGACCGAAACCGATGTGGCGGGCAATACCGCCAGCATCACCCGTTCGCTGGGCATCAACACCAGCGCCCTGAGCGCGCAGCCCACTCTGACATCACCGGGCTCTGTGCTTTGGGTCAGCCAATCCCAACCTTTGACACTGACGGGCAGCGGTCCGACCAACACCCGTGTTCATCTTCGCTTGACAGGCAGCCGGGGCACGGTCGAACTGGGGCCTGCGGATGTGGCAGGTGGGCAATGGTCTTTGGTCTTGAGCCCGACGCAGATGCGCACGGTGCTCGGGTCCGGAGATGTGCAGGTGCAGTTGTGGGCGGCCCGACCTGACGGCGTTCAGTCCTCAGCGGTGGTGCCGGGCACCTTTGTGCTGCAGTCCGAGGTGCCCAGCCCCACGCTGGGTGTGGTGGCCGATGACAACACAATCAACCTGGCCGAGAAACAAGCGGGTGCGGTCATCGAAGGCACCGGTATGGCCGGTCACACGGTGGCATTGACGTTCTCTGGCGCCAATGGCACGCGCACAATGCTGGTGCAAGTTGCTGCCAACGGCAGCTGGCGTTGGCCTTTGGCGAACACCGACTACGCCGCCCTGGGCGATGGCGTATTCACGCTGTCTGCCAAGCAGTTGTTCAACGGTCAGGCTTCTTTGGTGGTCAGCAGCACGCTGGTGATCGACATCACGCCCCCCGCAGCCCCCAGCTCGACATCCCTCTCTTCTGCATCAACGGCCAATGCGGCCTCTGAACTCGCTGGTGGTGTGACGGCAGCCGAGGCCGTCGATGGCGTGGTCGTGGTGTTGCCTTTGCCAGCGAATGCCGCCGTGGGCGACAGCATCGAGGTTTTTTGGGGGAGCAGCACCGAGCCTGCCCTGACCCATGTGGTGCGCGCCAGTGATCTGGCGGGTAACGCCCAGACTTTGAGCCTCACCGTACCGGGCGATGTGATTGCCCTGCAGGGTTCGGGCACCAATGTCTCGGTGAGCTACCGCGTCACCGATGCAGCAGGCAATGCCGATGTGCT
>Ga0255137_1000141_pt1 | contig 22741 bp, 27 predicted proteins | sample Law_Atlam_RepC_8_FD_188548 | JGI IMG/M metagenome (GOLD analysis project Ga0255137, IMG submission 188548) | Freshwater microbial communities from St. Lawrence River, New York, United States - Law_Atlam_RepC_8d | ecosystem: Environmental > Aquatic > Freshwater > River | place: USA: New York... | reverse complement strand
ACAGCATGGTGATCAAGAGCGCTGCATGGCTTGGTTCATTCCGTGGCGCTCATTGGTACTTTCCCTAGCCCTGTCGCTGTACTGCCCATCCTAGTGCTGCCATCTGTGCTGAAGCTGCCCATCTGAGTGAACATGGATCCGTCAGACCCCAAGGTAGTTGAACCCATGCGGGTGTAGGTGGTGCCGTCGCTGCTGACGCTGGTGGTGTCACTGACTCGCTGGATAGTTTCACCCTCGTCTGACACTGCTAGACGACCCAAAATTTGCCAAAACGACATGTTTGCCCCCCTTTGATAACAGATACCGCTATGCTAGGTGTATATATTAGCTTGAATTGTTGCCTGGTGCATCATTTTGATTAACTAAAGATGATTCTTATGCTAAAGTGGTAAAGAAATAACATTGGGGACAGTTTTGGTCAGTAAACAAGCCGCTGAACAGCTGAACAGACTCTCACAAGCCCAAAGGGAGAGGCTTTTCTATATAGAGGTCAAAGCCTTCTTCTGTGGCGACTTGACCCGTGCTGACATCGAGCGCCGCTTCGGAGTCAAACCAGCTGCGTCTGCCAGAGACCTATCCAGCTACAAAAGTCTTGCCCCAAACAACCTCATATACAACGCGGCTCTAAGAAATTACGAGCCTACCGATCGTTTCAACCCGATTTTTGAGCACAGTGCCGATCGGGTGTTGGCTTGGTTTCGAGACGGTTATGGGGATAGCTTGGATCTCAAGATCCAACGAACCGTACCCTGTGAAGCTGCTTCTGATCTAGTTCGTCCTGACTTGGAGACATTGGCGGTACTGACTCGTGCCATAGCCGGACGTAAGCAAGTCAAGGTCAACTACTTATCCTTGACATCTGGAGCTTCTACAAAGACGCTTTCACCATTGGCATTAGCAGACACAGGGCAACGTTGGCATCTTCGCGCCTATGACTGTGAACGCGAGCGCTTTGCTGACTTTTCGATCACTCGCATAGTCAAAGCCAAGCCGCTAGAGATTGACATTCCACTGAATCAAAGAATTGAAGCTGATGTTCAGTGGGCGAGGGTGGTTCGACTTGAGTTGGTGCCTCATCCCGGAGTCGAACATCCCGAGGCTATCGAAGCTGACTATCAGATGAAGGATGGGATGCTTGTACTGGACATGCGAGCGCCACTGGTGGGCTACGCATTGAGAAGGTGGTCTGTTGATTGCACTTCTGATCACGCTCTTGATCCTCTATCGCATCATTTGTATCTGAATAATCCCAAGACACTTTATGACGTACACAGCGCATCTCTTGCTCCAGGGTTTTCAGCTAAGGATTAAAGATGCACACACACTCCAACGACCATTCAGTTTTCTAATTTTTTAAGACTTTGAGAATCCAAATTTAATACCTGATTTATGACTACTCTAACTCTTACAAAAGCTCTTGGCGTATTAGCTAAATCTTCTCCCTTTTCTGTTTCGACGGTCACAAGTCGAAAGAAAGATGAGCTTGATGAATTGAAGGCTTGGCTCTTTGTACAACAAGACATCGAAACAGATTTAAGAAAATTACTTGCATCACTTCAAGGCCAAAAGATTATTTTTTTATGTGGAAGCAGTGGCGATGGCAAATCGGAAATTTTGACAAGATGTATAAGTGAGTACCAAGATAAATTTGATTTCCATTTAGATGCGACTCACAGTTTTGCGCCGCATCAGTCGGCTATACAAGCTCTTGATGAAAAGTTCGATGAACATAAGCGTGGTTTAAAACCGCTAGTTCTAGGTATCAATATTGGGATGCTTGCAAACTATTCCAACGAGGGTAATACGAGACACCAAGAAATTAAAGAATCCATAGATCGGTTCCTAAGTGGGCAGTTGAACAGCAACCTGCGCCCAATTCCTGACGAAAGTGTCTTTTATTTAAATTTTGAACAATATGCTAGATTCAACTTTCAGAGAGAGGGTGGTTCTTATTCTGCATTTGCTCGTTCGCTGTTAAAAAAGCTAACTTGTGAGGATGTTGCGAATCCCTTTTTCCTCATTGCTAAGAAAGATACTGAGACTAGAAGGGGAGATCCGCGTGTATTGGCGAATTTCAAGATGCTTTCGGTTGACAGTGTTCAAGAGCTCGTTATTACTCACTTGTTTAAAGTGGCATTCCCCCAATTTTGTAGACACTCTTCATAACGCAATTTGACGTCTCTCGAACTCAAGGGGGCTGAGTTGGTCAAGATGTTTGTGACGCCGAACTGGATTGTAGAAGCCTTCAATGTACTCAAAGACCTCAGACTTGGCCTCCTGCCTTGTTTTATAAATCCTCTTTTTGATTTTTTCACTCTTCAAGTTACTGAAGAACGATTCAGCCACCGCGTTGTCCCAGCAGTTGCCTCTTCTGCTCATGCTGGGGCTCAATCGGTTTTCCTTGCACCAACGGCTGAACTCGTCACTTCCAAACTGCGAACCCTGATCCGAGTGAATGATCACGGAACCCTTTGGACGGCGACGCCACACAGCCATCGTCAAAGCATCAAGAACTAAAGTGGTCTCCATGCTGCCTCGCATGCTCCAACCCACCACCGCCCTTGAGTGCAAATCCAGCACCACCGCCAAGTAGAGCCACCCTTCATATGTGCGGATGTATGTGATATCGGTCACCCAAACTTGATCCGCCGCGTCTTGCTGGAACTGGCGCTGCAACTGGTTGGGCGAGACCTGTGAGGGCCGGCCCACCTTGTAGCGAGGCCGCTTGTAGCCCCGCACAGACTTGATTTGAGCCATCCGCATCAGTCTGGCCACTCGGTTCTCGCTGCACTGAACTCCTGCCTCCCTCAAATCACAAAAGATTCGAGGGCTGCCGTAGATGCCCATGCTCTGGTCATAGAACTCTTTGATCTGCGCTGTCAGGGCTTGGTTCTCCACGGCCCTTGGCGACAAGGGCTCCAGCAACCAAGCATAGAAGCCACTGCGGTGAACGTCCAGCACCCGGCACATCCCGCTCAAAGTGAACTCTGCTCGGTGCTCCTGGATAAACGCGTACTTCACTCGGACTGTTTGGCAAAGTACGCGGCGGCCTTTTTTAGAATGTCGCGCTCCTCTGTAGTGCGCCTGAGTTCAGCCTTTAAGCGGTTGAGCTCCGCTTGCATAGACTTCATGTCATCAATGGCAACTGGTTCATTGGCGGCCTTGAACTTCTTGACCCAGGTGTACAGAAGGCCGTCCCCAAGGCCTAGTCGCTTGGCTACATCGATGACAGAGTGGCCCCTGTCGATAACTTGGCGAACTGCCTCTTCTTTGAACTCAGCTGTGTATTTGGCTCTTTGCATTTACATTTCTCCCATTCAGATTTTGACAATAATATTTGTCTACTGAATTGGGGGAATGCCACCTAAGTGTTTTAAATTAGGTTGAACTGTAGTTCATTGTAAAAAGGTTGGCACTGTATCTTTGTAAAAGCACTCATATTTTGATGGAGAATCTTTTGACGACTTATTTAACAAAAGTTGATTATTTTTTGAGATTTCATTTAGTTCAGCATCGATTACGTCGTCATCACTTTTCGGGAAGTTAGCAGTTTCCTTGGCCATGTTTTTTTCAACGCTGATAGGCACAATGCAAACAGAGATTTACTTATTCAACTCATTAACCCTTGATAGCCTTTGTTCCTCAGTCATCTCGTCACAACGACTTCCTCGATCAGGCATGCGAAGCCAATCCTCTGTTCCGGCTCTGGGGCTATAAATCCTATTGAACTGTTTAAATGTAAACCAAGTTATGAATGCCATGGTGATTACAGCTATGTGCCCAAGCATGTTGAAGCCGATAGATAGAAACTCTTTAAAGTAAAGCCCAAAAGCCAAACACCAAAAACAAGCTAGAAGTATGGTGGCGAAATACCTGATGTGCGCTGGAGCGTGCCTCAAGGGATTGAGATTGGGATCTAAAAGGCTGCGACCTTTTTGAAAAACTAGATAGAAAAACTTTAAAATTGAAAACATATAAACTCCATGATTCTAAATCTGCCAATCGATATCTGCTTGACCAATAATTAAACTTTAGTGAATTCTGCTAGTTTTTTGTTTCAGGGCTGTTAAATTTCGTGCATAAAATTTTGCTAATGAACTGCCGTGTATATGACCGAAAATTGTAAATTACAATTTTCTAGCGTTTTGGTAGATTTCGCACTCCGAGCTATCACCGTGCACGGGAAAAGTTAGAGGCTTTAAGTAGGGCTTGAGCTGTGTTTTAAAAAAGTTAGACTCTAAAAATCGCACTCGAATTTATTCGGCCAGTTTTAAGAGACGAAGCGCTGAGCAAATTGTTCTACTTGAAGCTGAGAAATATCTGTCAAAAATGATACATGCCGATTCGGGACTGGAAGGCAGCGCTGAATCGGTTTAGCATTGAGTTTTGGGACAGGGTTCCTCGGCAATGACTTATAACTGCCTTAATACAAAAATCCGGACACCCTGCAGCTAGCTGGAACTTTTTCTGACAATCAATCTCGTGCGCTAATCGTGCAACCTCCTTTTCATCGGGCTTGCATAGCTAGTGTATGGCTCTAGTTCATTCGGTTGAATTTTTTGAGAGTTTAAGTTCCTCTACAACTCCTATAAAGTTGGTTATAAGTGGGGCAGACCGGCGCTCGGCCAGGCATATCACATGCACATTTGTGCTTAACGCCATATCCCTGATCGGCAACACCACAAGGCGCGGATCTGCTGTAAGAGCAGTTTGAGCCACCACGCCCAAGCCCAAACCTTGCGCCACAGCTTCCCGCACTGCCTCCCGGCTGCCCATTTCCAGCGAGCTTCTAACACGCACGCCCGATGCTGCCAAGCCAGACTCAAAGACGCTACGTGTTTGCGAACCCTGTTCGCGCATCACAAATTCGTAGCCTTCCAAGTCGCACATCTTCATGTTTGTGCGTTTGGCAAGCGTGTGAGCTAGCGAAGCAAACACGACCAATGCTTGCCGTCTGTAGGGTATGCAATGAACCCGTTCGTCGTGCACAGCGTGTAACAGCACGCCTACGTCATCGCGTTGATCCAGAATATTTGCGAGTATTTGTTGGGAGTCACCGACGCTGATTGCCAGGCGAATTTTGGGAAACAGAGCGCGGAAGCGTTTAACCATCGGCAGCACGTTATAGGGCCCGACCGCAGAGACTTTTAAATGTCCTTCATATTGGCTTCGCGCACTCATCAACAGCAACGCAGCCTGTTGCTCAGCGCGGTAAATACGGTTGCTGACTTCATGCAAAGCCGTGCCGAAGTTGGTCAGCTCTACCCCACGGCCACGGCGCACAAATAGTTCAACGCCAAAACGCTTTTCCAGTCCTGCGATATGTGCCGAAATAGTGGGTTGCCTAATGCCCAGCAAACGCGCAGCCGCAGACATGCTGCCCGACCTGGCAGTGGCATCAAAGGCTCTCAATTCGGCGGAAGATGATAAATCCATAGGTACAGCCTATAGGTTAATAGCTAAAGATGACAGTTTTATTAATACCTGTGTCATATGTGGTGGGCACTATCTAGTTTGTTTTTATTTAATGGTCACCCGCTCAAGCCCTCATTCAAAGTGGCATTCAAACTGGAAAACTTTCATGAACGCACCAACTACTGCTAATGCTTCTTTTTTTTACGCTGCTGAAGAAGCAAAAATTGCGCTGCGTACAGAGGCGCTGGAGGTCACCTATGGTAATGGCGCGCGCGCTCTGCAGCCAACCTCGCTGAGCTTTATGCAGGGTGAGTTCGTCGTCCTGCTGGGTGCATCGGGGGCGGGCAAATCCACCTTGTTGCGCTCATTAAACGGCCTGGTCAAGCCAAGTTCAGGCTGTGTCGTGGCCACCAGCATTGGCGACTTGTCCGATTCTGCCCATTTGCGTCTGCACCGAAGGCAAACAGGTATGGTGTTTCAGCAGCACCATCTGATTGGCCGTCAGTCTGTGCTGTCCAACGTGCTCATGGGCCGACTGGGTTATCACAGTGCCTTAGCCACGCTATCGCCTTGGTCGCGGTTTGAAAAAGAAAGCGCCCTAGCCGCGCTTGACCGTGTCGGGCTGATCGACAAAGCTCTGTTCCGCGCTGACCAGTTATCGGGTGGCCAGCAGCAGCGTGTTGGTATTGCCAGGGCTCTGGTGCAGCAACCTAAAGTATTGCTGGCCGATGAGCCAGTGGCCAGCCTAGACCCAGCCACCGCTGAACGTTTGCTGGAATTGCTGCACAGCATTTGCCGCAGTGACGGACTGACGCTGGTGGTCAGCCTGCACCAGGTCGAGTTTGCACGTCAATTTGCCGACCGCATCGTTGGCCTTCAAGCTGGTGCAATTGTCTTTGAAGGCGCACCGGCAGAGCTCACGCCTGAGAAGGCTGAAAGTCTTTACGGCTCAGCCTCCAAACCTTCGCGCGCAAATAGTGCCACTTCCAAAGCCATTTCTTTACAACTCGCTGGAGTCCCCTCATGAACCGTCGCCACTATTTATCCGCCTTAACCATCATCGCCGCCTTGCTGTCCGCGCCTGCTTTCGGGCAAACCAAAGACCCCTCCAAGCTACGGGTTGCGTTGCTGCCTGATGAAAATGCCACCACACTGATTCAGAACGCCCAGCCACTCAAGCAGTACCTGGCGCAAACACTTAAAAAAGATATCGAACTGATCGTTACCACCGACTACTCCTCAATGATAGAGGCCATGCGTTTTGGGCGCATTGAAGTAGCTTACTTTGGACCTTTCTCTTATGTGTTGGCCAAATCGCGCGCACCTGAAATTGAGCCCTTTGCAGTGGGCGTAGAGCGCGGCTCACCTACCTACAACTCCATATTGATTGCCACCGCTGGCGGGCCTGTCAAGTCTTTGGCTGACATCAAGGGCAAGCCTTTCGCCTTTGGTGACCAGGCATCCACTTCCAGCCACCTCGCGCCACGCGCGCACATACTCAAGAAGACGGGACTTGACGGTAGCAAGGACTACCAACCGGTTCACTTGGGCGCGCATGACGCGGTTGCTCGTGCAGTTCAGTCTGGGCAAATACCTGCCGGTGCTCTGTCCAAGCCGATCTTTGACACCTTGGTGGATAAGGGCTCGATTGACGCCAGCAAGGTGGTGCAACTTGAATTGTCTGCGCCAATTCCCAACTACCCTATGGTTATGCAGGGCAACTTGGCACCGGGCTTGAAGCAGGCCATTCGTGCTGCCTTTTTGACGATGAATGACAAAGAGGTGCTCAAGGCCTTTCGCATTGATGGTTTTGCCGCCACCGACGACAAAGCCTACAACGTGCTGCGCGAAACGGCCACGCTGCTCAAACTTGATCTGGCAAAAACCAAATGACCACGACTGCATACCCAACGCATTACGCGCAAATTCTCTCGCTTGCGCGCCAGCAGTCAGGACGCCAGGCGCGGCTAGTAGCCTGCATCGTCGCGGTTTGCCTAGCCGCGCTGTGGACCACCGGTTTTTTTGACCTGACCCGCTTTGTTGAAGGTGCCCCCGCAGTCGCGCAGCTTGCATCTGAAATGGTGCCGCCAAACTTTTCGCGCTGGCAGAGCTGGATCAAACCCTTGTTGGATACGCTGGCGATGTCAATTGCCGGTACTGCGCTAGCTGTCGTCTTCTCGCTGCCGCTGGCTCTGATGGCCGCACCCAACACCACGCCCAATGCGCTTGTGTACCGTGTAACTCGCACCTTTCTAGCCGCGTTTCGCTCAGTACCAGAAGTCATTCTGGGCATTCTATTTGTGGCTGTTGTCGGCTTTGGTGCCCTGCCTGGTGTGCTGGCACTGGCGCTGCATTCCACTGGCATGGTGGCAAAGTTTTTTGCCGAATCGATTGAGCATGTCGACCCCAAACCACTGGAAGCAGCCAACGCCGCTGGTGCCAGCCGTCTACAGGTCATCACGCACGCGGTGCTTCCGCAGGTTCTGCCGCAATTGGCGGACATCACCATATACCGCTGGGAATATCACTTTCGCGCCTCTGCGGTGCTGGGCATTGTCGGAGCGGGCGGCATCGGGTTCGAGTTGATGGCTGCACTTCGGCTTATCAAGTATGACGAGGTGTCGGCGATATTGCTGGCCATTTTGGCCTGCGTGTTGGTGGTTGACGGAATTGGTGCAGCCTTGCGCCGAAAATTAAAGTAACGCTGGTCCTTAGAAGTTTTTCAATGAGCTCACGTCCCAAAATTCTGGTCACCCAGCGCATTCACGAAGAAGTTTTGCAGCGCTTGTCAGCCCACGCTGAAGTGGATATGAACAATCTTCTTGAGCCTTGGCCTCAAGCAGAAATTTTGAGACGCGCCGCAGATGCCGTAGCCATCATGGGGTTCATGACCGACCAAATTGACAGTGAGTTGCTGCTGGCAGCGCCTCAACTAAAGATCGTGGCTTGCGCGCTAAAGGGGTTTGACAATTACAACGTGCCTGCCTGCACGCAAGCAGGCGTATGGGTCAGCATCGTGCCTGACTTGTTGACCGAGCCAACGGCTGAGCTAGCCATAGGCCTAGCAATCGGATTGGCGCGGCATGTGCGTCAGGCAGATGCCTATGTCCGCTCCGGTCAGTTCGAGGGTTGGCGTACGCATTTTTACGGAATGGGTTTGAATGGCTCGGTCGTAGCTGTTTTGGGATTGGGTCAGGTCGGTAGCGCCGTCGTGAAAAAACTCAGCGGCTTTGGCTGCTTGCGCATCTTGGGTGTGGATCCAGAAGCAGTACCTTCAGGCGTTGAGATGGTTACCCTTGAAGCTGCAATGAGCCAGGCCGATTACCTATTTGTAGCTGCTCCTCTCGTACCAACGACCCATCATCTGATCGGTAAAAACCAGTTGGAGAAAGCAAAATCAGGTCAACTCATTATTAACATTGGGCGTGGCTCTGTGGTGGATGAATCGGCTGTAACTCAGGCATTGCAAAAGATGCAGATTGGCGGCTATGCTGCAGATGTGTTTGAGTGCGAAGACTGGCGATTGGCCAACCGACCTCGGAGTATTTCTCCAGAACTATTAGCTTTGGGCAATACTATTTTTACACCGCATATTGGCTCAGCCGTGAAAAACGTGAGAGTTGCGATTGAGCAAAGTGCCGCTGACAATATCATTGCTGTGCTTCAAGGACGAGTACCCCCTGACGGTATTAATTGGCCGCCGCAATTCGCGGGTAACAGAAATCCAGGCTCGTCAAAAACTTATATAAATCAATGACTTACGTAAGAAAATATCAAACGTGTAATATTTCGTGTAATAACCCCAAAAGTTACATTATGTAACTTTCCAGCCAAAACAGTCAAATTTGCGTTCAGCGCTGTCATTTTACGCGTGAAAGTTAGACGCTAGGCTTGGGGCTTGAACCAGTCGGGGCCAAAGTTCGGATCTACGTTCGGGGCTCGAACTGGATCATTTGAGCGGCATGGGAATTGAAAACCGTGCGATATGTCGTGCAATTGGTTAGCAGTTCGTAGGCTGCTCATTAATTAATGTGTAAGAACAAGTAGACCTTCTTCTCGTCTTATCGTTTTAGATTTTTCTAAGGCTGCAAGTGTTCGATACAGAGCTTCATGAGTTACCCCAAGTTCTCCCGCTAGGGATTTAAGTCCTGTATTGACTTGATATTTGCCATTTTGCCCTTCAGTGTTGATGAGATGAAGTACTTTGTCTTTTACAGACTTCATGCTTAGTCGCTCACATTGAAGTCGAAGTCGTTTGACTTCTTGGTTCAACATATTGATCCAACGTCCAGCAAAAGCAGGGTCCGTGCTCAAAGCATCAGTAAGCGTTTGAATGGGAATTTGGATAATTTCCGAATCAGCTACGACGACTGCATCGCAGTGGTACTTGGGCGATTGAAGGCTTGCTTCACTTACAAAGCCATGACGCGTTCGTTGAAGAACGACCGGATCGCCATGTTGGCTGAGGCGCTCAAGGGTGACTTCGCCGCTCAGAACGAAAAACATCCACTCTGGTTTTTTACCAGTTTTAAAAAGCAGGGTGCTTTTTTTGAGGTATTTGAGCGTACAAAGCGCCAGAACAGCTGGGGGAAGCAAGGCTTCGAGGGGCGAGCTGCATTTAATTTGTTCATCTTCCATATGATTTAGATCATATGCGAAATGTAGGAAGGGCCTGACACTCCTCATGACTATTTGGAGGATTCAATGTCTAAAGCAGTATTTCAATTCGGTGAAACCGTACCTGGGTACAGCATCGCTGTACTCAATGAACGTGCAGTCCGAGCCGCAGCAGGCATCTTATTTTTCTTTGCCATGGTCACGTTCATGAACGCGATGCTGCTTGGGAATTTTCAGCCTACGCGTGTTTTTGTCGTTGCTTTTTTGATTGACTTTACGCTGCGAGTTTTTGTGAATCCGAAGTTTTCTCCCAGTCTGATTCTTGGACAGTGGATGGTTCGCAAACAAGAGCCCGAATACGTGGGGGCACCGCAAAAACGATTTGCATGGGCCATTGGCTTCACGTTGGCATTGCTGATGCTGTATTTGATCGTCATCAATGGCGTGATAGGCCCTATCAACATGCTGGTGTGTGGCACATGCTTGTTGTTACTGTTCTTTGAGTCATCGTTTGGCATTTGCATTGGCTGCAAGTTGTATGACTTGTTTAGCAAGAACAAGGTCGAGCTTTGTCCTGGTAACGTTTGCAGTTTCAGTCCACCCCCTGGTGCAGGTGGTACATGGTTGGAGGGCGCAGTGTTGGTTTTATTCTTGGTGGCTGTGTTCAATGTTGCAGGCTGGGTGTATTCGCATCCCACATCACAGCAAGCCGCGCAGAATGTGAGTGCAACAACTGCGCCACAAGACCCCTCTGAAGCCGAGCGTTGCAAAGTGCCTGAATTTGCCAAAAAAATCGGCCATGAGCAGCAATGGAAATTACATAACGGATGTCAATAAAAGGAGTATCTATGTCAGTCAATCAAATTCAAGTTCATGTCGAAAACATCAAGTGCGGTGGCTGTGAGAAGTCAATCATCAAAGGGCTGACCTCTATAGAAGGTTTGTCCAACATCGTGATTGACCGTGATCTGCAGTTAGTCAGTGTTTCAGCGGATGCGTCCTTACGAGATGCTCTGGTCTTAAAGCTCAAATCGTTGGGCTATCCTGAACATGGCAGTGTTAGCGGGCTAGATGCAGGGCTTGCCAACGCCAAGTCATTTGTTAGTTGTGCGATTGGCCGCGTTTCCTGAGTTGCGCCAAGGTACCAAGTTGGTCCATTGATTTAGGCGGTGTTGCATGCACGCGTAGAGCAACCTTGCCAAAAGTTAAAGGCTTACAATATAAGTAAAGCCTGATGTATCGCAAGTTTTCATACCTTTGAAAATTTACGTTGATTCAACATAAATTGAATTATTAAACTGGAATTTGGCATTTATGGATTTCACTGTCAGCGTGCTCTTGGGCACTTTTATCCTGTCGATTGCGGCGCTCTTTGTCTTCATTTGGTCCTTGTCAAATGGTCTGTTTGGCGATGGCTTGCAGGCAGCGACTGAGATCTTTGTGCCCAATGAACTGGGCAGGGTCGAGGACCCTGCGGCGACGGCTGCGCAAATCAAAGGTCTGCAGCAGGCTACAGGAACGGCGAGCGAAGGGGATAGCGCCGTCAGTGAGAGCGATGCGAAAGCACGCGACGACGCCGACAAATCAACCTCTTTGGTTGTGGGTGTCTGCTTGACCCTGGCGGTGGTTTGGTTGGTGCTGGCATCGGTGGCTGGCTTGATCTCGTCAATCAAGATGCATGAACCTGACTGGTGGGTTCAGTACGGATGGATCACGTTCGGCCGCATTCGGCCCATCCACCTCAACATGGTTGCATATGGATGGTGTTCCTTGGCCGGTATCGGCGTGGCCATCTGGTTGATACCTCGCTTGCTTAAAACTGAACTGGTCGGTGCCAAGTACGCATTGGTGGGCGGAGCCCTCTGGACTATTGGCGTTTTTGCAGGAACGGTTGCAATCGCTATGGGTTATTCCGACGGTCTTGAGTGGCTGGAATATCCTTGGCAGATAGACATTCTGTTGGTTATCGGCGGAGCCTTGGTCGGAGTCCCCTTATGGCTGACGCTTCTGAACCGCAAGGTTAAACACCTGTATGTTTCTGTCTGGTACATCGGTGCAGGTTTGCTGTGGTTCCCGATCTTGTTTCTCATCGCCAACTGGCCAGGTTTGCATTTTGGAGTACAGCAAGCATCCATGAATTGGTGGTTTGGGCACAATGTCTTGGGGCTTTGGTTTACGCCAATTGGATTGGCAGCTTCTTATTACTTTATTCCCAAAGTTATTGGAAAACCAATTCACTCCTACAACTTGTCACTTCTTGGTTTCTGGAGCCTTGCTTTCTTTTACAGCCAAGTCGGCGGACACCATCTCATCGGTGGACCGGTGCCTTCTTGGCTAATTACGATATCCATTGTTCAAAGCATGATGATGGTCATACCAGTTTTCGCGGTAGCGGTTAATCAGCACATGACTGTCTTGGGCAATTTCCGAGCACTTGCATACTCGCCCACACTGCGATTTATCGTGTTGGGAGCCATGATGTACACAGCTGCTTCTGTACAGGGGTCGTTGGAAGCGCTGCGTTCGGTCAACACGATCACACACTTTACCCATTACACGGTGGCCCATGCCCATCTGGGGCTTTATGGGTTTTTCTCGATGGTCATGTTCGGGTCCATCTACTTCATCATGCCGCGCGTGATGAACTGGGAGTGGCCTTACCCCAAACTCATCTCGTTACATTTTTGGTTAGTGCTCGTGGGTTTCGCCATCTATTTCATCTGGCTGAGTATTGGCGGTTGGTTGCAAGGCCTAGCCATGCTGGATGAGAAGACGCCTTTTATGCAGTCGGTCGCGCTGACCTTGCCCTACCTCAAAGCACGCTCCATTGGTGGCGGGTTGATGACCTTGGGACATCTGGTCTTCGCTGCTCACTTCTTTGCCATGGGCTGGAAATTTGGTCCACGAAGGCTTGGGGCTGCACTGCTGGGCACGTCCGTATGGACACGATTTAAAGCAAAGGGAGTTGCAGCATGAGCGCCGGCAAGAGCTTCTGGGAAATGGATGAAATGCGCATCATCACCGGCGCCATGGTGATCCTTGGTGGCGCGACCGCCTTGCTGGTGGTCATGCCCTACATGCTGCTCAAGGAAGTGCCGCCACCTGCTGCACTTAAGCCTTACTCCGATATTCAGCTGGTTGGACGCCAGTCTTATATTGCAAACGGTTGTGTGTATTGCCACTCTCAACAGCCCAGAGATATTGCACAAGCGCCTGACTTCAAGCGCGGTTGGGGGCGCGCGTCTGTCGCTGGCGACTACGCCTATGACACGCCGCATTTGTTGGGCACCATGCGAACGGGCCCAGACTTGATGAACATTGGGGCGAGACAGCCTAGTAAGGATTGGCAATTAGGCCACCTCTATCAGCCACGCGCTTATACGCCAGGCTCCATCATGCCCTCTTACCCCTACCTTTTTGAGGTGCGTCAGGGCGAAGCGAAAGCGAATGAAACCGTGGTGAACCTGCCGCCATCGTTTGCAAAACCTGGCCAGGTGGTCGTAGCCCGTCCTGAAGCGCTTGCACTGGTGGAGTATCTGCTTGCGATGGATCGAACCTATCCGGCACTGGCCCCACTTGCCCCAGCCACAGATCGGAAGAAATGATGAACCAACACAAACCTGACGATGTGCCTGCGCAGTCGCCTCAGCGCCTGCGCGAACTTCCAGATCCGGATGAAGGAGTTCGTCCTTTGCCGTGGTTTTTAACCATGTTCTTAGGTGCTATGGCGATGTGGGGAGCCTTCTATATCTACAGTACACCGTCGGGTGAGGAGTCCTCCTACGGTGACCAGCGCACGACGGCTTCCTTGCGTCCGCCTGAAGTCGCGGTCAATGCTGCGCAAAAGGTGGACGGCAAACAGATTTACAGTGGTAAATGTGCGGCTTGCCACCAGGCTACCGGTCTGGGTATTCCTGGCGTCTTTCCACCGCTTGCCGGGTCCGAATGGGTGGTCGGCGACGAAAAAATTCTGACCTCTATCATGTTGCACGGCGTGAATGGCGAGATGGAGGTGAAGGGCACGGTTTACAAAGGTGCCATGCCAGCCTGGAAAAGCCTGAGCGATGCTGATTTGGCTGCCGTCATGAGTTACATCCGAAGTGACTGGGGCAACAAGTTTGCAGAGATCGTGCCAGGCACCGTCGCTGCTCAACGCGATGCCACAAAGTCAAGGACGGAGCCCTACAAAGGTGGCCAAGAACTCAAGTCTGGCGGCTGAGGGCCTCACCTCCGGTGCTGTCTTATGGAAGACATTCTTGGCCAGCTCGGTTGTTCTGGCTCTTGGCTTGATTGTTTTACTGCAAGCAACCGCGCAAGGTAACGCATTCACCACCGAGACTCTTAGGCGCACCGAAGTTGCCAACACTCCATCCCTTGTGCCTGAGCTGCCTGTCTACGATGCAGATGGCAACCAAAGCACCCTGCGACAGGTGCTTGCCGAGGGTGACAAGGTTTGGATTGTGGACTTTGTCTACACACGTTGCCAAACGATTTGCACCACGCTTGGCACGGTTTTCCAGCAGCTTCAGCATCAAATTCAACTGCGCGGGCTCGATGACAAGGTTGGGCTGTTATCGGTGAGCTTCGATCCTGCCCACGACACCCCTGATGCGCTTGGGATATACCGCGACCGAATGCGCATGGATCCGGACATTTGGCGCATCGTTACCCTGAGCTCGCCGCTTGACAGGCGGCAGTTGCTGGATGCCTTTGGCATCATCGTTATTCCGGCACCGCTCGGCGAGTTCGAACACAATGCCGCACTGCATCTGGTGAGCGGAGCAGGCCGACTATTTCGCATCGTCGATTACGACGATGCCACAGTCGCCCTGGACATTGCACTGGCCACTGCGCCATGAAGCTTAAGAGGTTTCCCCCTTTTGCCCTATGGATCGGGCTGACCCTGTGTCTGGTCGGCAGCGCATTATCGATACCACCCGGGCGCAGCCTGATTGAACAGAGTATGGCCTGGCATATGGTGATCCAAATGCCAATACTTTTTGCAAGCGGCTGGTTTTTGATGGGTGGCGTTTGGGATTTCTCGAAAACATCACCAGGGAGTTGGAACCAGTTTGGGTTAACGGGCTTCATCGCAGCCCAGTTCATCATCACCTATTGGATGCTGCCCATATCCATCGACCGAGCAGTCGTGATGCCCCAAGTGGATGTGTTGAAAGTTCTGTCTTTGATCGCCAGCGGTGCGCTGATCCAAACATCTTTGAGTCGTTCACCCGCCGTGTTGCAGCTATTTTTCGTGGGTTACATCGTCTCGATGTTGATCTCAACGGGTGTATACCTTGCCACCACTGAAAGACGACTCTGCAATGCGTACTCCTTGGAAAGTCAACTCAGCGCCGGCTATGGTGTTGTTGCAATTGGTGTTGCGCTGGCTTGTGGATGGGCTTATCGGATCAACCGACTTAAACCCAAGACTGAAGATCGAATCGAAGGTTTTTAATCGCTCCCGCCGCTGGGTGCTGTGCGTTCAATTGGACTGTCAGCAAAAAGCCAACCATCACCCGTACCTGCATTTCCACTGTGGGGCGTGTGTGCCGAGGTTTTTGTTGGAGGTCTTGCGGCAATTGAACGACAATATTCGTCTTGACTGATATTACCTGACGAAGTGGAGACCCCATGCGCTTAAGCACCTTTGCCCTTTCAGCCGCCACGGCAGGCAGCTTGTTGCTAGCCTCAGCTGTCCACGCTGACAACAAGGCCATCGCCACCGACGAAATGGGGGCCTATCTGGAGTTTGTGGATTACGGCGGCGGTGTGATTTTTGCTGAACAAATTCCGAAAGACGACTGGCCCAAGTTCTTGCTGATTGATGCGCGTGACCCGGCGCAATTTGCCAAAGAGCACATTCCCGGTGCTGTCAACATCGAGTGGCGTCAGGTCTTGGCCAAAAGTGGTGACATCCCTAAGAATAAGCCGGTGCTGATTTATTGCAACACTGGCACTCTTTCAGCACAGGCAGGCTTTGCGCTACGTGTGTCAGGCTGGGAAAACGTCCGCATCTTGCAAGGTGGCTTTTCTGAATGGAAATCCAAAGGCGGGCTTGACGCCAACGCCAAAGCTTCTGGCGCAGCACCAAAGCACTGATACAAGCGCCTGGGCAGACTGCTGTTTAATCGGTCATGCCTGTTTTTGGTCGTCTCAATCTAGTAGCTGTTGTGTTCAGCTTGGCCTTGCACGCCGGGGTTTTCATGCTGACCAGCAGCATCCAATTTGCCAACCTGAGCAAGCCTAAGCAGCCGCCAAAAGAACAGATTGTTCTCCTTCAAGTCTTGCCTGCACCACCCAAGGCTGTACTGTCCCAAGTACAGGAGTCTTCTGTCAAAAGGGAACCCCTGACCACCAAGTCTCAGTCGCCGACTCTAAGCGCTGATACGCAAGTCATATCTCCTACGTCCTCCAAACAACCTGTCAGCATGGCTGCACCGCCCCCACCCACTGCGGAAGATTGGGCCTTTGCGGGAAAGTACACAAACAAAAACAGCAAAGGCTATCGATACAACTGGGGCCAACAGGTGCGCAGCATGATGGGTACTGTTGTCGAAGGGCCTGATCAAGGTTACGTTCGTTTCAGGATTGAAATCGCACCCGACGGGACACTGGCGAAGTTGGATACCATTTGGACGACGTCCGCAATGGCCGAGCAACTGGCGCGCAAGGCGGTAGAAAACATGGCGTCACTGCCACCGACGCCAACTGGAAAACCGCTTATTTTTGAGAAAACGATTTCGTTCACGCCCTTCGCATCAGATGATCCGACGAGCTATAGGGATGACTGCCTGCCGGATCCACCTGTTTTCCGAAACCCATTTGCATGGGACGGCAAATCACCTCAAACGGTGGCAACACCACCAAAGTCTGAAAAGCTCGATCCACAAGCCATGGAAGAATGCTTACGTCAACTTCCCAAAGACTCTGTTGAGGCCGAAATGGCACGTGATAGACGTGAGATGGAACGATGGGGTTGGAATAAGTAAATCTGAACTTGTTAGCAATTCAAAACATCGCCAGAAGCTAATGCTTGCCCGTGGGTTGCACCAATACCCCCCGCTGAGAAAAAAACACAGCCAACCGGTATGAACCTATATGAAACCACTGCATATAGGCATCAAGGAGCAAGTCCATGGCTACTAAAAACACCTCATCCTCGAACTCACGGCCTGAAAAAATTGGCGACGTGCTGGACGCCCTGTTCAGTGGCATCGCCAAAACCGCAGCCAACGAACCCAAGTTCGAGCCCCAACTCCTGGTTCCAGAGGTCCCGGCCGAACCAGCCCGCCAGCTACTGACCGAAATAATGCTCGCCGATCGTTGGGTGTGTTCAGTCGCGCGACTTCAGCGCTGGCGCACCGTCGGCGAGGGCCCGCAGTACTTGAAGATCGTGGGGAAGGTTTTGTACCGGCTCAAAGACATTGAGGCCTATGAAGAAGCCTGTCTGATCCGGAAAGTGTTCTAGGTGCGCACCCAAGGAGGCCCCGAACGGGTTGTAAATTGTTCGAAGGACTTGGAATCAGTTCGAAATAGTCTTGGCGGGGCAAAAGGGATTCAAACTCTCAATCAAACCAATTCCACAGCTGCCTTCAACTGGCTTGGACTGCTGTACAGGTATGCAGCGGTAGTGCTGATGCTGCGGTGGCCGGCAAGCGTTTTCAAAATGTGTATAGCAGTGCCTTTGTTGGCAAGGTTTGTTAAAAACGTTCTACGTCCGCTGTGACTGCTAGCGCCTTCAAGTCCAGCACCTTCGTAGAGCAAGGCAAATGTTTGAGCCAAGCTGTTTGCATTGAAGCCAGCGCGGATGCTTTTTTGGCTTGCAAAGAATGGGTAGCTGCGATCCACGCACTTGGCTTGCAGTGCATAGGCTTGCAATTCTGCTCGTAGCTTGGCGCTGACAAACACTGTGCGAGCATGACGGCCTTTGGTCATGTCTGGCAGCAAGCGAATCTCATCTTTAATTTCGCCATCTGTAGTTGTGACATCGCTCCAGCGTAGGCAAGCCACCTCGCCGATTCTCAAACCAGCCCAGTGTGTGAGCAGCATCATTGATCTGTTACGGGCTGCGTACTTGCGTGTGTTGATGTGCGTTAACAAGCGCTCTATCTCAGCAGTTGTAAGTGTCTTTGCTTGTGCCATGGTCTTATCTCCTAAATCATTTGTTTGCGTTAATTGCATTGTGTTTTCATATATTTATCTGGACAACCTGAGTCCTGCCAAACTGTCGGGTTTCTGAACTTGAGCAGGGCGAAACGAACTGGCTGTGGATAACTTTTTAGTGGTTTTTTTCTTCAATGATTTCAACGCTCAAACTTTGAAATCTATTAAAACTAATATTTTTCGTGATTTTTATTGGATAACTCGCATGAGCTGTGGATAACCAGCGCAGATTGGCGAGCAAGCCCTACAAGCGCTGATCTGGGTTCTCAGCACTCCGAGTATTTGGGCGGGCAATTCGAAGCGCTATAGGGCTTTTAAACGCGAGGCATTTTGCTGGTAACGACTGAAATTTATGCAAGTAGTGCGGTTTGTATCTGTAGCCCGAATGGGTCCTACAGGTCTAAATTTGTGCGCTGCGGATTTTTTAGGTGGAGTACTTATCAAATCACCATGGTGATTTTTACTCGGTACCCCGCCAAGTTTTCGGGTTACCAAATGTCGGTTGTCCAAGTGTGTGTCTGAAAACAAACTGTAGTTACACAAACAGAAGTGAACTACAGATGAAAAACTTTGATGAAACTCAACTGACACAATTTATTGGAACAACTGGCTATTTCCGTATCAGCCGTAGGCACCTGCTGACTGATGGCACCAAGTACTTGGCCGAAGAGGCCGAGTGTTTTTGGATGATGGATGCCATTGCCAGTCATTTGTGCGAGATTGGCACTGAGGACTGGTTTGTTCAAGTGCGTATGACAGTGAACGGCAACAGGGCAACAATGATCTACGAGGACGGCAGTGGCAGTGAACATGCCCGGCAGGAGATTCCTTACACTGACTTTCCCCTGAACTCCATCATGCTCTACGCCTGCTGGGATCAGGAGCACTGGGTGATCATGTTGCCTAGCGAATGCTGAGTTAACTGTTTTTGATCAACAATAAACTATCCATATGAGCACGGAAAAGTAGATAATTATCCAATTTCAAGATTGAATGTGACCCTAATGAGCGCATGCTGTTCCACGGTTGAGAACAAAACCTCCCATCCCAAAAAGCATCGTTGCCCGGTCAATGGGTTGGAATACGCGGAAGTATCAACTAGAACAATCTCGCTTCATATTAAAGCCGCATGGAATTGGTCACCGACCTCCGATCGCTATTTTTTTTGTGACGATGCTGCCTGCGATGTTGTGTATTTTGGTGAAGACGGCTCAACTATTCTTAATTCCCAGCTTCGGACGAAGATAAGGGCCAAAGAAGATTCTGGCGATAAGCTGCTTTGCTATTGCTTTGGCGTCAGCTTGAATGATTTTCAGAGCAACCCCTTAATCAAAGAATTCGTCATAGCTAAGACAAAGGATGGTTTGTGTTCTTGCGATACCAGTAATCCGTCAGGTCGTTGCTGTTTAAAGGACTTTCCTAAATCAACGAATTAGCAATTTGATCACGCTTTAATTGACTTTTAATTTTGATGGCCCGGCCTGAATGCTGTGAAATCCCCACTGAGCCCATAGCAACCAACGCGCCTCCTGCGCGTTCATGGCTCGAACTTCGGTTTTGATCACTTGGCTGCGGCCATTGACCTTGGCTCTTACTGATGCTTGGTAGGTGTGCATCAAGTACTTATCGAAATTGCCACCTAGTCATTTCGCAACCCGTGCCAGACAAACAAGGACTTGCTTGATTTGACTTCAATCAGTCCAAGTGACCCATTTATGGGTCATTTGGGCATATGTGCTCATGACTTAATTGATTAATTACTATAAGCGTGTGACTTTTTCAATTTTTTAGATAATCTGTATATTCCAGCTAAATACGTGTGAATTTCAGGATTTCCAAGTCCTGACTACATGGGGTGGCAGATGATCAAAATCACCGTTGATGCACAGGTCTACGAAGCGCTGCAAAAGGCGTTTCCCAAGCCTGCCAATTCAGCGCACAGAGCACTGACTAAATACATCAGCGTGCTAGAAGTCATGCTGTTCAAAAGCCTGCACTTTGCTGCAACCCCCCTGCAGCGTAAGTTTGATCTCTTTGCCATTTCACTCCAGCAGCTTGCAAATCAAGGCGGCCAGATTGGACCAAATAAGCTGCGTGTGCATGCATGGCTGAGGAACAACAATTTGAACTTGGTCGAGTCGGTGATTACTGGTTCAAACTTAACTGGCAGTGTGAGCCAGTGCAAATTGACCAGCCTTGTGAACATGGTTGACACCCTGGCAGTAGAGGACAAGATCTTGCGTTCAGGCAAAAGCGATACAGAAATTGATCAGTACCTATGCGGCGATGACTTTGGCAATTACCAAGTCTTAAATCTGCTGTTTCCCGAGTTCAAGCAAAGGATCAAATCACCAGAGATCGAAGAGCTTTTTGACCTTGTACCTGTTGACAAGGAAAGCGTCAAAAGCTACATCATCTGGCTCACAACAGAATCCGAACACATTACAAAAGAGAAGATGGACCAAGCCCTACGCCAAGCACGTATTATTTTGGCCATATCCAGTGTGATGGATGGATACTATGTGCAGCGCAAAAAGCCCAGCCTCTTTGGGCGCATGTACTACGAGGGCACCAGCGTTCAAAACATCAACAAGGAACTACGACGCGCAGTGCTGGGCAACTGCTGGGAATACGACATTCGCTCAAGTGTTGTGGCTTGGAAGATGGGTTGGGCCAAACAATACATTGATTCACGAGAGCAGGGTGAAGATTTGCGTAAGGTCTTTAGTGCCACGTTAAATTTCTTGGAAGACAAAGCGGACTTCATGGGCACAGTGCAGTACTTCACATTTGGAGATGACAGCCCAGTACACAAAGATCTACAACAGAAATTGCTCAAGCAGGCTTTTACGGCCATCAGCTTTGGTGCCCGTCAAAACACCACTGGCTGGCAAAACGAATCAGGTGGTTGGACAAATCCCGCACTGGTTGACATCATCAAAAACGGCACTGACAGGGAACGATTCCTTGCTGACCCCACTGTGCAGGCCTACATTAACGAGCAGAGCATCCTTGATACACACCTATATGAATTAGTCAAAGTTACACGTAGGGACTTGCTAAGCAAATCATTCCTTCAAACGCCAAGTGGCAGACCCAGCAAGTCCAAGATCCTTGCTTTCCTTTACCAGCATGATGAAACCGAAGTCATGGACATTGTTTGTGAAGTAGCTGCCCAACATGGCCGTGAGCCCATTGCCCGTGTGCATGACGCTATCTTCTTCAAGCATAAGCTCAGCGTGGACTTGCGCCATGAGATTGAAATGACCATGCAAGATCGCACCGTTAATAAGTATTGGCGCTTGAGTCACAAGCAGTTGGAGCGTTATGAGCCGCGTTATTTAGATTTGAAAATGGATGAAGCTGCACATAAAGAGCGCATACTTCAAGAAACTATCCGAGCTCGAGAACACTATGCAAACCTGTCTGTTGATTGATCTGTCAACCGATAGCGTGAGTCCCGCCAAGTAGTCGGGTTTCAGTCATTTTGGTTGCTTTGCGCCATGGTTCGACAATAAATTAGCTATTCCTGCAACACACACAAGGAGTAGTTATGTCAGGTTTAAGCGCATTGAAATTAGTTCAAGCCAAGCGTGAAAAGGGCATGAGCCCACAGCATGCAAGGCGTCAAAAGCTCAGTACCAAGTTGGCTGAGCAAATCCAGTTAGCCAAAGCACTGCAGTCCGGCACAGAGTTTTCCCCAGTGAGAGTTCGCACTGTCAAGGATGAGGTAACAGGGCAGAGCCGCAAGGTTGAAGTCCCTAAGAAGTTAAAGCCTTGGTGGTGGACGGACGACAAGGGCAAACTGTGCATCACCGTCCGCTATGGAGCTCGCACACTGGAAATAGTCGAGGGGAAAAATGCCATCGAAACTGACAGCATTGCCGATGTGATCACCTCGCTTCAGGTGATTCGGACAGCTGTAGATTCAGGGGAATTGGACAAACGTATTGATGCAGTGATGGGACAGGTCAAAGCAGGCTTTGCCAAAGACTCTGTGGCTGGTAGTCGCCCAACATTGAAGTTGCCAGCCAAGTCTTAGTCCAATGTGAGTTCAGAGCCAGCAGGTGAATAGCTTGCTGGTTTTCTTTTGACTAAATGGCCTTGATAGGTTTGATGGGCTTGACAGTAGCTGTCTTGGGCTTGATTGGCATACGCAGCTTTTGCAGAGCTTGTTGTGCGCGTTGAACCTTTTGTCTTTCACGTTCAGTTTTTAACGCATCACTTGCGCGTTTGCTGGTGACGCGTAGTTGATCCAGTCTCAATTGCTCTGGCGTTTTTGGTTTCTCAAGTTCGAATATTCGCATGCATTTATTTATGGCGACGGATAAATAAATGTAGGAAAAGGAGACCAAAGATGAGATTTATGGAAATTGCCAACCCTGAGGACCAACTGGCACTTTGGAGGCTGATATCTGACAACGTATGGTCAGCTGTGTTGTCACAGGCTAGGCAAGCTGCAGCTCAAAAAGCTCAGGCCGCAGCTAGCCCCAAGCCAAAAAAGTTCAAGCCCAAGAAGGCCATACCCAAACCACCCCCAGCC
>Ga0255137_1000139_pt1 | contig 22804 bp, 20 predicted proteins | sample Law_Atlam_RepC_8_FD_188548 | JGI IMG/M metagenome (GOLD analysis project Ga0255137, IMG submission 188548) | Freshwater microbial communities from St. Lawrence River, New York, United States - Law_Atlam_RepC_8d | ecosystem: Environmental > Aquatic > Freshwater > River | place: USA: New York... | reverse complement strand
TTTCGGTCGGATCGCCCAGCTCGTTGAGCAGCTTGCGCGCCACCCACTGCTGCATATCGGCAATGCGCTCGCCAAAGGCCTCACCCGCCGGAATCTCCATCACCACCCGCGTGCCCTCAGCCAGGCCCAGCAGGCGCTGCTCCACGGCGGGCGACAAGGCGCCCGAACCCAGCGACAAGGTGGCAGGTTTTTCGTTGAAGGTGTTGATGATGTCCCCCTGCGGCCCGGCCAGGCGGTAGTGAAGCGTCAAGAAAGAACCAGGTTCGACAATGGACATAAGGGTTTTCGTGGTTGCCGCCCAAGCAGGCAAACGGGCATAAAGAAAGCACTATTGTAAAAAGCCCGGCCAAGCTGCCCTTTCACAAGGGATAAAACGGACCGAAGGCCGCTCCAGGGAGGGGCACGACATGAGCATCAAGGACTTGCCGCTTGACGCGCGTCCGCGCGAAAAACTGCTCGCCCGTGGCCCGCAGGCCCTGAGCGATGTGGAGCTCTTGGCCATCTTGCTGCGTACGGGCATGGCGGGCAAAAACGTGTTCCAGCTGTCCGAAGAACTCCTCGGGCCAGACGGCATTGCGGGTTTGCTCAACGCCACCGTGCAGTCGCTCCAAATGGTCAAAGGCCTGGGCCCCGCCAAACAGGCCGAGTTGCTGGCCGTCTTTGAAATGGCGCGCCGGGCCTTGAGTCAGCGCCTCAAAGAGCGTCAGGCTTTCCACACGCCCGATGCCGTCAAGCAGTACCTGCAGCTGCAACTGGCCCACAAAAACCACGAGGTCTTCGCCGTGCTGTTTCTGGACAACCAGAACCGCATGCTGGCCATGGAAGAACTGTTCAGGGGCACGCTCAGCCAGACTTCGGTTTACCCGCGCGAAGTCGTCATGCGCGCCCTGCACCATCAGGCAGCGGCCGTGGTCCTGAGCCACAACCACCCCAGCGGCTCGGTTCAGCCCAGCCGCGCCGACGAACACCTGACCCAAACCCTCAAGGCTTCTTTGGCGCTGGTGGACGTGCGCGTGCTCGACCACATCATCGTGGGGCAAGGGCAGGCCTTGTCGATGGCGGAGCAGGGGTTGATGTGAGCGGATCGGGGGGCCAAGCCTTGTGCCTGCTCCTGCCATGGATACCCGCGTGCGCGGGTATGACAACTTTCCTCCGTCACCCCCGACCTGATCGGGGGTCCATGCCTTGTGCCTGCGCCTGCCATGGATACCCGCGTGCGCGGGCATGACGGAATGGAGCGCGGGTATGACAGCTTTCCTCCGTCACCCCCGACTTGATCGGGGGTCCATGCATTCGGCAACAGGGGCAGCCTCCCACAAGGGACAGCGCTTCGGGCTTTTGTGGGAGCGAGCCCCTGCTCGCGAATGGTGGACGAAGCCACGGCATGCATTCGGCCGCAGGGGCGGCCTCCCACAGTGATCCACAGGCCCAGTGGGAGCAGCCGCTAAACTCCTTGTTTTCCCTCCTACCCCAATGGCCATGTCCCACTACCACCTCTACGCGATCGGCAACGCCCTGGTTGATACCGAATACGAAGTCTCCGACGAACTGCTGAGCGCCATGGGCGTGAGCAAGCGGCACATGACGCTGATCGACATGCCCCAACGCGCCGAACTGCTGCGCCATGTGCAAGGCCTGCACGCACGCCGCACAGGTGGTGGCTCGGCGGGCAACACCGTGGTGGCGCTGGCGCAATTGGGCGGCCATGCCTTTTATTCGTGCCGCGTGGCCGACGACGAGCTGGGTGCGTTTTACACGCAAGACCTGCAAACCAACGGCGTGGCCACCAACCTCACCCACACCCGCCCCACCGAAGGCCAGACTGGCAGCTGCATGGTGCTGGTCACGCCCGACGCCGAGCGCAGCATGTGCACTTTCCTGGGTGCCACCTCTCAGCTCGACGCCAGCGCCCTGCACCCGCAAGACATCGCCAAGTCCAAAATTTATTACATGGAAGGCTACCTAGCCGCCTCGCCCACGGGTCTGGAAGCCGCCGTCCAAGGCCGCCAGATCGCCATCGATCACCAGGTTCAAACCGCGCTCACGCTCAGCGACGTGAGCATGATCAACTTCTGCAAAGCGGGCCTGGAGGCCATGATCGACAACGGGCTGGACTACCTGTTTGCCAATGAGGAAGAAGCGCAAACCTGGTGCGGCACGAGCGATCTGGATGCCACCCTTGCCCAGTTGTCCCCCCTGGCCAAAACCGTGTGCCTCACGCGTGGCCCCAAGGGTTGCATCGTGCTGCAAGGCGGACAGCGCACCGAAGTACCCGCCGTGCCAACGAAAGCAGTCGACACCAACGGCGCAGGCGACATGTTTGCTGGCACCTTCTTGTACGGCATCACCCACGGCCACACACCCGCGCAAGCGGCCGCCCTGGCCAACCGCACAGCGGCCGCGGTGGTCAGCCAGCATGGCAACCGCCTGACCAAAGCGCAAATGCAAGCGATTTACACCGACTTCCAAAAGGCCTCGTCATGAAAAAAATCCTCCTCCTCGGCTCCGGTGAGCTGGGCAAAGAATTCGTCATCAGCGCCAAGCGCCTGGGCTGTCACGTGATTGCCTGCGACAGCTATGCAGGCGCGCCCGCCATGCAAGTGGCGGATGAATCTGAAGTCTTCAGCATGCTGGACGAAGCCCCGCTGCGCGCCGCCATTGCCAAACACCAGCCCGACCTGATCGTCCCCGAGATCGAAGCCATCCGCACCGAGGTGCTGCTCGACGTGGAAAAACAAGGCTTTGAAGTCATCCCCAGCGCCCGCGCCGCCAACCTGACCATGAACCGCGACCGCATCCGCGACGTGGCGGTGGGCCTGGGTGTGCGCACCGCCAAATTCAGCTACGCCGACTCCGCCGCCGAGCTGCTGGCCAAAGCCACCGAGATCGGTTTCCCGGTCGTCATCAAACCCGTCATGAGCTCATCGGGCAAAGGCCAGAGCGTGGCCAAGACGGCGGCCGACGTGCAAGCCAGCTGGGACTACGCTTGCGCAGGCATGCGTGGCGACCGCCAAAAAGTCATCGTCGAAGAATTCATCCACTTCGAGTTTGAAATCACCCTGCTCACGGTGCGCCAACGCAAGGGGCCTACGCTGTTTTGCCCTCCGATTGGCCACGTGCAAGAACGCGGCGACTACCAATACAGCTGGCAGCCTCAGGGCATGACGCCCGAGCAAGTCAAAGCTGCGCAAGACATGGCCGAAAAAGTCACCACCGACTTAGGCGGCGCTGGTCTGTTTGGCGTGGAGTTTTTCGTGACCAAAAACGAAGTGATCTTCAGCGAGCTGAGCCCCCGCCCACACGACACGGGGATGGTGACAATGATCAGCCAGAACCTGAGCGAGTTCGACCTGCACGCCCGCGCCATCCTGGGCCTGCCGATTCCGAGCATTGAATGTGTGGAAGGCGCCAGCGCCGTGGTGTTGGCCGACAAGGACGGCACCCACCCCACATTCACGGGCGTGGCCGAAGCCTTGAGCGAGCCGGGCGTGGACGTGCGCATCTTCGGCAAACCCACTACTCGCCCCTATCGCCGCATGGCCGTGGCCCTGGCCAAAGGCCCTAACGCGCTGCAACATGCAAGGGACGCGTCGGGCAAGATCAAGGTGGTGGTTTAAGCGCCAGTCAAAATATGCTTATCACACTCCAGCATCGCGCTAATCACGCTGCACACGTCTTTCTGGTGGGCATTTTCTTTTGCGTCCCGATTTCCTTGGCCGCCACCAACATCCTGATGGCCCTCATGCTGGTCTCGTGGCTGCTGGCGGGTCAATACAAAGCACGCTGGCACAGCGTCAAAAGCAACCCCATCACATTGCCGGCGCTTTTGCTTTATGGCCTCGTCATTCTGGGCACGAGCTACAGCATGGCCAGCGGTGCCGAAATGCTGCAACACCTGAACAAATACAGCAAATTCCTGTTTGTTCTGCTGGCCATCACTTTGCTGCAAGAACCCGCATGGCGTCAGCGCTGCTGGCGTGCTTTCGGGGTGGCAATGCTGTTCACATTGGCTTCAGTCTACGCCAACATCTGGTTTGACCTGCCCTGGTCTGTCACGCACAACCAAGGCTGGGGTGTGGACCACACCGTCTTCAAAGACTACATTTCGCAGGGGATCATGATGTCGCTGTTTGTCTTGTTGTGCATCCACCAATGCCAGCAAGTCATCCGCCTCAAGCACCGGCTGTTATGGGGTGCATTGGCGCTTTTGGCGGTTGTCAGCATCACGCATCTCACTGCGGGCCGCACAGCCTATTTGGCCTTGCTCCTTAGCCTCTCGATTTACGGCATCACCCGCATCACCAGCCGTAAAAAGTGGCTTTTCATGGGCCTGGCTGGTGTCCTGGTCGCATTGTTGGTCAGTTCATCGGCCACTTTGTCGAACCGAGTGCGATCTGTGGTAACAGAAACACAGATTTTTCTGTCGGGATCCACAGACGGGTCGGTGCAACACATGATGACGTCGACCGGGGCACGCTTGGCTATGTGGCAACTGTCTATTGAGCAAATCAAACAGCGGCCAATTATCGGCACGGGCACAGGTTCTTACCGCCACATCGCTAAGCAATCCTTCACGGACCCCACGCTTTGTGGCATTGCATGCGTACACCCCCACAACCAGTTTCTATTTTTTGGGGTCGAGTACGGCTTGATGGGTATTGCGGTTTATCTGTTCTACTTTTATCGCCCCTACCGCTTTGCCAGTGACTTGAGCACACCCCACCAAGCTTTGCTGTTGGGCTTTTTGGGCATCTTCTTTGTCGACAGCATGCTTCATGGTGCGCTATGGCTTGCCGTAGAGAGCCATTTCTTCACATTCATGATGGCGCTTTTAATGTCAACCGCCACTGTGTCAAAACCAACAACTGCACAGTCTCCATAAGTTTCTACTCCATGCCCTGCGACCGAATGCCTGCAAGTTAAACCGCCACCTGCTCCAAAAACCCACGGGGGTTGCTTGAAAACGGTGAGAAGTTATCGGGCGTGATGATCACTCGCAAGGCTTGGGGGGACTGTGCACAAAACACTTGCAAGCCTTTGGCCGACTTTTTACGCCCCGACTTCACCTCGATCGCATACAGCGCATCGCGGTACTGGTAGACAAAATCCACTTCGTCATTGCGCTCAGCCAATAAAACAACTGCCCCGGTTGTTGCACCAATTCAGCGCTCACCGCCAGCTCAAATGCCCGTCCGCGCTGCTCTGCGTTTTGCATCACATTCACACCAGCGGCTATGCTAAAAAGTGCTGTGCAAGCAAGCAGGCAGCAAATGGACGTTGGATACCCGCATGCGCGGCTATGACAACTACATGCCACCCACTACTCCTCCATTTCTCACTCCCGACTTAATCGGGAGTCCATGTCTTTTGTCTTCGGTGTCGATTCGCGAGCAGAGGCTCACTCACACAAAAACCAGAATCTCTCACCCTGGGGGAGGCAGCCCCTACGGCCGAACGTCTGAAATCACGCTACTTTCGCGTTCTCCATCCACACCCAATCCACCACCTCACCATCAGGCTGGTAGCCGGGCACCAAATCTTTGAGCAAGGAGCGGATCAAAGGCACGTCATTGGCATCCAACGCCAGCCGCAGACCAACCAACTTAGCCTGCAACTCATCCCAAGGCAAAAAGTCTTCGTGGGCTTTCATGATGCGAGGGTGGCTGGTGGGCAAGGGGTTCTCGCCGATCAGCAGCTCTTCGTACAGCTTTTCTCCAGGGCGCAGGCCCGTCACGGCGATAGCAATGTCTCCATTCGGGTTGACCTCGTCCTTCAGGGCCAAGCCCGACAACTCCACCATGCGCTTGGCCAAGTCGATGATCTTGACAGGCTCGCCCATGTCCAGCACAAACACATCGCCGCCGCTGGCCATGGCCCCGGCCTGAATGACCAGCTGTGCCGCCTCGGAGATGGTCATGAAGTAGCGGGTAATCCGCTCGTCCGTCAAGGTGATCGGCCCGCCGTCCTTGATCTGCTTGCGAAACAGCGGAACCACCGAGCCTGAAGACCCCAGCACATTGCCAAAGCGCACCATGCTGAACCGGGTTTTGCCGCCCTGCCCTTGCACTTGCCCTTGCAGCAGGGCCGCTTGTGCCTGCAACACCATCTCGGCCAAGCGCTTGCTGGTGCCCATCACATTGGTGGGGCGCACCGCCTTGTCGGTGCTGATCAACACAAAGTCACTCACCCCATGCACCGCCGCCAACTGCGCCGTGTTCAAGGTACCCAGCACATTGTTCTTCACACCTTCTGCTGGGTTATGCTCCACCAAGGGCACATGCTTGTAAGCGGCTGCGTGGTAAACAGTGTGCGGCTTCCAGGTTCGCAAAATCTCGTCCATGCGCGCGGCATCGCGCACATTCGCCAGCAAAGGCACCAGCTGCACATCCACCGGAGACTGTTCCAAAACCAAGCTTTGCAACTCTTGCTCAACGGCATACAGCGCAAACTCCGTCAGCTCCACCAACAGCAGCGCCGCAGGCCCTGCCTTGACAATCTGTCGGCATAACTCCGAGCCAATCGAGCCGCCTGCCCCCGTCACCATCACCACCTTGCCGGTGATGTTCCTGGCCAGCATCAGCGGGTTGGGCGGCACCGGATCACGACCCAGCAAGTCTTCAATGTCTAGCTCTTTCAGGTCAGTCACCTGCACCTTGCCTTGGGCCAGCTCCAACACGCCCGGCAAAGTGCGCACCTGCACATGGGCCGAGCGCACCAGCTCCAAAATCTCATTGCGCCGCGCACGCGATGCAGAGGGCAAGGCCAAAAACACCTGCGTCACCCGCAGCTTGGCCACCAAGGCCACCACTTTGGATGGGTCGTAAATCTTCAGGCCATTGAGCACCTGACCGTGCAAACGGTCATCGTCATCCAACAGGCCCACCACCACCAGCTCGGGGCTGGTCTTCAGGGCCGCAGCCAATTGCCGCCCAGCAGAACCTGCGCCATAAATCAACACGCGGGGCTGATCTTCATTTCCAACAATGCTTTGGTAAATTCCGCCCAACCAATAACGCACAAATGCGCGAGACAACGTTACGCCCAACAACAATAACAGCGGCTGCAAAACGCCCACGGTGCGCGGCACCCCGGGTACGCCCACCACGGTAAAAGCAAAACAATACAACACAGCGTAAAGCGCCACCGCCTTGAACACCGTCATCAAAGCTGGCAAGCCCGCATAACGGAAGATAGCGCGGTAAAGGCCAAACACAATGAACAATGGCAAGGCAAAGGCCACAGAACCCGCGAACGCCGTGAAATGCGCAGGCGACAAAGCCGTCCAAGATTCCAGCCGCAAGTTGAACGCCATCCACACCGTGATGGCGCAGACAAATGCGTCCGCCCCTAAAGCCAACGCCCGCTTGAGCGGGCGTGGCAGCATCAACAGGTAGTCAGTCAAAAAAGATAAGTTCATCTCAAAACCAGCAACACGCTTATGGAGACTCAGACAGTGGCCTGAGCCATCACTTTGGAAATCACTTCACACGTTTTATCGATTTCAGCTTGAGTCAAAGTTGGGTGCACCAAAAACATGATGGATGTCTCACCCAAAGCCTTTGCCACTGGCAAGCGAGCCTCTGGTCGCCAGCCTGTGCCGTCAAAAGCTTTTTCCAAATACACCTCAGAGCAAGACCCTTGGTAACAAGGCACGCCCTCGGCCATGATCGCCTCTACGATCCGGTCACGCGTCCAACCCGGGGCCAAGCGCTCAGGCTGCACATAGGCATAACACTTGTAATGCGCATGCTCACACCCCAAACTGTCCTGTCGTTTACAGCTTAGTGATTCAAGTGTCATCCCGGGCTTGACCCGGGATCCATCCCCGCGGCAACCAGAACACCCCAACCCCGGCACCCGCAAAGCCGCAAACTCGGCGCATGCCGCCCAAATGGCCCTCGCGTTATGCGCACGCACCTCAGCCCAATCTGTCATACGCTGCAACTGGATACGCCCTAACACCGCTTGCATCTCCAACATGCGCCAATTGGTACCAAAACCTTCATGCACCCAACGGAAACCCGGTGGATGCTGGCGCTCATACACTGCTGCATAACTTTTGCCATGATCCTTGAACGACCACATCGCACGCCACAGCGACTCGTCATTCGTTGTCACCATGCCGCCCTCGCCGCCAGTGGTCATGATCTTGTCCTGACAGAAACTCCAAGCCCCCACATGACCGATACTACCCACAGGACGTCCTTTGTATCGAGCCCCATGAGCCTGCGCGCAATCTTCAATCACCTTCAAGTCATGCTGTTCTGACAGCGTCATGATCGGGTCCATATCGCAAGGCCAGCCAGCCAAATGCACACAAATCACGGCCTTGGTCCGGGGCGTCAGAACCGCCGCAATCGTCCGAGCCGACACATTCCCCGAATCAGCCTCCACATCCGCAAACACGGGCACCGCCCCCGCATTCACCACACAGGAAATCGACGCAATGAACGTACGCGGCGTCACCACCACCTCGTCGCCGGGCCCAACGCCCAATGCTTTCAGCGCCACATCCAACGCCAGCGTGCCATTGGCCAACGCCACAGCGTGCGATACACCACACCAAGCGGCAAACTCTTTTTCAAACTCGCGAGTCTCCGTACCCGTCCAATAATTGACCTTGTTCGACAACAACACACGGCGCACCTCATCAGCCTCTTCCGAGGTGAAACTAGGCCATGGAGAAAAAGGGGTATTCAACATCTTGATTTTTTTCAGTTCTTGAGCAACGGTCGGGCCGGATTACCCACCACCGTTACCCCGGCGGGCACACTCTTGGTGACCACCGCACCCATGCCCACCACAGCGCCACGGCCGATGACGAGGGGTGCGCCCGGTTGACCTTGTTTGATGACGGCGCCTGCGCCAATGTAGGCGTGGTCTTGAATCACCACATTGCCGTTGCATTGAACGCCAGGAGCGAAGGTGACGAAGTCGCCAATCACACAGTCATGCTCAACATAGCTGTATAGATTGGCATGAAAGTGCCGCCCAATGCGGATATTGCTGGTGAGCGTAACGAAGGGACTGAGGATGGCACCTTCACCCAGCTGCACCTCGTCCATCTGAAACACGTTGCCTGCACGCACCTCAAAAAACTCGATTCCATCGGCCTCGCACTGCACCGCCATGCGGTGCCTGACCAGACTGTTGGCAATGGCGATGCACACATGTCGGCTGCTGGCCGGCTCGGCCATCCACTGGGCAGTGGTGAGCACCCGTTGGCCATTCACTTGCGGTGCTGGTGGATGGTCATCCACAAACACCAAGTCCGCCACACCTGCGCTCAAGGCGGGCTGCAGCTGTTGACGGGCCAAAGGCATCACCCCACGGCCGCAGCCACTGGCTCCAAAAATAGCGTACCGCTTCACTCCACAAAGTCCTTTTTCGGATGGCCACCAGTGAACCGTGGCATTGTGGCCTCGCCCTCGGCGCTGATGCCATCGCGCACCAACACCTTGCGCACCGTCATCCACACAATGCGCATGTCCAGCCACAAACTAAGGTGGTCGACATACCAAACGTCCAACGCAAACTTCTCTTCCCAACTGATGGCGTTGCGGCCGTTCACTTGGGCCCACCCGGTGATGCCGGGGCGCACCTCGTGGCGGCGGGCTTGCTCTGGGGTGTAGAGCGGCAGGTACTCCATCAGCAGTGGGCGCGGGCCCACCAGACTCATGTCGCCCTTGATCACGTTCCACAGCTCGGGCAACTCGTCCAGGCTGCTGGCGCGCAAAAACAGGCCAAAAGGCGTCAGGCGCTGAGCGTCAGGGAGCAAGGCCCCATCGGCGCCGCGCTCGTCCGTCATGGTGCGGAACTTCACCATCTCAAACGGCTTGCCGTTTAAGCCTGGGCGTACTTGTCTAAAAAGCACCGGGCTACCCAGCTTGCATCGGACCAGCCAAACCAGCACCAGCAGCGGCACCGCCAAGGCCAACAAAGCCACCACAGCCACCACCAGGTCAAAACACCGCTTCATGCCTTGGGCGCTGGGGACTCAGGGCCCAACAGGATTTTTAAATAGTCTTGGGCCAATTGCCTGTAACTTCGGTTGGCCACGATCCATTCTCGCCCCTTCGCACCCAAGCTGACCCGCTCTTGGCTTGGCATGGCCGCATAGCGTTCGATTTCGGCCCGCAAAGCCAGCACATCACCCGCTGGCACATAAGTGCCACAGCCGGCTTCATTGATCATCGACGGATAACCGGTGTAAGACGCCACCACGGGCTTGCCCGCCAGCATGTAGTCAATCACTTTGTTGAGGGACTGACCGAAGCGCCAGACCTTGGACACGTGCACCGAAAAATACAACACATCGCATCGGGCCAACACCGCTTGCACCATGGCTTTGGGCACTTTGGGCGCAAACGTCAAATTGGACAGGTGCGCATATTTTTGCTGGTAATGCGCGCGCAAATCACCGTCGCCCACCACCAAAAAGTGCACCTGCGGCTGGTCTTGCATCAGCGCTGCACAGTCGAGCAGGGTGTCCAAGGCATTGGTGATGCCGATGGTGCCCGCATGCACCACAATGAATTTGTCTGCTGGAATGTGCTGCTGGGCGTAATCGGCCGGCAGCGTTGTGCCAGCCATCAATGCCACCTCATCCACACCCATGGGAATGCAATGGATGGGCTTGGCTTGGCCCAACACCTGCTGCACATGCTCCGCCAAATTGGGCATGGTGCCCACCACGGCATCGGCGTAGCGGTAACCCAGCTTTTCAATCCACCCCAAGCCCAGCACCAAGGGGTTCCAGCGGCTAAAGCCACCCTCTTCGGTGATGGTCAGCGGCCAAATGTCGCGGATTTCGAGCACCAGTCGGCACCCGTACTGGCGCCTGAGCCAAAAGCCGTTGAGCACCGTCAACAAAGACAAGCTCGACACCACCACCGCTTCGGGCTTGGGTAAGCCCGCTTTGGGCATGCGCCACAAGCGCCATTCAAAGTCCAACCAACTGGCGATGCGCCGCACCGACTTGGCCACTTGGTAGCGCATGGTCTTGACCCACCACAGCTGCAAGCCATCCACGTCTTGGCGAACGTAAGGTTCCACCAAATCGGGCACTTCGGCCAGCTGATTGGAATCTGATGTGATGACCACACAAGTGTGCCCCAAGCGGGCCAGCTCACGCATGATCAAGTAACCGCGTCCGCCCACACTGCCCTGGCTCGGGGGCGTCACATACTTAGAAACGTACCAAATACAGGCCATTCCAATTCATTCAATCACACAGTTTAGGAATTGCATTGATGACCGGAATCACTTTGTCAAAATCCATCCCAATTGCATCCAAATACCATTTGATATTGGGGTAGCGGGGGCGGTTTTCGTCTTCCACCAACACAAGAGCTTCCTCGCGAGTCATGTCACCCTCACGAATTTGATTGCTGCGGAAGGTGTCATGCTCAGTAAAGCCAGCCACCGTGTAATAGATGTAGTTGTAAATGGCGGCTGTGCCATCACCAATACGCCAAGTGGTGTTTGTGTCTGGGGCAGTTTCCCAGTCGTATTGGTTGATAAGGGTGTCATCGATTGTTTTTTCGTCCCAGCGCCAGTAATCGAAGATGTGGTGGTAGTCCGTCTTTTTGTTGAAGCTGCGGTAGTACTCACCCGACAAGGTGTCCCACAAGGAGCTGTTGAAATAGCCGGGGCTTTGCGACATGGCCTTGAAACGAAGCCATTGATAGCGCAGTTGCTTCATCGCTCCGCTGGAATAGACCTTCTCCTCTTCAAAGTCAGGCGGCACCCCCAAAAAACCGGCTTTAAAGTGGGTCACCTCCAAGGGATTCACCCCCCAGAGGTTGAGCGAAATACCGGTTTGCTGCTTCACCGTCTCAACATGACGGAAGAAGTGTTTGTCACCCGCGGTGAGGATACTCACCATACCCAAGTGAGGCGACTTCAGCCATGCCTGCAAATTCATGGCGATGTTGCGACGCTTGAGTGCAATGTCATCGGCCACGATGATGTTCTCAATGCCCATTTGTGCACACATGCGGCTGATATTGCGGCGGCCCAAGTCAGTCACCATGCCCCAGTCATAGGTGTAGGTGATGGGCTTCATCTTTAGCTCTTTGGCAATCAGGTGCAGGCCATAACAGCTGTCTCGCCCACCGGAAAACGGCACAATGCAATCGTCGCCATGAGCACGGCGAAAGGGCTCGACCAAGTTGAACAACTGCTCTACGGGCTTGGGCTTGTTGCGTGGTTTGTAGTTATGGCAATAGTTACAAACGCCAGCTTCGTCAAAGCGAATGTAGGGCATGGTCTCGGGCAAGATGCACCGTGTACAGCGACGCATGGTGTAACGCTTGTATTCCAGCGTGGCCTCTTCAGCCTTGTGCGTGCCCAAGCTGGGAATCAGGTTGGTCGTTCGCTGCACATGCTCGTGAATGTTGGGGGCAGCCATTGCCACTGGAATGTCCAACACCAATCCCTCAGCCCTCACTTGCGTCACCATTTCACAATGTAGCTGCTTCAGCGGGTAGCTTTCTGACGCAAAGTAATGCGCGCCACCTTTGACGCCGTGGTAAAGGCTGCCGTTGTTAGAAAACAAACACAGCTTGCCGAGCTTGGGCAATGCCATGGCGCAAGCCACCACGCCCTTACACGACTCCAGAACACTAGCAGCAATACCTCCCACCAGCCCACCTTTTTCAAGGTGGTCAGCAGCAATGGCCGCAATGATTTCGGTGTCAATCTCTTGTTTGGGAGTTTTGTCCAGCGGACCCCACAAGGACTCGTGGTTCACCACAATGCCGTTGTGAATCACGCACACCCCATCGCGGAACACCGGCTGGTTGTCGGATAAGCCATTGGTAATCAGGCGGCTGTGGCCAAACACCAGGGAGGCATTGGACACGTCCAATTGAGGCAGCAAACGGGTGATGGGGTAATCGGCCCGGTGGGCTTGGTAGGCCACACCGTCGAACAACATCAAACCACTGGAGTCTTTGCCACGCTGCTGCGCGTGCTTAACCAAGACCTGCAAGTCGTTGGTGTTGATTTTTGCTGTCGCTACTATTCCAAAAATTCCGCACATATTTCTTATTCCCAAAAAATCAGATTGGTATTAATTCCCGACAATCTGATCGTAAAAATTCAAAAGTTTCCTCTCTTCTGCAGTCCAGTTATACAAAGAAGAAACCGCTTGACGCCCGTTTTTGCCCATTCTTTCTGCCTCAGCAGGGTTGCTTACCAAGAAATCAATGGCTGAAGCAATCGCTTGCGGATTCATCGGATCAACACACAAACCACAGTCATTTTTTTCAACAATGTCTTTCCATAAATCAAAATTGGACGCCACCACAGGAAGACCTGCAGACATGTATTCGAACATTTTGATGGGTAAGGAATCCAAATAATTTGGAGTTGGATGAAGAGTCACCAACCCTGCCATGGAGCGTGCCAACACATCGCGCACCTCTGCACGACCAAGCATCCCTGTGGCTTTGACATTTACCCACCCAGGGTAGGTTGTCACCTCATCCCTAACGCGGGCCTCTGAAAAGTCCCCTACCAAGTTCAAACACGTTTTTGTGGTGACCAACTCCATGGCGCGCACCAGCTCTTTGACACCACGAATTTCGGCAATACCCCCGACATAACAGACCTCCCACTTTTTTTCAGTCCATGGTGTCGAACTGTCGAGCTCACCCAGCATCGGATAGTTATTGATGTCCACAGAATGCGTGTTCATCACTAAAAACTTATCACGAATATATGGTGTTGCAGCGACTACTCCATCAAAACGTGAACAAGCGTAACGTTCAAATAACGCATACCCCCATGAAACCAGCCGCCTTACCCAAGGTTTCAAATAATGCTTACCCAGAATTTGTTTGGGCACATCCTCATGCGCATCAAACAAAACCTTTTTCCCAGATTTTTTAAGCCTCAAACCAAGAGGCAACAACTCTGGGTCATGAAGGTGGTAGACATCGGCATTGAGCTCTAAGGCTTGACGATAAATCCGCTGAGTGGTTCGGATCATTCGATTCAAGCGGCCAGGCAAATAACCGACATCGACGATAGACACACCTTCAGCCAGCTCGCTCCCACGACCATCGGCAACCACCAAAGTCACATCATGCCCAGACAGTACCAAGCTTCTACACTCTTTTAAAAACACCCTGATATCGAAGCGAGGATGTGCGGATGTTAAGTGAGCGATGCGCATAGAGATTCGGTAGCCGATGCTTTGTTTTAAGCAGCTTGCTGCTTTTCAACCGGCGTTAACAGTGAGCAGTACAGGGCTCTGAGTTTTTCTGCTTGAGCGTCCCATCCCAATTCAGTTAAGTCTGCTTTAACACGTTGCCGGTCAGCTGACTGAAGACTCAAAACAGCTTGGGCAATGGAGTGCACTTCATTTTCTGCAACAGCTCCCAGTCCGTATTGATCAATCAACTCACTCATATCCGGAAAGTTTGATGCAAGGACAGGCACGCCCGCAAACGCATACTCAAAAAGTTTATTGGGCAAAGAGTAGTAGTCGCTCAACGAGATGTTCTCCACCAAACACAAGCCGTAGTCAGCGCTTCTCACCAACTCGACCACTTGGTCATGGGCCACCGCATCATGAACATGTACCTTCGAGTGAATGGATGCAAATTCCTCAATCAAAGCACGTTCAGGACCACGCCCCACAAATACAACATGCGCGGTCACTCTACTATCTGAAAAGACTTGCAATAATTTTTCTATTCCGCGGCCAGGAACAAACAATCCGAGATAAACAAACACCAGGCTCTCGTTTGGTATTTTGAAAAGATCATGGAAATACCGCGAGTCTCTAACTGAACTATGCGAACCAAAAATGACCGGAGAGTTCAGTACCAACGCAGATGCTTTGAGAGAAAAATGCTGTTCATACCATCGCAAAATCGAGTTACTCACAGTAATCAAGCCATCCACTCGAAACCAGCAAGCTTTTTCAACCAGCCGGGTCACTTTTGACATCAACCGCGACTGACCATTTTTATCCGACTCCAACTCATGCGCGTCGTAAATGACTTTTCCACCAAAAACCCACGCCAGCAACACCCCCATAGGGAGTAAAGGCGTGTCATGGCAATGGATCAATGCAGGCCTGATTGGCCAAGAAACCAACAAAAACCGGATCAGCATCTCTATTAGCGCCAGAACATGGCGAAGAGGCGCTGGAAGCCAACGAGCAGATCTACACCACAGCCGAATTGACACAACTTTTGCGCCATGAAGGTCATTCAATCCAGGCAGCGTCCCGTGCTCGGCAATCCCAATTGCGTACAACTCATACCTACTAGCAGACTCAAGAGCACTCAGCTCTTTGAGTATTCGACTGTCGGATCTAATGTCTGTATGTGTTAAGTGTAATATTTTCAAAAGATACCTTTTAGGCAGCAATAGGGAATTGATATTTTTCGCAGCCGCAACGCCAAGCCCCTATTTTTACCGAATAAACATGCTTTTGCGTGTATTAGATTAGCGTTTTAAAAAATTACTGATCGGCTTCCAAAAGGCTCTATAAATAAACCGAATTGCTAGCAGTTTTTTCTGGTGATTGGGATATTCGCTGTAATGCCTGACAGGCTGATTAATCAGATCTTCGAATTCAACAACAGATAATTTCAATTTCTTGGCAATGAAGGTTTTATCTTCAAGCAACAGACGCTCATCGTACAGCGGCTGCTTCAATGCATCTAGTGCATCCGATCGACTCATCTGCCCATCCAAAATGAGGCTGGATAAATGTGCCTTGCGCTTGTCGTATCCAAATTTGTAAGGAAGGTAATAAGCTTGAAAAAAGCGGCTCCACCGAGACTCAAAATGTTTCCCTCCGTAGTAGCGCCAACCCAAGTCACGTTCCAGAGTCTCTATCGCATCTTGCTTTCGATAAGGAAGAAAATTCAAAGGCTTAAGTACCTCCATCTTCAACAGATGAGGGTACTTTACATAAAGATCAAAGAAACTAATGACTGGAAACTTACCTCTTGGTCTAGTTCCGAATCGACCATGAATTCCCTTGAGAAGGGTTGCGTCCATTGCATCATAACCCCAAGCTCGAGGCAGGATGCTCTCAGTGGCAAAGTTACTGCCATTGATTACGTACTTGATCCCCGCCTTTTCAGCATAACCATAGAGAGCTGCGAAAAATGCATGATCTTGAGGAGCATCTTGATTGGCGAGATTGGACCGCAGAAAAGCAAGTTGCATATCACGCATCTCCTCCCAATCAATTACATGAGTGACGAGATCAAAGCCGAGGCGCTTACAGATCTGCTCAATGTTCATGACCGCGAGTTCTGAATTCCAACCAGCGTCTACATGAACCACCAAAGGTCTCAAACCCCACTCGGCTACCTTTAATGCACAATAAGAACTGTCAACCCCGCCAGACAAGCCAATAATGCAATCGTAGGCCTTACCTTTGCCTTGCAACTTCAAAGTTTCGATCATATTGGTCAGTAACAACCCACCTTGTTCCATTGTCGGCCACTGCGACTTAATGACCGAGTCAAAATTACGGCAATGGTTACAAACCCCGTGCTCATCAAAATTGATCTCAGGATCGGTGGTATCCATCACGCAACGTGTACACACCTGATAATTACGATCGATCGGTACAAAAGCCGCACGGGTAATTGGGCTACCGTCGGTAGGGGCACAAACGGCTTCTGCAAGATCACTGTAAACTGGTGAGGACATAACTGATTTGAGTCTTTCAATAATTTATGAGCTTTACAGCTCAACGTACAAATCGTTCAAGAAGAAGTTAAATACGAGCATCACGGCAACAGCCTTGCCAGCTCTGCCCGCGGTGGATAATTCATCAAGACTGCACGATGAGGCCCGACAAAAACAAATAAGCTGCCCGCTGCGACAGCCGCTGCTCCGCCGACATTGACGGCTGCAACCAGATCATCTATGCCACCTGCTCCTCCACAAGCAACCACCGGTAAATGAACCGCGCACGCCACCTCACGAATCAACTTCAGATCGTATCCGGCTTGAGTGCCGTCCCGATCTACAGCATTCACAATGATTTCACCCACACCTTGCTGCTCAAGCGAACGAACGTGCTCCATCAAAGTAACAGGTTGCCTAGTCTGACCGGAATGAGAAAACAACTCGTATCGCCCCAGTAACGTACGTTTGACGTCGACACATCCGACAATACTTTGGGCGCCAAATGTGACAGATGCCTGACGAATAAGGGCTTCACCACCATAAGCCGCAGAATTAATAATAACCTTCTCAAAACCAAGAGCAAAAACACGTCTAATTTGATCCACAGAAGTAATTCCACCACCATAGGCCATCGGCATAAAGGCCTCACTCGCAATATCCTCAAGAAGATCAAAATCTGGACCTCTTTTCTCGCGGCTAGCATCAATATCAAGAAAAACCAATTCATCAACTTCTTTTTCGTTGAATATTCTGACAGAATTAATTGGATCGCCTATATATGTGGATTTTTTGAACTTAATGGTTTTAACCAACCCACGGCCACGCAGTAGCAACACAGGAATAACACGCGTCTTATTCATTTCGACACAATGCGCACATACGCACTCATAAGTGCCAATCCATGCCTAAGAGATTTTTCAGGATGAAATTGGGTTCCAAATATCTGGCCTTGCTGCACCGCACAGGCAAACTCAACTCCATGCTTAGCTGTTGCGATGACATTTTTTTGATTTTCGCAACTCATAAAATAAGAGTGAACAAAGTAAAAACGAGCATCCTCAGAAACACCATCAAACAAAGGTGAAGATTGAGATTTGTCAATCTGAGCCCACCCCATGTGTGGAACTCTTATTCTTGGGTGAGCCGACAACTTACGGCACTCCATATCAATCCAGCCCAAGCCCGGCGTGTCACCCTCCTCACTTCCTTTACCAAGCATCTGTGCACCAAGGCAGATACCCAGTACTGGACGTGACATATGAAGAGCAAACTCTTCAATCGCATCACGCAGTCCTGAACTATTAAGCATCTTCATACCATAGTCAAAATGGCCCACTCCAGGAAGCAATAACTTATCAGCCCGACTAATTTCGCCTGGATCATTCGAAATACAGACATCTGCGCCTGCCTTTCGCAGCATATTCCCAACGGATGAAAGATTACCCACCCCATAATCAACAACTACGATCACTTTCCACTCCGACTATCTGCACCTGAGTAATCACCCATAACTTTTGAATAAATAAAAAAAACCACAACCAAATAAGGAGTTGTAAAAAAGGCCTCGTCAGTAGCCACTCTGGCTAGCAAAGCCATGCAAATAAATATCGCAAACCATTCTTTCAATTTCAACAATCGGCTAAAACAAAGAAACAAAACCCCAGCAATCATTACCACACCTGAGAGTCCATATGCCTGGTGCGCACGGAGATAGCTACTGTGAATATTACAATTTTCGGGGCTATACCCTACAAGAATATTGTGACAATTCGAATCTCGATTCCCCATAAACACCCCCTCCGGAGTAAGTGATTTAAAATAGTCTAACCATAAGGTAAATCTGACATCAGAAACTCCACTTATTGCCACCCGATCTATCGCACTGTACGATCTTTCACCCATAAGCACCGGAGAATAATAATTAAAAAAAACTATTGCCAATGATACTACAATGACCCAATATTTCCTTTTTCGATCAAATTCACCCATTAAAATAAATGTAGCCACACAAAGAACGATCAAAGCAGTACCAGCTGCCGCACGCCCCTGACTCCAAACAGCCAATGTGAACAGCACAGCTGCAAAAAGATAGTTTTCAACCTTAAGCAAAAGAGTGCGCGCATCTTGCAATGGAAAATGTATTCGAAAAAAATATACCACGTAAAGAATTAAGAAATGCAGTGTTATTCCATTTTGACCAATCGATATAATCGTTTGATCCAAGTCAATTTTCCAAAATACAATCCCACACCAAAGACTTATTATCAAGTATAAAAAAAATCTTATGTGGATTGATTTAATTACATACAAGGCATAGACCAAGCCTGCAGACGCCAATGCATTAGTAGCATAAAAGTTAAATTTTTCCCGATAGTAAAAAATTACAATAAAAGCCGAAACAGATATAGCCATTGCAAACAAAGAGATGCGAAGTTTTACCGGACTATTGCGGAGCGAGCTTTGCATTTGAATCAGTAAAAAAAAGCACAGTCCAGTTGAAGTTAGCACATATAATGTAACTCGATTACTAACTAGCCACAATATAGCAAGACTATAAATTGCAACCAATGCAAGCAAGTTCATTGCTTGAGCTTGATGCAATTTTATACATTTAACCATTTACACTTTTACATCGCGACCCCATTATTGATAACACAATTTTTCACGCCATCAAAACAATCAAAAAAACTCATACGCATAGACGCAAACAATTAACATGCCAATCAACCCGGATTAAAAATTAAGCCACAAACAAACATCAGGCAGAAAATATCTTAACATCATTCACACTCTTTATGACAATTTGATCCCAATCATATTGCCCACCAACTAATGATCTTGATGGTTTTTTTTTCGCGCTATCGATCCAATTTTCAATAAATTTAAGATCAAAAGGATGTTTAATTACATATCCATCATCAACCAATTCAGCGAAGTAATCATTATAATAGCCATCACCACGAGTCGTTGGACATAAAACTAGCGAAGTCACTCCAAGCATTGCCACATCGTAACAAGACATTGAACTCATTGTAATGTGTGCATCACATAACGATGCAACACTTACCAAAGGTGCAGCAGATGACTCTTGCCAAACCACATTTGTATATCTATCAGAAATATCGCGCACAAATGAGATTGCTTTTTCAAACGAAGCTCTTTTCATCTGAACGGGATGCAGCCTAAAATGCCAAAAAAAATCGCTCCTTTTTCTGATTAATTCTTCTAAATTTTCATAGAAAATTCCATTATTCAAAACACCCTTTAGTTCCGCCACTTCTCCATCATAACCCCATTGAAGGGTAACAATTATATTTTTCTTACCCTGCTTTCCCCCATAGCTCCATTCGACCGGAAAAACAAATTTGGGATCACTAATTTTTTTATAAAATGGATGTGGCACTTTGATGACTGACAACCCCTTTGACTCAAGAGATTTAAATGTCTCTTCGGAAACATCATCCAACACCAATACTTTGTTCGGCAACTCATCGCCTGTTAATTGATCCCATCCCCATGGAACAAATCTATACCCAATGCCATGCAACAGCTCAGCAGTGGTGACATTATGCTTTTTGGCTGTTACGCATAAGTCTGATGGCAAGCCTATTCCAATAACGAACCTTGCTTGCGACTTTTCAAAAATAAAATCATACGCATCAGAACTTGTTGTTTTGAAAATTTTATTCTTAAGCAGCTGAACAAGGTAATTGCGGTTGAATAATAGAGATCCATTTACCGTATTTTTCAATCCGAGCCTCGACCAAGGTAATGATATTGCTTGACACTTAATTTTTTTTCTTGTGAACTCTTCATAAATCGAGTCGATCAAAGGAGAGTAAGCCAATCCATTTAGAGTTAACCCTCTATCGACATCATGACAAAACAGAAGCACGTCACATCTTTTGATTTTTGAAATTTCAGAATAAAAATAATGTGGCTTTAATTGATTTGCAAAACGCAAAAATTTTCGAGCAAGCGATTTAATATTATCAATCATTCTTCGATTAAGTCGCTTGATGTTGGTGTATTTGCAAAGATATTCACTTTTACCTTTTTGCCAATAATGTAAGCCAAGAACTTAGGAGGCAGACCATAGCCTGGCCGAACGCTTCGTACGTTCTCAACGGTAATGACATCACCAGCCTTCATATCTTTCACAAAATAAAGTGAACGGCGAAACTTAGCATTTCCCTGCTCGCTGGACTTACGCCCATAGTCCACACGCCCCATGGCCTGCCAAGCGGTTTTGGCACCGTGGCACAGCGCGGCCAAATCGGCTGGCTCCAGCGAAAAGCTGTCGTCTGGCCCGCCGCCGCTGCGGTCCAGGGTGAAGTGCTTCTCGATGATGCTCGCCCCCATCGCCACGCTGGTGATGGCGGTGGTGTTGTCCAAGGTGTGGTCCGACAAACCCGTCACCAAACCAAAGCGCGCCATCATGTCGGGGATGGTGCGCAGGTTGTACTCTTCGGCCGGCGCGGGGTAACCGCTGACGCAGTGCAGCACGGCGAGTTGCTGGCAACCGCCTGCACGGGCGGCGTCGATGGCTTCTTGAATTTCTTCGGCGTCGGCCATGCCAGTCGAGATGATCATGGGCTTGCCGGTACTGGCCACATAACTGATGAGCGGCAAGTCCACCGCCTCAAACGACGCAATCTTGTACGCCGGTGCGTTCAGGTCTTCCAGCAAATCCACCGCCGTGGGGTCAAAGGGCGAACTGAAAATGGGAATGCCCACTTGGCGCGCATGCTCGAACAAGGGCTTGTGCCATTCCCAAGGCATTTGCGCTTCTTGGTAGAGCTGATACAGGTTTTTGCCATCCCACAGCCCGCCATGGATCTGAAAGTCTTCTGCTTGGCTGTTCAGGGTGATGGTGTCGGCCGTGTAGGTCTGCAGCTTGACGGCATCGGCCCCGGCCTTTTTGGCCTCTTCGATGATGCGCAAGGCAATGTCCAAGCGCCCGTTGTGGTTGGCGGAGAGCTCGGCAATGACAAACGGCGGGTGATCGACCCCGATGGAGCGACCGGCAATTTGGATGTGGGGTGAGTTCGACATGTTGGAACCTACGAATTAAAGGGATGACCACTGCTTGGCCAGCAACCCAAAACACAGCACATCGTGGTGGTGCTGACCATCAAAATGGTGTTGTTGCAAGCGGCCTTCTTGCTGAAAACCCAGCTTTTGGTGAAAGCGGATGGAGCGCTCATTAGACGCCAAAGCTTGGCCGCAGATTTTATGCAAGCGGGCCGTTTCAAACGCATACGCCAGCGCCCCCAAGCCCAGACCCGAGCCCGTGCCTTTGGGGGCATGGGGGGCCAGGTAAAAGCCCCAATCGGCAATGCCCCCCGAGGCGATTTCGTGGATCTGCACAAAACCCAGTGCTTGGCCTGCCCGCTCATGGATCAGCAGGTGACGAGTGGGGTCTTGCGAGGCGCGCTCAAACCAACGGGTGTGTTCGTCAAAACCAATGTCGTGCTGGGTGAACATGTGCTGGCGCACATCCGGGTGGTTGCGCCAGCGCAAAACCTCTTCCAAGTCGCCGTGGTTCATGCGGCGCATGTTCGTCAGGGCCTCATGCGGCATGCAGCCCCCTGAGGGTTCGCACGACCCTGCCCACACCCTCACCGTCCACCAAAGCCGCGGCCTTGGGGCCCATGTTCAGCAAGGCCGACCAGTCCATGCGGGGCAGGTCGGCCGGCTCGATCACTTGGGCCGCCCCCGTCTTCGCCAGCGCTTGGGCCAAGCCGCGTTGGTTGTCGGCCAACACCAGCATGAGCGACGGCAAGCCCAAGCAGCAGCGCTCCCATGCTGTGGCGCCGGCCGCACCAATGGCCAGGTCGCTGTCGGCCATGAGCTGGGCCATGTGGCTCACCCCGCCCAAGACCTGCGTGGGCCAGGACATGGTTTGGGCTTGGGCTTGCACCCGGGCCGCATGGGGTGCATGGGGGCCCATGACCACCACCACCTGGCAATCGGCAGGCAAGGCGCACTTGGCCAGCGCATCCAAGACGCGCCCGGTGGCGTTGTCCTTGTCCACACCACCCATGGTGATGAGCAGTTGGCGAAGGACGGGCGGGCTGCGGCGCTGCAGGCTGCCAGGCCGCCGTGCGGCAAATTCGGGGCGCAGCAAGGC
>Ga0255137_1000136_pt1 | contig 22966 bp, 17 predicted proteins | sample Law_Atlam_RepC_8_FD_188548 | JGI IMG/M metagenome (GOLD analysis project Ga0255137, IMG submission 188548) | Freshwater microbial communities from St. Lawrence River, New York, United States - Law_Atlam_RepC_8d | ecosystem: Environmental > Aquatic > Freshwater > River | place: USA: New York... | reverse complement strand
ACCTGAACTTGCTCTCGCATCGAAGCGCGAATCCCGCGCTCGACACCTAATCCCAACTCCGCACTCCACCGACGATATCTCGCTTCCCCCGGATATCGAACAATCAACCGGTTCGCCGCCAACTCCAACCTGCGAAGTCGATCCACACCCTCACGCAACGATTCTCCTTCTCGAACTATTCGTCCTTGGCGAACATCACCTAAACCAGCGAGGATCAAGCCCTGGTAGCGATTGTCCACACGAGGCTCGACCCATAGGACACTCCACGCAAAAACCAAAATACTGACAATCGCCAAGACTACCGAGGGAAGGCCCCACCGCCAATATGTTTGCGCACTCTCCGGCAAATGCTCACTCACTTCTCACCTCCCTCCGAACCACGAAGCTCTCGCAACACCCCCTGCGACTGAGCTACGACTTGCCGCCTGCCAACAAGAAACATCCCTCGCAACTCGACCAAATCCTCCTGCGTCGGATCAATGTTCGTATGTGCCAACTGCTGATACTGGAATGTCAACGGCTCAATCCCCCGATCTATCCTCCCCTTCCGATTCCACAACGTGTTCTTCCACCTTGCCGCATGCTGTCGAAAAGCAACCGATCCCTCAAACGTGTAAGGTCTCGCTTCCTCATCAAACAACGAGAAATGCAATACCGCTTTATCGCCCAAATCGTTCTCCAAGATGGTCTCATAAAATGCCCCATTGCCATCCTGACCCTCGAGCATCTGCGAAGAAAGTCGCTTCCACCCTGAATTGATATAGCATTCCCACAATGGATGCCAACCGCGAAAGGGAAAGTCCAAACACACCGTCATACGTCCTACTCCACTGGCAACCTCCCAAATCCGAGAATGCTGCCCCAACATGTCGTCTCGATCGCGATACTCTGTCTGAAACCCTAACACCCTCCCCCCCGAACCAACAGCCAATGCTCCCCTACCAGGAAACCGATCCGCTTGCTCTCGAGTCATACTCGGCAAATCGGGGGCACGGTGAAAATCGATCAACGCTTGCACGCTATCCGGAAAAAACACAAACAACAACATCGGTACAAAAACCCACCCCCAACGCATCCTATGCCCCTGGTTGCCCACCAACCTTCTCTCCAGCCCCTCCTCCCCTCCTGACTCCTTTGACTGTGAAAAAAATTGAACCTGTAAGTAATTCAAGAACTGAACAGAACTCCAATGCACCCATGCCGTAAATGCAAACACCATCAACCCTAGCACGGTATGGACCTGACCTTGTGACAAATCCACTCCAAACCACTCAAGCCCACCGACAATCAAAAAAATCCTGAGCAAGTTCCCCAAAATCGCCCACAGCGGAACGGTCACAATCGTGATCAAACTCACAATCCAACCGGCCCGTCCAAGCAATAACAACACACCTGCAACCGCCATCAGCGCGTATTGACTATCGACTCCACTACAAGCCTCCTCAACAAACAATGGCTTCGAAGCAATCTCGATAATGTTCCCTCTCCGTACATGCACAATCCCAGCGCAATCCATCAACCGACTACACACCATTGATGACAAACTCTGCAAACCTTGCACCAAGCGATGATCCAATCCGAATGGAGGTGGCAAAGCAACCGACAATAAACCGACAATCCCCGTGATTCGCAAAACACTGAAATGCGGCCTTGCTCCTAAAGCCCATACCCCAACCATCCCTGTCATGCAGCATTGCGCTAACCAAGGACTACCTAAAAACAAAGCGAACCCAGCCACTACACATCCACCGAGCCACAACCATTGCACCCACCCCCGAGAACTTCGTGAAACAAAAGGCTCACTCTCCGTCCTCAAAAAGTAAACCGCACCAAGAATCACCAACGGGAAAAATTGCATGTGCGGCTTGCCCATCAACACAGCCCCCTGCATCCACAACAATGGGGATAACGCGATCAACGGAAGCAATAGCGAGCAGAACCACCAAGCCACCTCATGGCCCTGAACAACCCCCGGATCCCCAGAAGCTTCCTTAACTTCATAGCCTCTACCTACAGTTTCGCGGTTCATCCCCCACGCATCTCCCGCATCTTCATCTCGATCAAATACTCATAGATCGACAACAATTTGCAGTAATGATATCCCGCTGAGCCGTCCAGAAATCCCAACTTCCAAAAGTACATATAAGCAAATCTCAACTGCGATCTAAACGGCATCCGAAAGGACAACTCTTTCATTGCAACCCGACGCGCCGCCGGTGTACGCCACGGCATCAAATCCCCCCAAGGCACTCGCCCAGTCTGCAAACTTTTAATCGATTCGATCGCCTCTTGAGTTGAATAACTGTTGTGCTTCTCCACCCAATGAAACAACCCCTTACGAAAACTGAAATGATGAAAATGCCCTTCTAACCTACCTTCACTCCCCTGAACCACCGCCGTTGGATTCACCAACCGCTCCCATCGCACCTTCTCAGGTCGATAAAATCTCAAAACCCAAACCGGATAGATACCGCAATGCTTGATCCACTTCCCCATGAAAAAATTCTTGTACCTGAGCCGATAAGCTACCGGTAAATCCTTTCCGGAATCCTCACCCCCTCGACTTGCGACCCGATGTAACTCATCGCGCAAATCCTCGGGCATCACCTCATCGGCATCGGAGTAATACAACCAAGGATGCTTGAACTCAATCTGACTGCCAGCCCAATTCAAATGCGACGACCAATTATCGAACTCCCTAACAACGACCCTAGCTCCAAACTCCTCTGCAATTGCTACCGTCCGATCCGTGCTTCCGGAATCTAAAACCACAATATCATCGCACCAACTCAACGAAGCCAAACAATGTGGCAAGTTGAGTTCTTCGTTCTTCGTCAAGATTAATACCGAAATCATCATTCCATCCCTTCTACAGTTCGCTCTGAGCGAACTTCCTGGAAGTTGCCCCCGTACTTCTGATACTCCCCTTTCAAGCCACACGCAATCCCTTCCCAACTAAACTCTTTTCGCATCCATTCCCTCCCCCTCGCCCCCATCGCTTTCCTCTGCTCAACCGTAGCTTGAATTCCCGCCTCAAGCCCCTTTTGGACACCATCGAGCGTCGCATCAACCCACCAACCACAACGATGATCGTGCATTCCACCCCAAGGTGCCCCTCGAGTCGTCACCACAGGCAGCCCGTAAGCTAAAGCTTCCGCAACGGCAATTCCAAAGTTCTCGCTATACGTCGGCAATACGAATAAATCCGAACCCAAAAAAGCTTGCTCCTTCTGGTCCTCATACAAGGAGTCATGAAATGTCCAATCTTTTCGAATCCCCAATTGATCCACCAAGCTTTCGACTTGTGCGCGATGCCCTCCCACGTCAGGCCCAACAACCATCATCTCCCACCCCTCGGGACGCAACTGAGCCCAAGCCTGCGCGAGCATCAACAGACCTTTCTTCGGGTGCACGCGACTCAAAAACAATACCCTCTTGCGCTCTCTTCCTCCCACCATCGTTGCGATGCAGTCAGGAATCGGAACTCCGTTTGGATATACCACTACCGGACTTCGTAACCCAATGCGTTTGAACTGATCACCCTCACTCTTTGCTGTCGCCAAAAGAAATCGCGACCCCTGTATATCACGCCTCTGGTACAACCACCACGCAATTTGCTTCTTCCATCGCTTCGCTCGCAGCGCCCAAGGCTCCAACATCCCATGCGGACTAAATACGTACGGCACGTCATACCGCTTACACCACTGAACATCTCGATGCAAATGCCAATCCCAAACACCATGCAAATGCACCAGTCCCTTGTCCTTCCCTACTAACTGATCCCAACACTCCTGCAACGATCGAAACACAGGTACTATTGACTGCACATGCGTACGAGAATCCTCTGAATGATCCGGACATACCAAAGCGCTCGGCACGCCGGCTAGCGCTAAATGATTCGCAAGACTTGTAACTGAAATTGATGGTCCGCCCTGCTCTAATCGCGTCGACCCTACGACATGCACAACATAACTCAAGATACACGCCCCCCCTCACCGCCTACCAGCTCTCTTGCAATCCTGCGTATACGTTGCCCCCAAGCATGAGCAGTGAATCCTCCCGCTACTCGCTTCGCTTCATGCCCCATTCCCCGTAGCCGATCCTTACTGCGATGCGCTTCATGCAATGCATCCGCTAAAGCTTCCACGTCCCCAGACCTAATCCTCCAACCTGTAATCCCCTCCTCAATCAAGTCCCAGCCAGCACCACAGCGATCCGTACAAATCACCGGTAATCCACACCCCATCGCCTCTGCGATTGCAACCCCCCAAGGTTCATACAAACTCGGCAATACAAATACCCCCACATTTGAGAATTTCAAAGGCAAATCATTTGGCTGCACGAACCCATAATCCACTACCCCTTCGCGACCTACCATCAATTCACCCATCGGCCCCGCTCCGCAACATCGCAATTCCCAAGGCTCCTCTACTCGCTGCCGATAAATTTCGTAAGCATCCAATAACACATTTAAACCCTTGGCTGGAACATACCTCCCAACAAATAAGAATGCTTGGCCTGGCGCTTCGATCCTATCAACACGCAAAGCCATCGATTCATCCCAAGCGTATAACCCCCGATAGATGCGATCCTGCGAAAACCCTAACCGTCTCGCATACTCCTGAGCTCCCACCCCAGCGACCAACACCCCATCAACACTCTTGAAATACCTCCCCAAAGCCACCTTCGCGAAATACTGACGCCACCCACCTCTCCAAGGTGTATCCATTCCCATTAGCACTCTCGGCCTCCAACCTTTATTTTGCTGCCAACGCTCCTTGCAAAACGTTGTAAGCTCCTGCCTGTACGCTTTCGTCCCCCAACCAGCAACCAAAACCACATCAGGACGCTCACGCGTCAACAACGAACGAACCTTTTCACCCAACAGAGTATCTTGATCTGATACCAACTCGATACGAGGAACCCCCACTACTACGCGATCATCAAAAGCTACGTTGTTTTGAGCTAAGCTCGTACGCCATGCTAAGACACTCAATTCAATATCTTCATACTCCCCGAGCGCGCGCCAACAAGCACCCATGTAACTCGACACATGAGTCCATAATACGACCACCTTCATGCGCTCGATACTCAACTCAATGCCTCCAACGCTTTCGACAATTCCAAAGCTCTCAATTCCCATCGATGCGACGTCAAATCATAGGCGACATCCGGCAATCGAGCACCTTGGACACTCGACGCAATACCGTCCGCCAACCCCGTAACAGTCGGCTCAACATAAGTCGCTAAATCACCCAGTATCGCCCGAACTTCACCTACATCCGATGTGATTACCGGACGGCGAGCCTGCGCAAATTGAAAACACTTGAATGGGCAACGAGCTAAATTCAATGGCTTATTACGTATTGGGAAGACAATACTATGCGCCCCTCGCAATTCTTCTAGCATCTTTTCCCACCCCAAATACCCAGGTAGTTCAAATCGACTCAACCCAAGCTGAGCTACTCGATTGCGAGTCCGCTCCATATCCTCCCCATCCCCAATCCATCGCACCTTCGGCTCCACTCCTCGCAACTTTAATTCTCCGATAGCCTCAACCAACAAATCATGATCCCAACTCGAATATAAATTCCCCATCCCAACAATCACCCCCAACTCCGCATCCGAGACATCCTCCGGAAACGCTTTCGGCAAGCAAGCGTAAGGCAAGTACAACGAATCCCTACCGTATCTTTCCTGAATATAATCCCCTAACCACTTACTGGCCGTCACCACCAACGCCGCCCGCTTGATCAACCATCCCTCCCGCCATTCCTTGTACCTTCGAACAGAACTGCGAGTCTCCCAAAAAGTCGACCAATCCTCCCAATCCAATACAAATCTCACTCCCCGATTGAGCCCGATTGACTGAACACCCAGCATTGCCATCGCTTTCTCTTTGGGATTAAGCAAATGGACAAATTCACCCGACCCTCGTATCAACTTACTGACTCCGCCGAGGAATCCACGGTGCGATGCATCAAAGTATTCAGGCTCTAAACCGCACTGGCCGCCGTGGCGTCGATTCGAATCGCAATCCGGCACCGCTAACCGCGCATCCCAACCAAGCTCCAGCAATCCTTTGGCTAACTGAACCGCGCGTAAACACGACGTTCCGGCTAGGTCCCCAAAAGCAACGAACAATATTCTGCGATTGACCATCGATTACACCACTCTGCTGGCTTGTACGAATCGACTGCGATCCGCAGACGCAAACGCCAAAAAAGCCATTGCCGACGGCCAAACAAATCGAGCAAATGAGTGGGGTGAAAACATCACGTGCCAGCAAAAAAACGGCAAATACACTACCGCAATCGAAACCATCGCTACAGATCCAAATCGCAAAATCCTATCGGTTAACACAAGCGTTCGCGTAATAACAAAAACCCAATACAGAAACCCAACCAACCCACTGAACACCCAAGCGCCGAGCAATACCGAGTGCACCGGCAAAACGTCGTGCACCAATGTCTTCGGCGCCTTCGCCCCGTAGATCTCACGCATTTTCAATAAGTAGAGCTTGCGCAAATGCATCGGATTCGCCCACGAACCATGCCCAAGCAACGGTTTCTCCGCAATCGCATCAATCGCAATCACCGATTCATTGCGAGCCAACAATAACACCTCAATTGGATTGTAAGGATTTTTGGCTAAATCAATCTGAACCTTGGCCGTCTTACCCAACACCCCACTCTGAGCATAATGAACATACAAAAGAAAAAACGGGATCATTAACAACCCGGCTAACACCGCCCCATTGCGAAACAAATACTTCAAATCCTTCTGACCACTAAGCAAGCTATACCACAAATAACCAAAGATCATCGTGCTCGACAATGCGATCAGCCCATCCGACCTTCCACCATAAATATTCCCAACAATCCCATAAACCAACCCTGCACCTATGACCAACCATGGAAACCTACCAAAAGCCGCATAAGCCAAAAAACCAAAACAAGGATACGCCCAAGCAGATACGTAAAAGTCCCACAATTGCTCGGGATTTACCTGCGACTTATCCCCAAAGAAATACAAATAAAATGCCCCAAAGGCCCCCCCGAAGGCCATTCCGATAATCGTCCCTACATGACTGCGATACCTGTCTCGGTACAAGCCGCAGTAGAAGAGGAAATTCATCATCGTTAATCCAATGTTCCCCCACCCGCGAATATACTTCGATGAAGGTGTTCCGTTGACCAAGTCACTGAGCACTTGAGATACAAACCATAGGATCCCCCCTATCATCAGCAAGGACACTTCCCGATTGCGCATCGCTTGCATCATCGAACGAATGTAAAACGGAAACAAAAGAAGGATCAAAATCTCCCCAAGCCGGAACGTGCCCACCAAGGTAATCGGGATGACCATCGTAGAAGCCGTTAAAAACGGAATGATGTTGCGACGATCAAAGACGCTTCCCCATACATCCACCTCAGCTCCCTGCCGGCGAACTCCACGCCCTCCGAGACGATTCTCGCCACTGGCTGACTCCCGAATGCCAGCCGGCATCCCAACGCCGGTTGAGCCACTACCCCCCGACGGACTCGCCAAGTCTGATTGCCCCGTCAAACTGCCGGCATCCACCCATCCCCGTCCACTACCTACCCCTGCGTCGTATCGACTCATCGTCCCCTCCTGGATACCAGCTTCTTCCACAAATAATCGATCACCAAACGCGCACGCGGCCTCGCATCTTGCACCCGACGAATCTCAGCAAGTATTGGCCTCAACTGGGAATTCCGCCAACATTGTACCCACAATGCTGCTAAATATCTTTCGGTAACAGCAGGCCAAAATTTCTGCACGAAATACCACCGCGCCCACTCTCGCGGAAATCGCAAATCCCCCGACTGTACCGTTATAGACCCCTGATGCGAGTGCATCACAGCCAAATGCGCATCAATGCACCGAACCCGCTCATAACGACTCGCAACAATCGCGAATAACAACATGTCGGGCCCAGCCCCGTGCCCATTGAAATCTATCCCAAATGGATTCTCTATCTCCGGTGAAATCGCTTCGATCAAATCGCTGCGCCGAAATAAAACCCCAACTGGATTAATCACCTGAATCCGCTTCGGATTGCTGAAGACGATCGACTCGAGAATCTCCTCACTCCTGATCTCGGCTTGCTGCTGAAAAGTCGAGCGGCCTACCTCAACCCCATCATGACACTTGCGATGCCCCGAAATCACATACCCCGTACGCGAGTCAAACAACTCTAAGGACCTTCGCAAAAAATGCGGCTCAATCGTGTCATCGGAAAATAACAAGTGACAGTATTCCCCAAGTCCCGCTTGCACCCCTTTAAGCCAATTGCGCACCGGGCCGATGTTTGAATCGTTGCGAATACACCTTACACGCTCGTCTCGCTGAGCGTAGCCGCCCAGAACTTGCCACGTCAAATCCGTACTGCAATTGTCGATTACGACGATCTCGTGACCATCGATATCCTGCGCCATCGCACTCTCTATCGCTCGACCTACCAAGCCTGGTCGATTGTAGACTGGAATCACCGTCGAGACTCGCATCAGCTTTCAAGCCCCCTTTGGCAATCACGCCACACCAAAGGTCCGACAACCCCAAACAACGACAACGAGACAATACTCGCCAGCAATATCCCCCCACCACCCAAACTCTCAAATCCACACAAATAAATTGCCAACGGCACATTGATAAAACAAGCCAATACGCCACAGATCATCTGCTCGCGTACCCGACCAATACCGTTTAGCAACGATGCATGCGCCCCACACCAAATAACCGTCCATGCATAAATGACGACCAATACGAGCATACTGCGGTCAAGCGAAATGGTCGGATCGATCCAACGACGAATCAGTTCATTCATCACCAAAGCCAACACCACAGCACCGATCCAAAACGGGATCATCACCCACAAGACAATTCGTCGCAACATCCGCAATCCAACCAAATCCCGCTTCGCCCAACTCGCTCCCGCTAGACTCCACATCGGCCCGATAACCATCGAATAACCCGTCGTAACCAACCCGACAAATCGAAGAACAATATCGTACTCCGTGGCTACCTCAGGTCCCAAATATCGCAAGGCAATCATCCGGTCAGTCATAAATATCAACAAATAGGTCAACTCCAACACCAAGAACTGACCACCCAATAACAACACCTCCCGATAAACCCCAAAACGATACTCACTGAACCTAGGGAACAACTCAGGACATCGACGAAACACATACCAAGCCTGCAAACAGTGCGCAACGACATACGTCATCAAATTGACCAAAGCCAATCGCGGTAGACTCAATTCCCATTCCAATCGACGCGCTGCGATCACATAAAACAACATCGCTAAAGTCGCCGATACACTTACTACCGATGTCAATCCATTCCAATGCTTGGCTATTAATATCGCATTCGTGACCCCTAAACACTGATTCCAGGCCAATGCGATAAAACTCAAGAAAATCGCGACCGCCAACGCTTGATCACTCGTCGTACTTCGAAACCACTGCGACCACTCAATACCCAGACCAAATAAAATAAACCCAACACACAACGAGGCTCCAATCCACACCAATGCTTGCCCTACCATCGCAGAGGAAAGATATCCCCTCGCTCGCTGGGATTGATCCAAATTAAGGGACTCAATCAACTTGTTACGCAACCCCATCCCAACGCCTAGATCCAACAACGTAAACCAAAAGATCGTCGACTGCAAAACCACCCATACCCCATACTCAGCCTTACCCAACTCATGAATCAACATCGGGAATAACGAAAACTGCAAGACCATCGAAAGCAGCTTCAAGCCAACGGCGGCCCCCAAATTCCGACGCATAATCCCGAGCACCCCTTTCATGGGCCCCGAAAGTAATTTCTCTGCGAATCGTTCTCCTCGCCCCGCTCCCGCATCATTCATTTACGACCCCCAATCCAACGCACAAAGCGTGTGATGGTGTCGATCATCAAAGTCCAACTCAAAATTCACAACCGAATTGCGCCACAAGTAATTCGTAAAACGCACATGGAACCTGCCCCCCTTATAACCAGCACAAACCACAAAATCGTTCATTCCATAATGTGAATACAACTTCATGACGCGCCAAAGCATCGGCTTGCCACCCAACTGCACCATCGGCTTCGGACAAAGCAATGCAGCCTCCGCTAAAAGCGTTCTAAGCCCCTCAGCCAGTATTACTGCTTGCATTCCCTCCCCCTTCCCTCTCGCCAACGCCCCCTCAACACGACGCTCGCCACCTCACCACAAACTCTACGACATCGATCCAACCGGTAAAGCCAAAAGAGTCGCTTTCCGCCGGAGTCTTATGAAACCTTAACGATCTATCCGACCTAATTGCCGCAAACGCGAAATTCCAAGCCGCGGACAACAAAAAAACCCTCGCTTCTCGCGAGGGTTTCTAGATTTTCAATCGCCTTGTAGAAACACTATTTCTTGCGACGGAATTTCGAAGCAGCACCTGCAAGCCCCAGCAAACCAAAGACTGCCATCGTCCCTGGCTCTGGAACTGGCGCTCCGGTGTTGAATTGATCAAGCTTGAAAATCAAGTTCGCACCGGTCAGGCTCTGAGTCCACAAACGGTTTCCACTCTCATGCTCAACGAGCAAATAGTACTGGATGTTGCTAGCCAACTTGTAGACGCCCGCATCTGCCAAGACAGGTCGTGTCAAATCCGCACTCTTGTAAATACCGTAAGTCCGTGAACCGTGACCTGGAGTGGCAGCATTGATCGCCGCCAAGTTGTCTTGGTTGACAGTGGCGTTGTAGATGTAATCGTACGTCGCATCTACCTTGTAGCGAAACGCTACTACAAACGCATTACGCACACTCGATGTTCCGGTCGGATTCAACATCCCAGAATACGTAGTCAAGTTTAAATAACGACTATCTCCAGCTTGGAATGTAGATGAATCTGTCCGCACTTGGGCGTTCGGAACAGTTTGATTGCTCGCATTACCGTCAAACGCTGTCTCGTAATTGATTGCGTAACCACCAACTGCGTTGGTCGCAAAACTACCAAACCCCGTACGAGTAGTGTTAAGACTATTATACATGCTTCCAGGTAAAGTTCCCGATGGGCGAGATACTGAACCAGCACCATTATGCGCTCCGGACATCGTTGCAATAAACGTCCCGGCCGATGCAACGTTACTGAACAAAGTGGCTAAAGCCACAACACAAAAAACAAACCTCATGCTTATCACCTTTCCTCCCAGGTTGAGTTGGTCCTGGACGGACGACCCGGGTAACCATGAACCTACTCAAGACTTGAAACAGGTTTCGACAGTAGCATTGAGACTTCTTTAACGACAATACAGATTGAATCGTTAATGAGGTGATTCAAAAAAAATATTTCCGAAATGATTGCAAAATCATCTTTACAAAGTCACTCGCGTAGATTTACGCAAACCCTGGTAAGAAATACGGTTCGATTGAGTGAAACTACAAGTCCAATGCGGAAGCCAAAATGCTAAACAAAGCTCCGAAATCTTCGAGAACCACCGGGGGTAATACCGGGATGACGTCCCCCAAAGGACGTAGCCAAACTCCATCGTTCAATACTCTCTTGCAGATCCGGCTACTCTCGCTTCCCACCCGATTTTCTGCCGGATCTCGATGAAACTCTATTCCTCCCATCATTCCTAAGCTGCGCACATCACGCACCCCCCTTCCCCCACGCAAAGCCTCCATCCTTTTCCCGAATTCAATCCCTCGCTTTTCAATCAATTCCAATCCCACCCGCCCCTGAAGTAAATCCAACACCGCATTCCCGGCAGCAGCCGCCAACGGGTTCCCCCCATAAGTATGACCGTGCAGGAAAGCTTTGCCCTCTTCCCTTCTCCCTAAAAATGCTTCCCACACACAACGTGTTGTTAATGTTGCACTCATGGCTAAATAGCCACCCGTAAGCCCTTTACCCAAGCATACAAAATCCGGGCTCAGCCGCTCCCCTCCGAACTCTTCGTGCTCAAATGCAAACATCTTGCCAGTCCGCCCCATTCCCACCGCTATCTCATCAAGAATCAATAACTCTCCTCGCTCCCTACAGAGTTGATTCAATCCACGCAAAAACCCACGCGGTTGCATGACAAAACCAGCCGCTCCTTGAATACAACTCTCAGCCACCACCGCCACAATCTCCCCTGCATGCGCATCGAGCAATTTGGCGTACTCGTCCAAGTAATACTCGCACACCTCGGACTCACTCATCGCTTCAGGCCGCCGCGAACGATCCGGACAAGGTCCGCGAACCACCTCAAAAAGCAATGGCTCAAACATTTTCTGAAAGCGCGAAATCCCACCAAGGCTTACCGTCCCCAGCGTGTCCCCATGATACGCGTCCCCCAATGTCAAATACTTCGTGCGCCCACCATGCGATCCCGGAATCTGTCTCCAGTACTGATAAGCCATCTTCATCGCGACTTCTACCGCCGATGCTCCATCGCCTGCAAAGAAGACATGCTCAAGCCCTCTGCCTGCTACCTCAACTAGCCGCTCCGCCAAACGAATCGTCGTCGGATGACTCATCCCCAGATTCGTCACGTGCGCAACCTTACCCAACTGCTCCTGAATCGCTTGATCGATCTCAGGCACTCTATGCCCAAACATGTTACACCACAACGAACTCGCAGCATCGAGGTAACTCCTCCCCTCAATGTCGGTCAACCAACACCCCTGTGCCTCTTCGATGATCAAACCGTCGTACTCGGCCATCTGCGAGAATGCATGCCAGACCACCGTTCGATCCAACCACCGCAGTCGCTCAATTTGATCCATCGATAGCCAACCCTTCGCTTTCTACCCTCTCGACCACCGATACCCAACTACCATCAATGCCCCTTGTTCTCAGTCGCTGACCAGCCTTAACGTCCTGAGCACTACTGACAAGTGCATGGCTCTGAGCATCCGTAGTCAACGTGTAACCTCGGGCCAAAGTTCTTAATGGACTAACACTCTCGAGCCGCTGCGCTGCTTTTTCAAATCCATGCACACGCAATTCAAACTGTCGAGAAAAAGTCTCCCGCAACCGATACTCGATCTCATCGAGCCTTTGAACCTTCCCATCCAACATTCCATCTGCCTGAACAAACACGGGCCGACTCTCCAGTCCTTGCAGCTTCCCCTCAAGTTCTCTTACTCGATTTCCCACCCATCGCATCATCCGCAATCGCAACTCTTCAAGCGACACTCGCAACTCGTCAGCACTTGGCACCAATCTCTCTGCTGCCTCAGAGGGCGTCAGAGCTCGCACGTCTGCCGCTAAATCACATAAAGTCACATCGATTTCATGCCCAACCGCCGAGACCACCGGTAACCGACTCGCAACCACCGCCCGAACAACGACCTCTTCGTTGAACGCCCACAAATCCTCAATCGACCCACCTCCGCGTCCTACTACCAACGCATCAAGCGATGGGCGAATTCTATTGGCTAACTCTATTCCCAATGCAACTTCTTCAGCCGCCCCCACACCTTGTACCCGTGCAGGAATTACCAACACGTCCGTCTGCGGCCAACGCCTGCGGAGCACTTCAAGAAAATCATGTATCGCCGCCCCTTGCGGACTCGTGACAAATCCAATCCGACGAGGATAACTAGGTAAAGCTCGCTTTCTCTCAACTCTAAACAAACCCTCTGCCTCCAACCGTAAATACAGCTTGCGAAAAGCTACTTGCAACGGCCCTAGCCCCTGTGGCTCCAACTTCTGCAACACCAACTGATAACTACCCCTGGGCCCATAAACGTCCAGCTTCCCCATCCCCAGAACTTGCATTCCCTCACGCAACTCAAATTTGCACTTCTCCCAAGTCGACCGCCACACAACAGCACTTATCTGACTGTTCGCATCCTTGATCGTTAAGTAAACGTGCCCCGCTCCAGAGATCACAACACTGCTGACTTCACCGACAATCCAAAAGCGAGGAATACCTTGCTCAAGCGTCCGTTTGATCCATGCAGTCAGTTCAGTGACGCTAAGCGGACTCTCTTCCGTCTCCCCAGGCTTCTCCTTTCGCTCCCTCGGGCCCTTGAAAAACTCTTCTGCCTCATCTCCCCAAAGAAATCCAGTCATCGCTCCTCACCCCCTATTCTTGCACCGCGTTGATTTCACCCACCCCAAAACTGCTTCGCAATTCCTCATCGCGCATTTGCGAAATCGAAGGAGGCGCTACTCGCAACATCACCAACCCATCTCCCCCAGGCACATCGACCGCGCGAAACAACGACCTACCATCCTCACCTCGCGGCACTAACCCACGCATCGCTACCATCATGTCCGCAACTCCACCACCAGGCCGCACGACAACCAACCTTACCATCCCCCGCCGCTGCTGCTCGGTGGTCAGTACCCAAGTCTTTCGCCCCAACGGTACCAACACCAACGAATAATCATCCATTATCCTCTGCGCAATTTCCAAAAAGGACCTACCCCTTAACAAAGTCAGCCCCATACGATTCGGATGCAATCCATGGGACCACACCATCGGCCAGTCCATCAATAAATCAACCCCAACACCCTTCGCCACCCGCTGCAAAATCTCTACCACCGGCCTCTCTTCTAACAACATCGCATCCATAGGCATGCGATTCTGCACCAACTCATAAGCTGCATACCAGGCCGCCGGATCATTGAAATCAAACATACTCTCGCCAGACAATTCATTCGCTCCCACCTTGCTATGCATCCGACGCACCGATTCCAATGCCGCCAATACTTGTACTTGCTCAACCGCACTAACATCCTGCCCCCACTGCAATTTCCCCGACTCATAGCGACACTGAGTAACCCCTAACATTCCCAATACCATTTGAACAATCTCAGCATCCTTACCCTCGGGCAACCCAACCGCTAAAGCACCGCGCGACGTCGTACCGTCCGCTGCTAGCCGCTGCGTAAGTCGCTCTGCCTTCGGCCGCACCATCAAAAACCCATTCCCTACATCCGATGTCTCACAACCCACCCCCTGACATATCTGATCGAGCAACTCGCCAAATGTCTTACCCTCCCCCTCCAACGCCACGTCGACTCCTACCCCAGCATCCGTCAGCTGCATCAAGAACCAATCCAACGAAATCGCATGCCCCGACAAACGATTGAACCACTCAAGCCGCTGGATCAATGGCATCGCCGGCGATCGCACCCGCTCAACCCTCCGCTCGCTGCGCTCCTGCCAACTCGGTAAAGCTATCGCCGCCGGGTGATACTCCTCTCGAAATACCTCCAATGCATTCTCTAACGATATCTCCTGGTCGATCGTCCGATCCCCCTCCTTCCCCAAATCTGTCCAACCCGCCTGACTTGAACGATCAAAGACCGGCAGAAACTCTTTGAAAATATCCGGCAGTGCATCCCCTTGCTCAACTCCCACATCACCCTTGGATTCGAGCTCAACATTCGGTACCCCATCCACATTCGGTACCCCATCCACTTTTGGTGCCGCATCGACATTTGCAGCAGTATCCACAATCGGGACCGTATCTCCCTTCGGATCATCCTTCGTCATCGGAACATCCTCAGTGGGCGTGACTGGCTCTTTAGGTTCTTCCTCCGGCTTAGCTGCAACTTCAGGCTCAAGCTTCTCCGCCGGCGTGGTTGCCGAGTCCGAACCGCTACCTGCGGGCTGTTCAATATGAGGCTCCTTTTCTCCCTCACGCACCTGAGCTACCCCACCTCCTTTTTGCACCCCAGCAACTCGACTCCCCACCGATTTCATAAAAGCCCAAAAACCGAGAAACACCACCAGACAACCACTCGCAGCGACAACCCCAAGGATCAACCACTGCCTTCTCGCTGATGCACTCGCACTCTGCCATGCTCCCGCAGGCATCATCTCTCCTACCTCACGATCAAACCTTACTTCCTGCGCTGACTTCTTATCCGCTTGTGTCGCTTCAGGAACTCTCTTCTGCAAAACACCCTCTTGAGAAACCGACTCCAGGGATTTTGGATCCTGAGTACCATGCTCTCCAAACTCACCGCTAACATGCGAAAGCTTCTCCAAAGCCTGATCAAGCTGTTCGATATCCCAGTCCCCTGGATCCGCTTTGGTGATCGCTTCGGAATTCACCGTATTTACCCTTCGACCAGTCGCTCCACCGGAAGGCACACCGCTAGCCGAAGGGGCTCCCTTGGAAGATGCACCCGACGCAGAACCACCTTCCATAGCACCGACATTCCCAGGATTCCAAGCCACCTCGCCAGTTCGAACCACATGGATCGCACTCTTGCACTTCGGACAAGGTACCGTTCGTCCAACCAATTCCGGCTGACGCACCACCAACTTCGTCGAACAAGCCGGACACAAAATTCGAAACGGTTCCACGCTGCCACCCCCGAAGTCCATTCAATCCTGAGATCCAAAAACTCGAATATCCAATCCCCGCCCCTCCATCGAGCAGAATCGCTTCATTCTAGGTCCTTTCATTCCCAAAGTGCAAAGCCATTTCCTCATTCCCAGCGAACTTGCTAACCTATCGGTATGTCCAACCAATTCATCAATCCCACTCTCCCAACTCCCAACCAATCGTTCGATCTTATCGTCCTCGGCGGCGGGATCGCGGGCTGCTGTATGGCCTGGGAATCAATTCGTCGCAACCGCCGCATCGCGTTGGTCGACCTACCAAACCCATCTACTTCCTCCCGAGTCGCTGCCGGTCTAATCACCCCAATCACAGGCAATCGGCTTGCATCCTCCTGGGATTTTCAACCTTTTTTCTCCTCCGCGAACCACTTCTACCCCTACGCACAATCCAACTCCGATACAAGCTTCTGGTCCACAAAACCCGCTCTAAGGATCTTCCTCTCCCAAGAAGAATCCGAACTGTTCGCACGTAAATGGGAAAATACCGATTCGTCGCCAAGCGAAAACCAACGACACGGGATCACCGCAAAACGCCTACCTCCAAATTACTTTGCCCCGATTAACGCCCCCTTTGGCGGCTTCTCTATGGAACCCGCCGCGCGACTCGATACCGAAGCATTCCTCAAAGCAACCCACTCCCACCTCCATCAACGCCAGTGGCTCTTCACGTCCCACATCGATCTGAACTCCGATGTCCTTGCAACCCAAGAAGGCTTCGAATTGCCTTCGCTGAAAATCCAATCTAAACACCTTTGCCTCGCACTCGGGGCCGCCCCCTGCCCTACAAGCCTCTTCCCTCCACTGCCACTTCATCCCGCTCGCGGTGATATCCTCGAAATCCTCCTCCCTCCTTCGCTTAACTCACCTGCATCACTCTCCCCTACCCTACCCCTCGAGTCTGTTATCCATCGCGACGCTTGGCTCGTCCCCCTCGCAACCAACTCCTTCCTCCTAGGTGCGACCTACGACCGACACAACCTCAATGCAACAACCGACTCCACCACTGGCCTGTTCGCACGACAAGAACTACTCAATCGTGTAAATCAGTGGTTTCCAAACCCATATCCCTCACCCTCAATTCAACCCATCGAGGAGAGTTCGATCATTAATCACTACCCGATCGACGAGAAGTCGATCATTAATCACCGCGCTGCGGTCCGGCCCGCAAGCTACGATCGGCACCCCTTGATCGGCCCGCATCTAAACAACGCGAACCTATTGTGCTTCAACGGCCTGGGCTCTAAAGGTAGCCTGATGGCTCCTAAGCTCGCTTCCATCCTTTGGGACTGGATCCTCAATCGAACCCCTATCCCAAAGAACCTTCACTGGAACCGAAGAATCCAAAAACCAACCGAATCTAGATAAAAACCAACATGAGCAACGATTCCTCCTGGACCGATACCCACGCCCACCTGACCGACCCGGATCTCCTGCCCCAGCTCGATGCAACCCTCGAACTCACCGCTGAATTCAACGTCAAAAGGCTTCTGTGCGTAAGCGTCGATGCGCACTCAATCCCTCCATTGCTCCCTCTCCTCGACAAACCAAATATCTTCGGCCCAAATATCTTTGGCTCCGTCGGCATCCACCCAAATTACTCTCACCAAGAATCCTCGGGCGACTGGGAACGGATCGAATCCCTTTTTACTCACCCGAAAATCTGCGCACTTGGCGAAACAGGCTTGGATAACTATTGGAAGGACTCCCCTTGGGATACCCAAATGGCAAACTTTCAACGCCATCTCCTTGCCAGTCGCACCCACTCCCTACCCTTGATCATCCACTCTCGAAATTGCGACGATGAAATGCTCGCTTGCCTACGCGAAGACTACCGTAACGGCCCCTTGCTCGGCGTGATGCACTCCTTCTGCGCATCGCTTGAACACGCTTTAGCCTACATCGAAATGGGACTCTACATCAGCTTCTCAGGAATGCTTACCTACAAGAAAAACGAAACCCTGCGCGACATCGCTCGCCAAATCCCCCTCGATCGACTCTTGGTCGAAACCGATGCCCCCTACCTGAGCCCCGAACCGAAACGCTCCTCACGCCCTAACCAACCCGCTTACGTGGCTTTCACCGGGAAAGTACTCGCTGAACTCCACAACCTACCCCCGGAACAAATGGCGATGAAAACGACCCAAAACGCACTGAAACTCTTCTCGCGCATGACATAACAGTCTTCGCTCGTCATCGGCCTCTAGTAATTTGACCGACTGATTAGTTGCTTGCCAAATTACCTGCTTGCCGGACTACCTACTAGGTTGCGCAATCAATCCCGCCACATACCCACCCTTGAAACCTGCATCGATGTTGACCACCGTCACATTCGCCGCACAACTGTTAAGCATACTGAGCAGCGCCGCAACCCCTCCCAAGTTCGCTCCGTAACCAACGCTCGTCGGTACCGCAATAACCGGACAAGCCACATGGCCAGCTAAAGCACTTGGCAATGCAGCCTCCATCCCCGCTACACAAATGACCACCTTGCATTTTCGCAAAACAGGCACTTTTGCTAATAAGCGATAAGGCCCAGCAACCCCAACGTCTTGTATAAGTTCGGTGGCAATCCCCATCCAAGCCAACGTCTCGATCGCTTCCAACGCAACCGGTTCATCGGTCGTCCCCGCCGTAACAACCCCGACTAAATTTTCGCTGCGAACCCCCTGAGGCTCCTCAGGCAAACGACTGCGATGTACACGCAAAGTCCTTGCAACGTGATTCCAACGCGTCCAAGCAAACGACTCGGACAATACCCTGACTTGCTCCGGACTGACCCTCGTCACCAAAATCTCCTCTGCCCCACCCAACAACCTCTCGACCACCCTCTGAATCGACTCCGTCGTCTTTCCTTGACCATAAACCACTTCCGGATAACCAGTCCGCCGCAAACGATCAAGATCCGGAGTTAAATTCCCCTCGGATGCAATTGCCGAATCCAATACCCACTGACCAAACTCCAATGCGCTCAACTCACCGGACTGATAGCGGTCCCACAACGCTTCCAACTTTTGCTCACTCATCGGCAACTCTACTCCCTGTGTTTCCCTACCTTTAGATCCCCAACCAACAGATTCTCCACCAACAGATTCTCTACCCTCAGAATCCCGATCTACAGAATCCTTCTACACACCGCTGTCAACGCGCACGGTTTCTTATATCCTTGTGTTCTTATGCAATCGGATAATCCATCCCGTTTGCACTATCTCCTGCACTATCTCCGCTTGCCCAATGTCCCCAACTAGGTTCACCGGAGGATCTTTCGCTACTCGCATGCCCGCGACGCAACTCTTCGATCATGATCGCGATCCCTTTGGCTAAATCCAATCGGCTCACTCCTCCGAATTCTCGCCCATCGGCTCGCACTTGCTCCGTCGTCAGTGGGAAATGCGCAAAGCCCACCTGACAATCGCGCCCCCGCTGCCGATGCCAGTGCTCCGTCAAATAAAAGATGGCGTTGCAAAGATAAGTCCCGGCATGATACGAAATCGATGCAGGTACCCCCCCGCGATCCAACACATCACGCAATCGATCGATCGGCATACGACTTTGATACGCAGCCGGTCCGCCATGTTCAAGCGGCCCATACAAACGCCCGGAATTGTACTGAACCCCCGCGATATTCACCGCAATGGTCTCCAAGTGGATATCGCTTGCCGAAGGTGATTGCCCTAATAGCAATACAGCGTCGAACCCCTGCTCGAAATCCTTCGATAAGCGATCTCGCAATTTCCCTAAGTCCACCGGATATCTTCGCGTAGTAACCCCAGGGGGAACCCCCCAGCGTTTGAGCATCTCCGACAAAGCATCCCAGCTCGAATTCGTAGCCCAACGATCATAGGGCTCGAAAGCCGTCACTAGTATTTTCAAAGTCTCAATCGCTCCCCAAACCCTACTTTGCCAACCCTCGCAATTTGATCAACGCTCCTTCGACAACCACGCGCTGCTCCATCAGTTCCTTCAAAGCCTGCCGCTCTTTATCAATAATATCTGCGGGTGCCTTACCCACAAACGCTTGATTATTCAATCGACTCTCTTTCCCTTGAATCTGCTTGTTGAGATTCTCTAACTGCTTTTCATTCCGCGTAATCTCTGCACCGACATCGAGGAATTGACCAAGATCCACATAGACATCCATCCCTTCGATTGGAACGTGCGCATGAATCTCTGGGACTTGAATCTGCGGCCCCCACTGCACTCCCTTAGCACCCGCCATACTCTCAAGGAACGGTGCCATCGGTCGCAATTCAACCTCCACGCCGGGCTCACACCGAACGCTAAAATCGACCCGCTGCTTGGGGGCTATGTTCTGCCGCGATCGAATCTCGCGGATCGCACCCATCAACGATGCAAATTGCTTGAACTGCTCTTCTACGTCACGGCGAATCAACGCCGGATTGGATTTCGGCCAACTCGCCTGAATCAGCCATTGCGATGCAACTTCGGAACTAAACAAATCCCGCTGCATGGTGAACTTGCCTAACTCTTGCCAAATCGCTTCAGTGACAAACGGCATGATCGGATGCAACAATCGCAACATCTGATCCAAGCAATGCGCTAGGACCCGCTGAACCAACGGTCTGGCTTGAGGATCCTGCATGCGAGGCTTCGCCATCTCCACATAATAGGAACAGAAGTCATCCCAAGCAAAATCATAGACCGCTCGCGCCGCTTCCGCATATCCATACCGATCGATCTCTTGATCCATCGCCTGCGTGACAGTCGATAGCCGCGACAATATCCATTGGTCTTCCAAAGGCAATTGCTCGACGGAGATCTCACCTCGCTGGAAACCTTGCAAGTTCATCATGGCAAAACGCGATGCATTCCACAGCTTGTTGACGAAGTTTCGCGCAACCTCAAACCGCTCGCTGACCACCGGCGCTCTAGGCAATGCCTTGTCCGCCTCCGATTCAGCCCACTGAGTCGAAAACGGCTTCTTGCACTTATCACACACAATCCGATGCTTGGTCCGATTCTCCTTCGTCTGATTGATCAAAACCTGACAATGAGGACACTCGTACTGCACCGGCATCCGCACATCCTGCGTCTCGGTCGTCAACCACGCCAATCCAAACCGCAAAGCATCCGCGCCGAACTTGTCGATTACGTCCAAGGGATCCACACCGTTCCCCTTGCTCTTCGACATCGTCTCACCAAACCCATCGAGAATCTTCGGATGGATATAAACTTCCTTAAATGGGACTTCTCCTACATTGTTCAATCCCATCAAAACCATCCGCGCAACCCACAAGGTGATGATGTCGCGCGAAGTGATCAACGTATTCGTCGGATAGAAATAATTCAATTCTTCGGTCGACTCAGGCCACCCAAGTGTTGAGTGTGGCCACAACGCCGAAGAGAACCACGTATCGAGCACGTCTTCCTGACGTACGAAACCTTTTGAACTAATCAAGCTCTCTAAGCCACTTTCCTCCTGTCGAATGCACACATGCACTGTCCAACTAGATGCCCCGTTACCAGCACCAGCTTGAGTGGAATCGGAACTATTGGACTCCAACTCGGCACCCTCGACAGAAGCGGATAACTTCCCAGATAAAGCTTCCGGCAACCCATTCAGTTCGGCTAGCTCGCGCTTCGCCTGTGCTTCATCCTCATAAGTTCGGCTCCAAATCGGAATTTGATGCCCCCACCAAAGCTGACGCCCAACCGGCCAATCTCGCTTCTCACTCAACCAATCAATGTACCCCGTCGCATACCTCTCTGGATAAATCTTTACCCGACCATCCTTCACCGCATCGATAGCTGATTGCGCTAAAACATCCATCGCAACAAACCACTGATCGGCCAGAAACGGCTCAATCGGCGTCTTGCTTCGATCACTATGCTTCAACTCAATTCGCCGCTCTTCGACTTGATCCAAGAAACCCAAACGATCCATCGCGGCGACTACACCTTCGCGCGCCTTGCTCATCGTCAATCCAACGAATTCCTTAGCACTCTCTCCAACGTTACCATTGATCGTCCCATCGGTGTTCATGATACTGATCATCGGCAACGAACATCGCTTGGCAACCTCATAATCGTTCGGATCATGCGCAGGAGTGACCTTCACACATCCAGTGCCTAACTCGGGCTTCGCCCAAGTATCACAGACCAGTGGTATTTCTCGGTTCGCCAACGGCAAACGAATCTTCCGCCCAGACTTTGCCATCGAAACAAGCAGTTCAAGCGTTGGCAAAACGTCCCGCTCCCGCTCCTTCAATTCATCTAGCTGCTGCGTGTACTGCTCGGCATCCTTCGCATTGGACTCGGCTATCTTCTCTTCCAATCCACGGATCGCCTTAGCTAACGCCGCTCGAGGCTCAGGATGCACTGCTACAGCCGTATCACCAAGCATCGTCTCGGGACGGGTCGTCGCTACCTGAACAAATGCCGGTTCACCTGCCTTAGGCTCAACCACTGGATAACGGAAATGCCAAAAATGACCGTCGACTCCCTCAGTGCTCACTTCATCATCGCTGACCGCAGTCTGCAAATAGGTGTCCCAATTAACCAACCGCTTCCCACGGTAAATCAACCCCTTGGAAAACAGATCGTAAAAAGTAGAACGGACTGCACGAGCACACATCGGGTCCAACGT
>Ga0255137_1000133_pt1 | contig 23161 bp, 16 predicted proteins | sample Law_Atlam_RepC_8_FD_188548 | JGI IMG/M metagenome (GOLD analysis project Ga0255137, IMG submission 188548) | Freshwater microbial communities from St. Lawrence River, New York, United States - Law_Atlam_RepC_8d | ecosystem: Environmental > Aquatic > Freshwater > River | place: USA: New York... | reverse complement strand
GGGATTGCTAACCACCTATGCTTTGACGATTGAGTTGCCCCGAAAATGGTTGCCATGGAATTGGCTCGAACAAGTCCTCAGCCACCGGCTAACCGTTGACTTGTGGCGACTTGGAATCAAACCGGTCGGGTTAGTAATGCTCCTGGAATGGAGCACGATGGGGTCGATGCCAAAAACCATGTTTGGGGTGACACGAATGATCCTCCAAACATTTTTACTCAGTTACTTGATGAACACGCGGCTTGGGCGCGACATTCAAGAATGGGTTTTCGAAGGCTTTGGCAGACTCTGGACAATGCTTCGAGCGCGTTGGTTCTGGACCGTCATCGAATGGATCGTTGATTTATTCCGTTGGATGCTGCTGACCTTGGAGAGGTTTCTCTATGCGGTCGATGAATGGCTACGGTTTCACAATCAAGAAAGCGCGATGTCGATGGTCGCCAAAGCCGTCATCGGATTCGCTTGGTCCATCGTCTCGTTTTTGATCCGAATCTACGTCAACCTTCTGATCGAACCGACCTTTCACCCGGTGAAACACTTCCCGGTCGTTACCGTTGCGCACAAGATCTTTCTTCCGGTATTGCTGATCCTCGCAGGGAACATGGAATCCTTGCTGATCCCTTACTTCGGACGACCGATGGCGATGTCGATCACTTGGTTTCATATCTTCTTTCTACCCGGATTCTTTGGATTCGCCGTTTGGGAATTGAAAGAGAACTGGCGGTTGTTCCGCGAGAATCGCCAACCATTGTTGAAACCTGTCGCCATCGGAAGTCACGGAGAGACGATGGAACGCTTGCTGCGCCCGGGATTCCATTCAGGAACCGTTCCGAAGCTCTACCGCCGCCTCAGACGACTTGAACATCAGCCAGCATCCTTCCAAAGGTTCACCAAACGCCGCGCTAACTTAGAGCAATTGCACCACGTAACGAAAGCTGTCGAACGATTCGTCGACCGCGAATGGATCGCCCTATTAAATCGATGCGTACTTTGGAAAGACCAACCACTTACTTGCGATGAAGTCACCGCTGCGACCAATAGCCTGACCATTCACATCCGCCCTTTGACGCCAGCAAATCCGCCACCCTCCTCGATTCTTGAGTTGCTTATCCAAGAGCAAAGCGGACGAATCATCGCTTGGATCTCCCACGAGGGCTGGCTAGCACAAACCACGGTCGACCAACGAGCCGCCTTTGAGCTCGCTTGCGAAGGTTTCTTTCGAAAATCGGGGGTGTTTTTCGTCCGCAGCCAAGTCGAATCGAAGTACACACGATCCCACCCTTACGATGTACAAGACCACGGGCTGGTAGTTTGGGTGGATGCTCAGTGCCATGAAGAATGCTCTGTGGTCCTCGATGGAGCGAAAGTCACCGAAATTCGCCCGAGCCACCTCGGAGAGCAGCTCGGACTTTTCCCAGTCCCGGACAAAGACTGGATCTTCGCAGCCGGGGAGACGAGCTGGAATCAATGGCAGGAATCTTGGCAATTCATCCAGCCCTTGTCTGAAGCCCTTTCCCCCAAGCATTCCACGAATTACCATTAGTACCTGGCTGCTAGTAGTAATTGGCAATGATGCGTTGCATGGCCTGACATTGATTTTGCAACGTGTTGTATTGCACATCGAGGTTCGCGTAGCCCCCACACCCCGACAATCCATCCTTTAGGATACTCCGCTAATGAATCCAGCTCTCTTCGCAATCAGTGCCGCCTTAATCGTTATCGGGGCCATTATCGCCCTGGTCTTCTTGGCGGTCATTTCACGGTATTTCTGGCTGTGGATTCAAGCGGTCATGACCGGTGCAAAAGTAGGCATCTACGACTTGATCGGGATGCTCTTTCGCCGCGTGGATGCGCGAACCATCGTTCGAGGAAAAATCATGGCTGTGGCGGCTGGGATCGAAGACCCTGATTTAACAACGCAAGCCCTTGAAGCTCACTACTTAGCGCGAGGAAATGTCCCTCAAGTCATCCGCGCCTTGATCGCAGCTCGCAAGAGCCGCCAAATTACCCTTTCGTTTCGCGAAGCGGCTGCCATTGACCTAGCAGGTCGTGATGTCCTCGATGCGGTACAAACAAGCGTCTATCCAAAAGTCATCGACTGCCCACCGCGAAACAGCTCCAATCCATTCCTCGATGCGATCGCAAAAGACGGTATTCAATTAAAGGTCAAAGCCCGAGTAACCGTTCGAGCGAACTTGCAACGACTGATCGGTGGGGCTACCGAAGAAACTATCATTGCGCGGGTCGGCCAAGGAATCGTATCGGCGATCGGTTCGGCAGATAGTCATAAAGTCGTTCTGGAAAACCCAGATATGATTTCCAAAGCGGTACTCGCAAGCCGACTTGACGATCAGACCGCATTTGAAATCGTCTCCATCGACATCGCAGATATCGATGTTGGAGAGAATATCGGGGCGCGATTGCAAGCTGACCGAGCAGAAGCTGATACTAGAGTCGCGCGAGCGAAAGCAGAAAGTCGAAGAGCCGAAGCGGTCGCGATCGAGCAAGAAATGTTCGCCAAGATCGAAGAAAGCCGAGCCGTTGTGGTCGCGTCCGAGGCAAGCGTTCCGATTGCAATCGCCGAAGCGCTTCAGAAGGGTCGACTGAATGTGATGGACTACTACAAGCTCAGAAACATTACCGCGGATACCGAAATGCGCCAAAGCATCGCAGGAACGAGTACCACTGGTCCATCGAACGCTTCGAACCAACGTCCCGCGAACTAGCCAGAGCACCTTAAACAACCCACCCTCTTTCGGATTACCAACATGGCTGACGAACTCGATGAATTCCTGAGACAAGCGGCCGCGAGGCGGGCTCAGCGTCAGCAACAGTCGGCGTCCCCAAAAAACGCCAACGCTTCACGGCCAGCCGAAGCAACTCCCCGTTCGAACAACACACCTTCATCCACTAACGCAGATAACCAATCGCGAATCGAGCAAAGGCGACTTGAACCATCCCTTGCGAATCGCCATGTTACGACCGATATAGACCAGTCCGACGAGCGTATCGATGCGTATGTCGTCGATACGATGCAAAGCCAGCTTCGATCGAATTCTGCGACAGCTTCCTCAAATCCTCTCCCTTCGAAATCGAAGAAGAAATCAGCAACTGGTAGCAGTGCCAGAGATTCCCTTCAAGAATCCGCTACGGCTCCGCAGTCTCAGCCACAGAACCAAGCCCAAGTCAGTTCCAGGGATTTGATTCATCAATTGCGAAACCCGGAAACCCTTCGGATGGCAATCATCGCGCACGAAATCCTCAGACGTCCTTACCAATAATCATCAGTAACTCCCCGCCAACGGATGGTACAACCCGATATGAACATCGAACCGGATTTCTCCCGAGGTACTGACGGCCTGTTGCCAGCTATCGCTCAAAGTGCATCGACTGGTGAAGTCCTAATGCTCGCTTGGATGAACAGCGAAGCCTATGCCGAGACACTTCAAACCGGCTATGCAACTTATTACTCGCGATCGAGAAAGCGACTCTGGCGCAAAGGGGAAGAGAGCGGACATCGCCAAGCTGTCAGAGACATACGGATCGATTGTGATGCGGATACCATTCTCATATCCGTCGATCAACACGGGGCCGCTTGCCACGAAGGCTACCCAACTTGCTTCTTTCGCAAACGCACATCGGATGGTTGGCAAATCGATCAGACGAGGCTCGTCGATCCAGCAACCCTATACAACAAACCCAAACAGTAACCCCGCTGTTGTCGGCTGACCTGACATCACCATTCACTTTTTGAATGCGAGATGCAATTCTTTCGACGAGCCGAAGGATCGACCGCCGAAGAGTTGTTGGAGCGGAGTTACTAGATCGATTGCCTGATCCAGTTTTTAAACGCACCGTAGAAGTACGAGAGATGATTTCACGAATACCGGACCAACGCCGACGCTACCATGCTCGCCTGAAATGGGAACTCGATGAGAATACTCGAATTCAAACAGCGTTTTAAGAAGGTGAAGCAAAAGGAAAGATTGAAGGCGAGGCCCGTGTCAGGATCGAATTGATTCGAACTTTGGGAGAGTTGCTGCGACTGCTGGTCAGTTCTGATGCGGAACTTCGAGGCAAGTCACTTAAGGAACTGCAGCAACTTGCCCAATACCTCTAGGCATTGATTCGAAACCGATCGTCGTCATAGCCACACGGTTCAATCATAAACAACCTAACCCATGGTCCGACGCACGAACTCCTCACCGCCGGAGGTTCGAGTGTCTTGACGAATATCAAAGCAAATATCACTACCGATCCGGCTTTTCTCTCCGGCCTGCAGCCTGTCTTTAAGCTGGGACTCTATCAACAAGCTTGCATCGGCAGACATCGACGCCAACGGGGCAGCGGATGTGAGCGTCCCGTGTGTTGGCCTGAGACGTCGCGTTGCGCGCACCGGTGGGTTATTTGTGTTTGTTCAGATCGACCAGCAGACGATCGCGGACTCCCCAGTCGGAGGTGCGGCAAGCCCCCCATCACACTGCTACGTCTATGCAAGTTACTTCAATGAGCCCGTGGTGCAAAAAGGCGCAGGGACGGGCGGGACTCGTTATTACTTTCATCGTAACCAGCAATAATCCAACACCGGAAAGTATGGAAATTGTTATCGCCGGCTAAGCGAACCAAAGCAATCCACCCTATCGTCGATTCGATTAAGTACGACGGTCACAGCAAAGAGTTATCAATCTCTTCTCACCCGATCGGAATCAGGAAATTCAGCCAAGAAACGCAAAGTAAGAAGGTGCCGCAACAGGCTAACCGCCACGCACAAACCGGAATTCAAGTCCGGCAAGCGAACCGCCTAGACCATCGTCGAAGCCGGAGCGCAGCCCGAGCAGCCAACACCAGGCCGTTTACCTCGCATCACCAAGATGATGGCCCTCGCCATACGCCTTGATCACTTTATCAATTCTGGCCATTTCACCGACCAAGCAGAGCTAGCAAGAGTCGGCCATGTCAGTCGTGCCAGGCTTACTCAGATTATGGGCTTGAATCTGCTCGCACCAAACATACAAGAGGAAGCCTTGCTTCTGCCATCAAGGCAAAAAACGCTCGATTGAAATAAAAGAAAGGGAACTTCGCGCAATCGCTTTGCCTTTCTGCGGGAGAGAGCAACGAGTCCCGTGGGAAATGGCCGCAGCTACCTATTAGGAATAGAGTCCTAATACGTACAAATCGATTGGATTGATGTGAAATACTAGATTTTTCGGTCGATTTCGGGCCTCCAATTTGATATAGACCAACTGGCTCGTTGACCAGTAAACGGTTACAATTCAGCTATTCATGAATGATTGCGTGTGAGTTGATCATGTTCCTTCGAGAAAACGAAATGGCTCCAGCGGTTGCTCGCTGGCTCGTCGCATGCGATTTGCATGTTAAGCGAGAATTTGTTACCCCCTGGGGTATATGTGACTTGGTAGCTGCCAATTTCAATGAGAATAGCGTTTCCCATCGATTAGCTCTTGGTCAAAAAAAGTCGATTAGGTCACTTACTCGAGCAATTCTCCTCCTCAAAGTTCCCGATCTAGAATCGGGTAGATCCGTCTCCCTCAAGAAACTTGTAAACGACTGTTCTGTCTCTCTCTCTGAGACCAAAGTAAAGGAAGAGCTCGAGCGGTTGCTCGGAGACAAGTTTCTTGTGCGAACGAAGCGAGGGAGTCTCCAAAAACTGAACGGCTGGCTGCCGCTTCACGATCGCTTGGTGGCGGTTGAACTTAAACTGTCTCGAATCGAAGAGGCAATGAACCAAGCAAAGCAGAACTTGGGACTCGGGGGAGAATCATACGTGGCCTTTCCTGCCGAAGTTTCAAAACGCATTTTGGCAAAAAGTGAACCCTGGGCGAAGTACTTCGATGCAGGGGTAGGAATTTTGAGTGTAACGAAGCGAACCTGCGTAGTCGTAAAACAATCTAGGCCAACATCTGCAAAAATCGATTCGGCCCTGCAGTTGTACGCCGTAGATAAGTTTTGGCAATCGCGATCTAGAGACAACTGAGCATCAAAGACTGAGCAACAGCCTCCGGACGACGGACCGCGTCATTAAGATCTTTCAGGGGTCTTCCGAATGCATATGCAGCAGAGAGATCTTGGAACAAAGCAAGTGATCGTCCCTGTTTAGGCACTGATGCTATCGAGTCGAACCACTCCTTATAAAATCTGGCAACTTGGTCTCGAGAATTTGCTCTCAGGATCACAAATTTTGCTTTGATTTTCCCTAATACCGCATACGAAGGGTGTGAAGTACCAAGCTTTATCATCGTTTCGGAAATCCAAGTCTCAAGCGATGGATCAGCGGTTGCTCTTCTCCTAAGGGGATGTAGTGCAAGACGTTCTGCGGGCGCTTTGGCGTGCAGTTGCCCCGAAAGAAAATACTGATATCCACCACCAATTCCTATTGCAGGATAATCAACAAGGCCTTTCGCCCAAAGCACCAAGTTAATCGCCCAATACGGACCCGCTATCCTAATGGTGGCTCCGATTTTCTCATTCAATTCTTCATGTAGGCCGATGATCGAGGGAAAGCGACGACTTGCAAGCGTACTTGACCCACTCTCATCTTTTAAGTCTGCATCGACAGCCCAGTAACCTTCTGCTTGCGACTCCTGGTAACATCGTTCCGCTTGAATCACCTTGGGGTTACGTGCCGTTTTTCCATTTAACTGTCGTTGATGTTTGAAAATTATTGGGAGGATCAATTTTCCATGAAAGCCAGACTTAGATTTCCATCTTCCCGTGGCAGCTGCTAGGCACTTGTTGATCTTGTTTCTTTCAGCCCCATCAACGACAGGTAGTTGCGGAACAGTGAGAAAGGCAGGCTTGTATTTCGCACATTCGTTTAACAATGAATGAACAAATGCATCAACTTCTTTACTCACAGGCTTTCCGTGAAAAGACGGATCAGCCAATGCTTGAAAATGCGGATGCTTGTTGATGTATTCAAACCAAGAGTTCTTTTTTCCTTCCTTCTGTCGAGAAGGCAAATCATCCATCCCGTCTGCGCAAGGATCTAGCCAGAGTTTTACTCCGCTTGGAATTTGGGGAACAAATCGATCTGCACGATCTAGTCCGATTCGAACATAACTCGAATCCGCATACACTTTTGACACAAGTTGCATGCCGTCATCACTGGTAATAAATGGGATATGTTCAGCCATAAAATCTACAATTTCGCCTGTCGTTTGAGGTGAGCACAAACATGTTCTGGTTCAGGAAAAATGAACATTTCACCAATGCCAACACGAGCAAGTTCATTCAACAACCCAGCTTTGTGCTCCCTCAATATTGGAACATAAAGCAAAGAACTAACCTGAGTTCGACATAGTGCGAACTTTCTTGATCCGTGCAATGTAAATGCGCCCTGTTGCAAAGCAATGCGTTCGGTGTTCCACGTCGGATTTATGGCAATCGTGTGTTTTCCACCACGCTTTGCCAACGTTCCGTCCAGCTCAAGGTAGGGACCAATGATTGAGCTATCCTTCTGTGCATTGAATACTCGCGGAACACGAGGGTCTACACGTTGGTTTAGTTCGATAGGATTTAATATCGCGACCAATCCGTCGTTTTTTTCGTTTGAGCAACAGGCAAAGAAGAGTGCTACGGCTGCATTCTGCGTCCAATCAAGAAGTCGTGTCGGAAGTCCGTAGTGTTGCGCAACTTGCATCCAACCAAGATGGTCATCCGGAGCTGGTGGGCGAGGAAGCTTCATTTCCAAAAACCGCTTCATCTCCGCGATTAGTCCGAGTCCAATCTCACGCTTTCCCTGGTCTTCGTGTCGCAATGCCGATGGACAAAGCTCATATTCACTTCTCGAGTGTCCGCGAAACCAGAATATCCGTCCGGGTTCAAGCAAAGAATGAAATACAGCAAAGAAATCACTTAGCGACTCAATGACCGTGTCGAGATAGACAGGGCAGTCTATCGGGCACTTCCTAAAGCGACCTGCGATCTTCTTACGTGATTGTGGAGTTGTTGTTTGCAAACTATCTCTCGACCAAATTAAACTCTGAAAGTACTACTTTGTACGTCAACGAGTCGTGGCAACGCATGCGCTACGACTGATTATTCTCATTGTACTTGTACGTCTCCTTCCAAACCGAGGTCTAAGAGGCCAGACCTGGTTTCATCTGCTTTGCTATCCAAGTGATCGGGCTCAGCGGGTACTTCAAACGAGACTCTAAGTTTTAGCTCCGGATTAGACGCAAGCTTGCTAAGCACTTTTGTGTAAAAGTTAACCCATTTCTGGGGTGGAACCGCTCCCGACCATCGGATCGTTTTTTTTCCTGGGAGCATCGGAGGTGGAGGTGGGCCATCTTTTTGGACTCGCAATTCGGCCGCAGTCTCTATCTCTCCGACCTTTGCAGTAACCTCGAATTCCCCTGTGTTATCACCAATCGTTAGTAGTCCATCGGCGGTGATCATTCCACCAGTCGCCGTCCAGGTTATAGTTCCCGTGTCTATCTTTTGTCCGTATTGGTCAAATCCCTCGCACTTGAAAGTGGCCTGATCGCCGATCTTTAACGTTACGCTGGTACGATTCAATCGAAGTTCTTTCAGCGTCGGCGGCTCACGTAACTTCCTTGCGTCTTCCTCCTTCAGGATGAAAACATCATCTGAGATTTCGATATCTGCTTCAAAGAGAGTTTCGGTTGGTTTGCGCAACTTCAGCTTTCCGTCAGCGTCCTTAACGGCATAGTCGATGAGGTTCCCACTGACACCATCTGCGATCGCACGTTTAATAGCATCTGGATTGATAAGTCTTGGGAGGAGCGGCGAAGAGTAAAACGCGTCGCGAACGGCTTTTGTGGACCATTCAACTTTGGATGCAGGCCAAAAGGTTGGCAATTTCCGAGCCGGTACAGTTGTTGAAAGTATATCCTTGCCCTCCTCAACTCCTAATCTTGTCAGATAAACCTCAACCAAACTTCCAGCTGAGCTCGATGTTATGTTGCCAAGATCCAAATGCGTGAGGGTGTTGTCTTTGGAAAGCAAGTACAAGTGACGATAGGACCTAAAGATGGCCTCATCGAGCTGGCGCGAAGCATCCTTCAAGTTGCGTTCCAGCATCTTTAACTGACCATCGTCAATTCGTTTCTTAGTGTCTTCATCCTCGTCGACATCTTCCCATGCCAAAGCTTCACGCGCCTTGTCGAAGACATTTTCAGATGGATCTGGCGCTGCGAAGATTAGAGCAGATTTTAGCGTTCTCCCGCTTGCTCCATTAGCTTTTACTATTGTCTCGATGAAGTTGAGCGTAGCTTTGTTTTGGGCCACTTGGTCAATGCCTAAGTAGACCAACGTAAGCTTAGGAATCTCCGGCACATCACCTGATTTTTGAGGAAACGGCTCACGCTTTATGTGCTTGCAATCCGGCGAAGAATCCTTGGCAAAGATCTTTTTGGTTCGTTCTCGGATGCGTTCGTCAATCGCAGGATCCTTTACGTTTCCGCGTCGACTTACCAAAACTTGATTTAGGTTCGGTGAAAGCCCAAAGCGATATCGGTTCTGCTCCCATTGCAAATAGAAACAGTTACCCGCAAGCCCCTCGAGCACCGTCTCGATATCGGCAGTGTGAACGTCGGGTCCGCAAACGTTGGTGCGAATCTCCGAAATTGTTGCTTCCGCTTTTTCAGAACTCATTCCGCCTGTTGATTCAAAGAAGATCGTAGCGGCGACTTTGCGGTGGAGCTGTGCCTTCCTGATTGCCTCAGAAGCCTCTTTGTCTAATTGCGAACTATGAGTCGCTCCGTCGCGTCGCCAGATATCTGTGGTGATTGGGACATTGAGTCGATCGTTGCCCATCTGTGCGAAAAGGGCGGATCGGAACCATTGGTTGTCAAAGGGAGCCAATCCGAGTGTGATCAGTGGTTCTTCGGTAAACTTATAGTTCTCAGGTTGGCAATTGTGAGCGACCCACTGAGCAAGCAATCTCAATGCGCCCCGCGTTCGCTGGAACTTCGGTATACTCTGCCACTTACCTTCAAACAAACGCAGGACGGACGGATGGAATGGATATGTTGATTTGAATAAGTCGTAGACGGTATCTTGGTTAATTCCAGAAAGTTCATTTGAATGTTCAATCGCCCAGTCAGCATAAGCCTTGATCGTTCTTTTGGCTTCTTCATTCAAGCCGTCCCACTCGAATAGTCGACGACGAATAATGTCGGCCATTTCCTGATCAGCGGACATCACAATCGCTTTGCCAAGCCGATCAAGCATTTTCTGAAACCGCGACTCATCAGCCTCATCTTCGGAAGTGTACTCCAGTTCTGAAGCGGGAATCGAAACAACAAGTACTACATTCGATTGGCCACGAGCGACCTCTGCAAAGCAATCTAAGAAGTTGTATAGTTTGTTGCCGTATCCTCGACCGCGATACGTGCTCACGTAGCTAATGACTTCATCGAATAAGACAAGAACTGGCTTGTCCTTAGGCAGCATGGCTCGAATCGCGTCCCCCTTGGGCTCAATGAAATCCTTCTCATGCTCCGCAATAACATCCAGCGATGTTTGCCCACCAAGTTGCCATGCGATATCGCCCCATGGCGTTTTCCGAATTGGCTCGCCCGGCTTGCCTCGCCCCGTCAATGAATCAAAGTCCTTGCCGTTGAAGACAGCTACCGCCGCTTCTGGGATATCTTTCACGCCGGCGGTTTCCATCAGCGATCGGATGCCGTCCCAATCCACAGCTTTCGATCCGCCTTTTGCGATGTGGTAAAGAGCTGTCAGCGAGTGCGTTTTTCCGCCACCAAAATTTGTCGCCATGTTGAATACAGAGGAAGTCTCCATAGTCAAACCGTTGAGTCGGCGAATAACCTGGGTTCCGAGCTCCTTTAGACTGCCTGTCAACAAGGTGCGCTGAAAGAACTGAATAGGATCCGAATAGACCGCGGGAACCTCGTCTTGTTGATCATGTATGTGACCAAGATTTACTGCGAACTCGGATGCTTCCAATGAGCGATTCTTCCGCAGATCCTCGCGAGGCGTCACAACTTGATACCACGGTTTCAGTTTTGCCATGTTTTTTCTCTATTTGAAAGGTCTATGCCTTAATGAATTTCTTAAGTTCGGTGTCGAGTAGGTAGCACTTGAAAAAGCCATCGGGAAAGTGCTCTCCCTCTCCGCGATTTCCAAAAATGATCGCGGTATCTCCTCGGATATCGTCTACTTGTAGTTGTGAGAGGCTATTGATGACATCGTCGCCGATGGCAGCGACCGAGCTACGTCCGGCCTCCCAGTTTGGCCGAAATGCGAATACGACTCGCAATCGAGCCTTCACGCAAAGTACCTTCCACAACGAGTAGGCGACTCGATCGTCTTTCTTATCGTTCTCTAGTTCGAATATTGCAGTCGGCATTGGCCAACGACCGCGAGCAGCTTGTTGATCGAAGCCCATTACATCTAGGCTGAGATATTCCTGCCCCTGTTTTGGTAGAAGATCCAATTGGTGGCTTTTGCCCGCAGCGATCAAGCCGATTTTTGAGCAGGACTGGACAACTGATGTTGTTAAGCTTTCAGTCCAAGCCTTGAGATCAGCGGCGAGGGAAGCTTCGCGCAGCGGCTCACCAATCGCTGAAGTTCTGATCACTTCAACGAAAGCTGCATGCCACGATGCGAATAGTTCTCCCTTCATTCCTCAAACCATCCTGTTCTTGCTAATCAAAACCCGAGACCTTTTTTCCTAGCCAAAACGCCTTCCACCCAGCGACGCTCGTCGGTGCCGGTCGGGTAAAGCTTGTTGAGATTGTCCGCGAGCTTCCAGAATCGTGAGTCTTTTCCGACGCCATCGTCAACCAAAAATCGCTTGAGTAGTTCGCCACGATTTGCGGCAAAAAGAATCATCGCTTGATGAACGCGATCAAGAGTCGTACTGCCCGGAGGCGGACCTTTGAGAGTGGTCCAACCTTCTTCTGCCGCTTCGGCCTCATCAAGGTCTTCGAAGAGTGTCTTTTGCTTAAGTTTTCTTGAATTTCGACGGCTGCTGGAGGGACTTACGTTTTTCCCAAATAAAAACTGAGTTCGCTCCGCAACAGCTAACAATCTCGCTTTGCTTTTGCTCACCTCTACTAGAGTCTGCGATTGTTCTAAATGGATACCCAGTCCTTGTGCAATTTTCCGAGCTGCATCGTATTCAAGGCTAAAGCCGCCCTTAGACTTTGCTTTACCGCCGCTCTCGTCTTCATCGTTGTTTTCGGCTTCGCTTTCGTTGTCTTCCTCGTTAGATGAATCCTCATTGCCATCTCCGCTTACGCCTCCACCGCCAATCGTCCATAGCCACATCGCGGTCAACCGAGCGTCAGGCTCGAGTCCACTTGCGTCTGCGTCTCGAAAAATCAAAGCTAGTGCTTCCGAGGCCACTGCTCCCCATACAAACTCAAGATACTCTCGAAGTGAAGCGGAATCACCATTAGATTTTTCTACTCGTCCGTACCTGCTAAAAATCTCTAATGCAGGTCCCAGGCACGCAAAAATAGCATCCGCGCCAACTACCCCTTCTGCCGCTAACCTCGGCATCCAATCATGAATTCGTTTCGGTAGTTCGCCAAGAACTTCACGCCACTCGCCTACTTCATCGGTCAATCGTCCGCTGGAATCCTCACGAGGTCTGCAAATTAAGTGTACAGAAGAAGCCAAAGCAGCAGAATTCATTGCTCGCAACCTTCCACTTCGTTCAGTATCAATTGGCCACGACCCAGTAATGGTCCATCCTGATTCAATTAGTGCGGAGAGCAGTGTTTCCCAACCTGCGGTTGTTTTGTGCGCGAACACAACAACTCCAATTCCCTGCGGGACGCATACGCGTCTGCCTTCAGCAAACGCACGCCTCATTCCGCTTTCGTAGAACGCGCCGTTCTTGTGGGGGTATCGAATCGGATCCCAACCAGCCATTTCGCAAAGCTCATCGTCTTTTGGTGCAACAGAGCCGTTGAAAAGTATCGGGAAGTCTTGAGCCAAGTCCTTTCGCATCCAAACATAAAAGAAGTCTGATAAATCAGCATATGGTACGGCGTTGTAATACGGTGGATCAGTGATAAAAGCTGAAACACAGTCATCTGGAAGTGGGTGGGCTTGAGCATTTGCACTTTCAACTGTTCCGGAGGTCGGAGAGCTTTTCGATTCGGACTCGACGAACTCCGCGATGTATTCGAAACTTCGCTCCCAGCTCCCGCTTATGTCGCCAAACGGAACGCCTTCAGTCCAATCGAATATCATCCCCAACGCTTGTCGGCCAAAGGTGTGTCCAATTTTCTCTCCGACACTGATCCAACCACAAAGCGTAGACCTAAAATCCAGATACTTCCCTCGGGCAAGATGCAACATCACTTTCACTGCAAGTGCAAACTCCCGATTTTCAACCTTCGACAATTCGAGTGCAGCATTCGCTATGGCGTTGCCGATTTCATTTGCCGCAAGCAATTGGCGCGAACTAAACAGCAAGTCCCAACGAACTATTCCATAAATCGGTGCATTGAATACACCACTCATAAGAGGCAATTCAATGGGCGCAAGAATTTCACCTCTAGTCACCTTGCTGATTGCTTTCGCAACGTTTTCAAGATCGGCGGCAGTTGGAGTACGATAGGTCTTCCCCTCATTGGAGCGAAGCGCGACGACTAATAGTTGGCTCGTGTCTGCTCCGCCCAATTGTTCTCGGAGTTGTTCTCGCACTCTGGCAACTGGAGTTGTGTAACCACAACATGGACAGTTTGCGGAACCGCGCTTCACCGTTCCTGTGCCAATTTCAGATGTCTTTGCATCAGTAATAACGCCAATGGCAACTCGTTTCTCTTCGGGCTTGGGAATTAATCTAAGTGCGACTAAGCTTTTTCCCTGTTTCGCAATATAAAGTGAACGTATCAGTGGAACGGTCACACCGCATCCAGGGCCATCGCATCGAATCGTTCTTGCCCAGAGATAGGCAATGGGTTTTGCCCCATCTGGGTCATTTGGAAAGTATTCTTCCAGTTCAACCTCAGCTTCCTGCTGAACCCACTTACCCCATTTGCGGATTTCGTCTGCGAGACGTTGACCATACTTTGGAATGTACTCAAGCACAACTTTGTTCAGTAAAATGGGCACTGGGTTTAGATCACTAGCAAATGCATCCGCTCCGACTCTTAAGGCCTCTATCGGAATGCTGCCACCACCGGCAAACGGATCCAAGACTAATGGCCTTGTTCCAGCAATGCCGCCTAGCGCTGCGTGGGCTGCTTCAGTAAGAGCTCGGCAGGTATCCAAAAAAGCTGGGTTCGTGCTGTTATCCCAGTTGGCGAAGTCGGCAATAAAATCTAGCAACGCCATTCTAAGAACCAACATGCTTGCTGGCTCGTTTGCGTTCAACACCAGCGACTCATTAGCAATCGCTTCCCATTTGGCGAGGCTTTCTGGCGAACTGTGTTTAGTACTCGAAAGCAAATGCCCCTCAGCGGAAATTCGTTTGGGAAATACTCGATTGGCAAAGGCTTTGATTAGTTCCACCGCTGCATCTCGAAACGCCTGCGGGCATAGTTCGTCCGCTGGGTCAGGCCAAAGCGACGCGCAAATCACAGCTCGACAGGCGGCCAAAGGACGCCTAGCCCACCAAATATGGAGAGTCGATATATGCCCGTGGCGAATTGATTTCTCTCGCCGTGCGTGCGCTGAAATTCGGGCGATAGGCAAGTCAACTTCGATGAGGCGTTTCGGGTACTTCGCTTGTGTCAATTGTGGTTCCGATTGCTGATATGTGGGGGTGGTTTCATGACTACTAATATCTCCTGATTTTTCTTTAGGACTGCTAACGGGATCGATTTCCGCCTGCATTGGTTTTGATTCAGGTGTACTCGCTTTAGTTGTAGCACCGTCACCCAATACAGTGTTGAGTAGTTGAGACAGATTCGGTTGGCCAGACTTGTCGCCTCTTATGGGGTTTGCTCCCTTCTTCAGGAAGTACGAATTGCCAGCTGCTGATTCCGGCGCGCTCGCATACTCGACGACATATAAAGGATGATTCAATTGCAACGTCGATTCGCCGCATGCAAATGTTCCCCCAGTTTCGCCCGACTCGACAACCATCATTGCGTCAGTCAAACCTATGATTGTTTGGTTTCGCTGCATCGCCTGCCGCGCTGCCCAAGGTATCAACGGTAAAAATTCAGATATGACGACATAATTATCCGCCGTGAGCAGTCGCTTGATTTCTGACTTGGCACGGAAATGTGTGATCCCCTCCGCCAAAACGATCGTCGTTGTACCTCCCGACAACAGCCCGGCGACATGTGCATTGAGATCCACCCCCTTGGCATATCCACTTACAACATTCACTCCCCGCTTGCCAAGTTGAGTGGCCGCTTCTCTCGCGATATGCAATCCTCTTTCTGATGCGTTTCGCGAGCCACTAAATCCAACGGATGGAGACTCCAAAAGACGAAGATTGCCAATCGCAAAAAGTACCGGTGGTGCTTTGGGTCCAAGCAAACGAGACAGTCGACTTGGATATCCCGGATACCCTCGGACAAGGATCTGCACTCCCAGTGAATCAAGCTCCAAGGTCAAAGCCAGTGACTGTTCAAGAACCTTCAGCACCGAATCACGAAACGAACTTTTCCAACCCAATCGGTCGGAAATAATATTGATGTCTAGTTCATCTATTGAAGCTTCAATGGAATGCAGTTCATCAACGATGTCCGAGAGGGTTTTCGCTCCGACCCCTTTGGTCATCATCAAAGCAAGTATCGGTGATGCTGAACTAATCATTGATTATCCGAGTCCCTAAGTGATTTCACACATGGAAGGCCGAAAACATGTTTCGCCCCCAGCGATTTCAAATGTTTCGCAAACATCCACATCGTTGCGCCTGACTGATATAGATCGTCAACAATGATGACCGCACGGCCTGCAACTTCCTCGGATAGATCGACACAACCGTTGTCATACAGCTCCTGCCAAATTGGAACCTTTTCCTCGACTGAGACGCCTTTTAGCCCAGACTTAGGACAACTCAACACGGCCTTGCAAAGCTCCAATTCCATCTGAGCTGCGATTCGCTTTGCCAATTTGCGGGGCACGTTACACCCACCCGAAGCCGCTGGAACATAGGAAACAAGAAGGCCTTCTCGAGCGCCTGCTGGTATCGGGAGGTCGCTGATCGCTTCGACGAGTCCATCACGCAATACCTTGATGTGAATTCGAGAGTCATGGTATTTCAATTGGTACTCAGCTTCACCGTACACTGTGCGGCGTCCAGCTTTTGGATCGGAATTGAAGTCCAAAGCCATGCAGAAATCGAGTTCGTCAGAGAAATGATCTTCAATATGTTGATTCAGCCCGATCAAAACGTACTGCTTGAATCGTTGGCCCCAGTCCTCAATCTTCTCGATATCGTCTTCAGAAAGAGCATTCGGTGGAAACCAGAGGTATTTACAGTTGCCTTTTTGATTCGTTTTCCAGCCTTTCGGAGCGAGATCAACAATTTCGCGATGAGCGAGCTCAAAAAGCTTGGGATAGGTATCGCTCGAAACGCCAAATACGTGGGCTCCGTCTTCGAAGTCGTTGAAGTAACTGAAAAGCTGTGACCTTGTGTGGAGAATTTTTGGGATCATACAACCACCTCTGGATTGACAATGCGTTTGGCGATTTCAAGAATTGCTTGAAGTCGCTGATCGCGAAACTGGAGGTACGTGTTCTTGTCAAACACCATCTTGGTTGGGTCCGCAACGTAGGTATCAACCAATAAATGAGGGCCGATGTCCACACCGAGGTTTTTTAGTCGGGCAAAAAACGAGTCGGGTAGTTCCGCTCTTTTTCGAATATTGTCCGTGGCACCGACAAACCGATAGTTTCCAATGTGATTTACTTCCGATGTAGGCAGCGCAAACTTGCTTGCTAGACCACTCTTTGGATAAATGTGATCGATGTGGGGTTCGTTGCCCTTAAAACACACATCAAAAGGACTTGCGCCGAAACGTTCGACGTAGATCATATTTAGAACGATGTACCGAAGACGCATATCCAATAAGTGGTCATGATTGAGTTCCACCGCTGCATTTCGAGACTTACTAAAGTACTCTTTTACCTCGGCGATTGGGAATCCTGTCGCCAAATGCTTACCAAGTCGGTTGTGAAGCGCATTGACGATATTGTCAGTTTGCGAGCCATACCAATTGAAAAGCTGCGACTTGTAATAGTAGGCTCGCATCAAAACCCGATTCGCTTCGTTCGGCTTGGGGTTGTGATACAGATAATCGTAGAGTGGCACAAAGCTCCCATAGCTTCGAATTACCTTGTGCCCGTATAGTTTCAAATTGTGTTTAATGAAGTCGCGAAGCTCTTGAAAAGCTTGCTCTGCGCGCTCCCAGTTATCCTGGATTGTCTTGAGAAGTTCTTCACCTGCAGCCGAACTGAATTTCTCAGGTGAAAGTTCAGCTCCTTTGCCATGTGCGACCACCAAACACTTCAAACAAAACGTTTTGTCGAACGACAATCCGTTGACGTTCAACATCTCTGTTACATTCTCTACGCTTTGCTCAACATCTGACCAGCCCTCTTTCATGGCCGCGAACATGAGGTCCGAAGCATCAAGCTTTGTCCCACCGGAATTCACTCTTACGAAGATGTCAAGGATCTTTTTATAGGGGAATGCATTTGCGACTCCATCGAGTTCCTCAACCCAAAAATGTTTCTCTTCTCTTAGCAGCGAAACCAATTGTGCGCAATTGCTTCGCACACGCCTTTGCCGTTCACGAATCACGTCCTTGTCTTCATCCTGCAGGTCGTCAATCTGATCATTTAGTTCATCGCCCAATACTGAGGCATTCTTCTGCGAGTCTTTTCCTAGAAGATCACGTACTCGATAATGAGGGAGCGGCAGCGCATCAGCGCTGAACTTTAATTCATAGAGAAGGTCTCCATTCCTGATCTCACCGCCGCTGGTGATATCCACATAAGCACTGAGGTCCTTCTTACCATCTTCGGATTTTAGCGAACCACAAAAGATTGCGAACAACGACTGTAATCGTTGCTGCCCGTCGAGCACGAACACCTTCTCTACACCCAATTCGCTCTTGGCCGTGTCGTAATAGTCATGCAAGTCGGCATCCCATTCTACGCTCGACATGAATTTCCGTGCCTTGATTGCATCCTTCGTCCGCCAGAACAGTAGCGTTTGAATCGGATAATCTCGCATTAGGCTGTCGAACAGTTTGCGAATCTGATCTTCGTCCCAAACGAAAGGCCGTTGAATATGAGGCAGAAACAGAACACTGTTTATCTCCTCAATCAATCGAAACAATGTTCGCGGTTTGTAACTCATCTTATTTCTCCGATGATTTGCTTGCAGCTGAAATTGATGCCGCGTCAAGTTGATAGTGCTCAACTGCCATTACCGATTGCCAGCTTAGTTGTGTAGGATCTTTGATACTGTGTAGAGCTGGAGTTCCGGCGCAGTTGTAAACAACATATAGCCAATAGTCCCTTTTCAAGCGTTCTGCAGTTCGATATTCGTTTTCACTCAGCGCTACTACTCCGACGCCTGCTCTCCCTTTAACTTCGATGAAGCGTACTTCAAGAAACGTTTGTGAGTCATCGGGATGCGGCCGCCGCGAAATCAGGTCAAACCCTCGATTCTCGGACTCGACGCTTTCGACAATCCAGCCCCGGGATTCTTCGTACTTGATGGCCTCTGCAACTGCGACTCGTTCGATCTCATCGTCTCGAACCATTGGCGCAAACTGAGGGCTAGCCCGATCTGGGTGTGGAGCAACCCAAGCACGGCCAAGGTGAGTTATGTCAGAAATAGAAGTATGACGTTCGAGCTCCAACTCTCGCCGTCGGCTTTCCAAACGGTTGGTCAGCTCATCAAGATGTTGCTCAGCTTGGGCAATTAAGCCATCGAGCCCCGTTATTGTTTTGCCTTCAATCTGTCGGCTGATATACTCGGCTTGCTGGATTTGTGCTCGGTCAATTAACGCGTTCAAACTGATTTCCACATGGCGTCGAATTCGTTCGATTGCATGGCGTTGCTCGTTGGATTCACGCTCGATCCATGGGGCAAGCGCTTTCTCGTAAACGAATTGCTCTACAGAACGTTTGCTTGGCAGTACAACCATGGCCGCTGGGACCGGCGAGCCTTCGGGCGCAGCGGCAATATCCAGCAATACAGTCGGCTCGTGAAGTTTCATCGCGCCAGACAACTCGGTCTCGGCTGCGAACAACCTTCGATGCAATGTCCGCCCGCGACCATCCCTAATTGACGCAGCGAAAACATCGATTAACGCAGGATCGTTTCTGTGCAAGTCATAGAAAACCGCTCCACGACGCAAATCGTCGATAGTGCGATCGAGAATGTCGGTTCGGATCGACTCGAAAAGCGGATGTCCAGGAGTTACCCAATCCAGGGTTGGATCGTTTTTCAAATATGCTTTATCAAAGACCACCTGCTTGTAGTCACGGCCTAATCGTCCGAACCGATCTTCTTGCCTGTCACCAATAGGCAACAAATTTCTCGGTACCTTCCCAATACGAAAGACATGGCTCGATTTGGCTGTCTCTTTCGGTCTAAGCCCACATTCAGGCGCAGCATCCACAAAGAACTGCTCGATGACCTCGGGGACCAATCGCCGCTCTCTCGCTTCAGCACTCTTGCCAATCATGCTAGAGAGATTCAGTTCTTTCTTGGCAAGGCCTTCTAACGTCGACTCTGTGATAGCGCGAAACCGATCAGGACTGACATCTCGTACAATTCGATCTTCAATCTTATTGACGTCCGTTTGCCGAGCGTACATTTCTCGTAGTAACCGCTCCAACTGGTTGGCAGGGAACACTTCGCCAACAACGTCAAAAACTTGATCCGATCCAAGATCGGCTCGAATCTCCGCAAGGCGATCAAGAAGCTTACGAAGAACACGTCCTTCTCGCGTGTTTTGTGCAACGAAGTTGAAGATCAAGCAATCTTTTTCCTGTCCGTATCGGTGTATTCGACCCACACGCTGCTCAAGTCGCACTGGATTCCAAGGAATATCGAAGTTGATCATTAACCAACAGAATTGCAGATTGATACCTTCGCCGGCAGCTTCGGTTGCGACCAGGATTTGGCATTCTTCCTTAAATTCTCGTTCGGCACAAATTCGAGTGTTAAGGGTATCGCGATCACCAATTTTCATCCCGCCATGAATCTGAGTGACCGAAAGCCCCCATTCAATAAGTTTCCCTAGAGGCCGTCCATCTTTTCCGTCGCCTGCCAGAAAGTCGAGAGTGTCCTTGTGCTCGGTAAAGATTAGCAGCTTGGTTTTCTTGTTGTCAAATATGCCCTCTTCGTTTAGCACCGCACGCAGCTTAATGACCTTCGTTTGTATGTCTCGATGTTCGAGCTGAACAGCCTGATTTATCAAACGTGTAAGCTGGCCAATTTCTTCTCGAAGCGCAACTGGATCGATAGACAGAACTTCGTTTTCAAGGTCGCCTATTATTTGCTCTTGTTCTTCGACATCGAGGTCATCAAAGTCCTCTGGAATTCGTCGTTGTATCTGCTCTTGGCGAAATGCCTCAGGATCCGCGAGTATCTTTTCTCGGCGCAAACGCATTCGTTCGAGACTTCGACGAACTGCATAGATTGAAGATGCCATGCGCCGCTGTAGCATTGCCATCGTAAACCCAACAGCCCGCCCCCGTGCCGTTCCGTCCGAGGCCGCCATCATGGATTGGTCTTCCACGTAGCAAGTTAACTCGTCGTAGAATTCAAGCTCTTCCCCATCTAGGTCAAAGGCTGCGCTGCGAACCTCGCGCTTGGTAAATAGCTTTCGAACTTCGCCAGTTTCTGGGTCTGGAAACGTAACAAGCGCTTCCTTAGTGCGACGCAAATAAAATGGGGCTTCATGAACACTCATCGCATGTTCGAGACTTTGAATACTTCCATAGACATCGGCGTCTAGCAATGCCAGGAATCGTCGAAAGTGTTCGGGATCACCTTTGTGAGGCGTTGCTGTCATAAGTAGAAAATGGTCTGTCATCTTGGAGAGATTTTCACCAAGTCGATACGCATAAGTTTTGTGATCTTCGCTGCGAGCACTCATCTTGTGCGCTTCGTCGACGATTACCAGATCCCAGCGGGAGCGAAGCAAACTCTCACGTGCATCTTCAACGACAGAGACCCAGGACACGGACGTTACTACTTGGTCGCGCTCCTGCCATGGATTTTGACCGTAGTTGGCTCGAAGAACATCACCCCGAATAACCTCAAACTTCTCCCGGAACTTGTCCGACATTTCTCGTTGCCATTGAAAGGTCAGACTCGCCGGTGCGACAATTAGCACTCTTTTCACCAAACCGCGCGCCTTCAGCTCCTTGAGGAGCAAACCGGCCATGATCGTCTTTCCCGCACCAGGATCGTCGGCAAGCAAAAATCGAATTCGCGGCAGCCGCATGAAGTAGCTGTATACAGCCTCCAGCTGGTGCGGCAATGGATCAACACGAGCAATTGAGAGCGAGAAAAATGGATCGTACTCATAGGCGAGACCAAGGCGATTTGCCTCGATGCCGAGCCGAAACATTCGTGCATCGCCATCGAAGGGCTCGCGATCCGCAGACACAGTCACTTCAGCAATTTGTATCGCAGTGAGAACGGGGTCGTGGGTAAGCCCAGAACGACATCCACGACCGATCACTTTGAGCGATGTCCCCATAGGTACAATCGCCAAAACCTCAATTGGCTCTGGAAGTGTTGGGCTGGTAAGTATGCAGCCAGCTCGAATTGCCTCTTGGGCGACACTCATGTTCGTTTCTCATCTACCGAGGCTTGCTTACGTGGGCGCTAACTGGCTTTTCAATCTGCTTTAGGATTTCCTCAAGGTCTGACCGCTTGAAAAGTCGGTACTTGTTGATTGGGTGTCTATGCATTGGCACTTTTCCATCACGTCCCCAATTGCGTAGCGTGTTGGGTGAAACGCCGAGATAGGTCGACGCATCATGAATCGTTAAGTATTCGCTCAAATTGGACACATTCGGCCCTCCCGTTTGCCGGAATCTAGGTTGCACAAACCTTACCAAACCCATTGGAACTAGCAAGCCGTTTGCCAGCATATCCTTGCATTCCATGAAACTAGTAAAGTGCCGGGAAGCGGCTCGTTCGATACGCGCCACCGCTGTTAAATAAGACTTCTCTGTCAAACAGAGAAGTTGAGAGTTGCAGACGATTTTGCGCGGGCCGGTCGCGGAAATGCGATTTTCGGGCGAAATGAGGGCGCTCTCTGTTTGGCTCCGAGCCGGCCAAGAAACTTCAAAACCCTTGGCAAACAACGAAAAAAGCCGAGGGGTTTAATCCTCGGCTTCTCTGTTAAATCGTACCCTCGGAAATTCCGAGGATTTGAAAGGCTCCCCCGGGTGGGCTCGAACCACCGACACGCGGATTAACCCCGGCGCGCCGGGACTGCTCTGCCGATTGATTGCGGCAATAGAATGTGTTCTTGAATCCATCGTGCCGATTTCATGGATTTGATGCGAGTCTCCCGCTTCCTCACGTCCGAACGGGGCGTGTTACCATCCATTCGTTCCTCCCTGACGGGTCGGGTTACAATTGACTCGAACTTCCGTCGCACATCACTTGAGCCGCTCTATATCATTGAGCTCCCACGAACGGTCGAAATAAGCTTGCGTCGGCCCATAGAGTCGAAAATACGCAAACCATCCTTTACCCGGAAGAGTCTTGATCCAATTACTTGCTGGCTTCCCTTCGGGTGCACTCGGCCCAAAGTATAGATCGACACTTCCATCTGCATTTTTAACGATGTCGTTGCGAGAGGAGCGGTCAGGCTGCACACCGGTATCGACAAAGCAGCGTGTTTCGTTGTCGTAGACTGTCACCGACCAAAACTGCGCAACGGGTGCATCCTTGGGCACACGCAGTCGATATGTGTTGCTACCGTCGAACCATTCCCCTTTGCTATCCTTGGCGGATTCCAAATAGAGTTGGCCGAAACCTACAGTACGGCCCATCATTCCCACCGAAACACCTACCGCTTCATAAAACCAGGATGAACGCTCGTCTAATTGAGTGTGATGTGCGGCTTCTTGATTGGTCTCCTTGAGGAACAATGAAATATCCCAATGCTTCGATGGCCAAACCTTCGCTCCTTCGAAGCGTTTCTCATAAGCGATCGCGCGAGCCATGACTTCTCCGGTTCGGGCTGCGTCC
>Ga0255137_1000132_pt1 | contig 23210 bp, 35 predicted proteins | sample Law_Atlam_RepC_8_FD_188548 | JGI IMG/M metagenome (GOLD analysis project Ga0255137, IMG submission 188548) | Freshwater microbial communities from St. Lawrence River, New York, United States - Law_Atlam_RepC_8d | ecosystem: Environmental > Aquatic > Freshwater > River | place: USA: New York... | reverse complement strand
CATAAAAATAAGTTTGCTGCCTAGGACAATCATATCGCTTTTGTGATAGCTCGAGAATTGAATAAACTCCACCGTTGCTACACGGTCCCGCATGCACGTCTGGGCTGGCTTCTTTTGTTGATCGGTGCAATTACTTGGCAAGTATTCGGGCGGCATGCCGACTGGCCAAGTCTACTTTTCTTTCAGAAACAACTGACCCAAGCCAACGGAATTGTCCTTGATGTAACGGGAACCGGATTTACGATCGGAGACGAAACCAAGGGGGCCCCAATCGTTTCTGTGCGATTCGAATTTACTGATCCAGCGGGACTACAACGGCGGGGTCGGTCGTGGACAGAAAGCCCAGCCCCCAAACGTGGAGAACAGGTGAAGGTTGAATTTGTAGCTTCACAGCCAGGAATAAATCGTATCGTGGACTTTCGTTCCGGGGTTCTTCCTCTGTGGGCCGGCTCCGTTCTCTTGTTTCCTATCTTCGGGGCTATCTGTATACTCAAGGCTGTACTGTTTGGTAGCAATCAATTGGTCGATTGTAGCGAAACATCTCAACACGGCAGCAAACCAAGCGATGCACGCAAGTCGCCGGTCGGCCGCGAATTTGAATCATAGTTTTTTGGCGGCGACTGGGTGATCGCCGTCGTTCGGCTACATACACATCATGAAGCAGATCCACGACAAAGAGTTTGCTGCGTTGACGGGGATGAATGCTCCAGATCGCTATTCAGTCTTTCTTAACCGGGTCGTGGACTGGGAAGAAGTGTGGAGCCTTCGATCCTCAAATGGCTGGTGCTTAATGGCGGATGACTCGGGCGCGGAGATGATACCGGTGTGGCCGCACGAGCGTTTCGCGACTGCATGTGCCTCAAACGTCAGTCAAGAACAAGCCGTTTCAATATCGCTTGACGATTGGTTGGATAAATGGCTCCCAGGGATCTCAAAGGACGGCCGACAAGTAGCGGTCTTTCCTGTGCCCGGTGGACATTGGGTCATTGTGTCGCCCACACGGTTGAGGGCCGACTTGCTGGCTCAGTGCGAGGATCCAGAGTGAAAGCACGATCGCCGAAATCGGGTAAGGATGCCCGTTGCCGGGCACCCTCCCCACACCACAACACTCGTTCGGTCCCACGATGCACAATCGCTAGGTCGAAACAGCCTAGCACCCCATCAAGTTATTGCTCCGCTCACAAGCGCCTTATATCATTCAACTTCGGATCGTGGCTAGCTTGCGTGATACGCTGCGTTGGTCCGGTCTACAGGGTTTAGGCTGATCCGTTTAAAAACAAGTTCGTCGCTAAACCATGGAACGCATCACGCAAGCAGACATCGATGAAATGCGTAGCAACGGCTACGATCGCTCGACAATCGCAGATGCCCAAGCGAGGCTTGTCTTGTGCAAACGCGCTGACGAACTGATTGAACAGATTGCCGCTGCGTTTGCTGGCGTAACGTTGGAAGACGGGATCGGACTGTGGGAGTCCGATGGGATCGACGACTATCGCGGGCCTGACGAACTGCGAGCACTCCGAGCGAAGGACGAGAAAATTGATTGGCGTCGGATTCCAGCGGAACATTTGAACCATTGCAATGCGGCACCATCGTTTCTTGACGCACGAGGTCTTTACTTCCATACTCCCGCATTCATGACTGCGGAGCTACGTGGCGAGTTCCAACAAGACTTCGTCGGTCGACTAATTTACAATTCATTCACTGCGCCCGAATTCCACGAATTGTTGACCACCGCGCAACGGCATGCGGTAATCGCATGCATTAGCTTTTACGGATCAATTGACCACCACGCCTTTGATCCAATTGACATCTCGAACGCGATCCTTCGTTACAGCACCTCAAAACGCGACGAACAATGAAATGCACGGGCGTTGCGGGTCGCGCGTTTTCTGATGGCGAGTTTCCTTGCCGCAACCCCATGATTTCGGTCGTTCATCCTTCAATCTAGTAACAACTCGATGACGGAAATCCAATCAACAATCGTGTGGGAACGCGGGGCCGCGCAGTTTATTGACGGAAAGTACTCGCGTGCGCATTCTTGGAGCTTCGATGGAGGTGCCGTTGCCCTTCTCGATTGAATCGGCTGTAGATCCAGAGGAGGCATTCGTAGCATCACTTTCCAGTTGCCATATGCTTTGGTTTCTTTCCATTGCAGCTAAACGAGGCCTTCGCGTAAATTTCTACCGTGACGTTGCAGTTGGCGAAATGGGCCACAATGAGCACAACAAACTTGTGATATCCCTTGTTCGATTACGACCTGAAATTCATTGGGATGGAGAAACTCCTGCCGATTCCGTAATCGTCGAGATGCACCACGATGCCCACGCCGAATGCTTTATTGCTAACTCGGTTCGTACAAAGGTTTTGACAGAACCAATACTTAAACGGACGAACCTCGGGTAAGGCATGCCCGTCGCCGGGCGCCCCACACCGGCAATTCTCTCACCCCTCAACCATCACCTTCTTCGCCCCTGCCGCCCTAGCAAAATCATCCTCAGAAACCAGCAAGTAACTCTGCTGGGCGATGCGTGGTGAGTTGCCAAGCCAAGAGCACACCACATGCAACGGGAACTCGCGCTGGAGTTCGATTTGCCTGCTGGCACGCCCCTATTGAAGCTTTACAGAGTGGAACAATCGTGGCCAACCCGAGACACCGGCGCGGCGCAGCAGTCGCGTCATCTCACTGCGTAAGTTGGCGTTCTTCCAGCCCATCGCCGTGTTGGGTGCGGCGCGATACTGCGGAGCGGCGACCACGTATTCGCTCTTGTGGCCAAAGATCTCGAACGTTTCGTAGAGGATCGGTCGCAGCTCGGGAAAGATCGGGCAACTCCGAATGCCACGGCCTTCTTGGTGCTCGAACTTCGGCTTCGGGATACTCATTCGGTTCATCTCCCAGTCGATGTCGTCCCAGCGAAGCGATAGCGTTTCCGAAGGTGTCCGCAGCCCACCGTAGCGACTCAGGCCCAAGATCACTTGCCAAACGGGGTTGGCTTTTTTCGCCAGATTCTTTGCCTGCAAACTTTAGTCATAAAATCATTCGACCTTGAGCCGCCGTTGACGCAGCGCCTGCGCGTTGCGTTCTGGATCGCGTCTGCCGTCTAGCACAGCATAGACGACCACAATATCGTCTATGATCCCATACCAAATAACGAACGGGAACCGTGACGCGAAAGTATAGTACCATCCGTCCGACTTGGCGTGGACTCCTGCGTACAGCAGCAATGAGTCGATATCTGCGGAAATGCTGTCGTGGAAGTAAGTTGCTAGATTTGGATCGATCTCGCAGTAAAAATCGCAACCATCCTCCATGTCGCGTTCTGCGCCACCGGAGATTTTGATTCTCATCGGAGACGATCCGCAAGCCGCTTTTTGGCGTCCTCCCAGTCGGAAAGAGTATCATCTCCTCGCTCTATGGCGGCCACGCGTTCGGCAACAACACTTCGATGCCATTCCGGGGGCGCGGCAGAGGGATTTTCAGTCGTTAGACGTTTCCAAAGTAGTTCCATAGCGACAATCTGCTCATCGCGAGAAAGTCCACCGATTAATGTTTCAAGTGACATATGTTCGCCTCCGAACGCATTCTACTATTACGATGTCTACCGGGCAATTCCATGGTTGGTATATCATCGGTGCTCTGGCTAACGATTTCGCCGCGGTCGGTGTTGATCAAGCCATTTCACGTGCCCGGGCTCTTGAAAAAATCGCCCAATCATTTCTTGATCGTTCCCCGACCTGGATTTCGCGCTCCTACTGACAACCTGACCACCTTCAGCAATCCATTTTCAGGTGCGTTTCGAACTCTTATAAACCACAGGGAAAACATCAAAAAGTTCGGTTCCTGTCCTCTCCGCTCAAAAACCCTGGTTTTCCCAGGGTTTTTCGCATTTTTGGCCAGTTCCTTTAGCCGTCTGTAGCGCCCATGCAACTCGGTGCATGGCGCCTGCGGCGTTGCATTTCGCGTCGCGCACCCCAAATCGAGTCGTTTTTCGAGTCGCGCGAGTCGTCAAAACACTGGGGTTTTGCATGTGCCTCTCTGGCCCCGATCCACGATGGTGGAGGCAGGAGTATTCGAACTAGTGGGTGGCGGTTGTTGGGCGAATGAACTTCATTGCGCAAGTTCCGTGATCAGATTCTTCATTGACTCCGTCAGGGTTTGTGGGAATCAATTCAAGGTACGGATTCATGAAGGAGCTTTCAGCCATGGTGATTTCAGACCAAAACCGAAGGCCGTTGGGCCTATTTGTGGACCAAGCCACCCCGTTGCTTTACACGTCGCTAATCGAAACTTTTCGAGTTCGCCACTACAGTCCTCGGACTCAAGAAGCGTATGTTCACTGGATACGCCGATACCTTTTATACCACCAATTCAAGCATCCTCGGCTTCTGAAAGAAAGCGATGTGAATCACTTTTTGACCTATTTAGCTGTCAAAGAAACTGTGTCGGCCTCCACTCAAAACCAAGCATTGTCAGCGATCCTGTTTCTTTATGAGCATGTGCTCAAGCAACCCCTCGATCGTATCGATGGGGTTGTTCGAGCCAGACGCTCGAAACGACTACCTGTTGTTCTGACAGTCGACGAAGTTGCTCGAATCATGGCGCATCTGAAGGGGGATAAATGGCTGATTGCAATGCTGCTTTACGGAGCTGGCCTTAGATTACTTGAATCGCTTCGACTGCGGGTAAAAGACCTGGATCTTCAACGATTTGAGATTACCGTTCGCCAAGGCAAGGGTGACAAAGACCGTATCACTATGCTGCCGCGATCTACTTTAGAAACATTGCAGAGGCACTTAGAGGTTGTTGAATCAATTCACCGTAAAGACCTGGAAGAAGGCTATGGTCGAGTCGATTTGCCAGACGCTTTGGCCCGCAAGTACCCGAACGCCAACCGCGAGTGGCGGTGGCAGTATGTATTCCCTCAAGAAAATCGTTGGCGTAACCCGAGGACAAATGAAGAAGGTCGCCATCACATGGACGAATCGTTGGTGCAACGAGCCGTGGCTTTGGCAGCGAGGGAGACAGGACTGACCAAAAGAGTAACCTGCCAACCATTCAGGCATTCGTTTGCCACTCATTTGCTAGCGAATGGCTATGACATTCGAACCGTTCAGGAACTTTTGGGGCACAGCGACGTTCGTACGACCATGATTTACACGCACGTTTTGAATCGTGGAGGTAAGGGTGTTCGCAGTCCTGCAGACAGGCTGGCTAAGGGTTTTGAGGGGGATTAGGCCGAAACAGCCTATCACTCCATAAAATCCTTGATCGGTTCGCAAGTGACTGATATCATTCGACTTCGGGACGAGGCTAACTTGCGTGATAGGCTGCGTTGGTGCAGCCTACAGGGTTTAGGCGGATCCACATAAAAACAAGTTCGGCAATTAGAATGCAGTATTGATAAGCGAAGGCAACACATGAGTTCAAGCGGAAAGATCAACGTCAACGAATCCTTACTTGCCTCGAAAGTGCTGGCGTTTTTACGATCCCCGTCTGCAGAAGTAATCTATCGCAAATTTGAACTTCCGCCGTGGTTCGGTTACCTTGCAACATTCGTGATGATTCCTGTTTCGATGGTCAAAATCGTTTCCATTGTTTGGACCTTGGCTGGGGTTAAGAACCTGGTTAACGCACTCACTCTGAAGCACGTGCAGCAGTGCAGATGCAAAGAGCGAAAAAATCCGGAACTCTTTATGCCGCTGATAGCACATGGCGTAATTACAGGAAATGGCGTTGGTCTGGTATTGGGCACGTTTGAAAAATCGGCTAATCACGACGCATTGGCTGAACTAGCATTGCGTCTTTCCGGCATCTACAGAAATGGACCAACTTCGAAAAACGAAGAAGAAATACACCTGATTTTGCGAGACGACGCATATCGACCGTCGCGTCGTCGCAAATTGCCGAATTCGTACAATGGCATCAAATCGCCCGTTTTATTTGACGTGATGTTGAACGCTACGGATGGGAAACCTACTCCACTGAGTTCGGTATTGTACGCTTTTGTTGCTCAAAACGAAGATAAGGGTGATACTGAGCAAATTCCCTGGTCGGTCGTCGATGGTGCCGTTAGAATGTAGGCCGAAATCGGGTAAGGATGCCCGTTGCCGGGCACCCTCCCCACACCACCTAGCATGCGGGTCCGCACTAGGCGGTTCCACGAAGATGAGCAAGTTCGTTCGCCCTTCTGCAGCAGCCACCACCATGTGCCAGTATCTTTGAGGTGGTCATTTGGTATACTGACCCTAGAGATACCTATCTCGCATAGGGGACTTAAACCCCACAAACCAATGCCCATGACGGGCGTACCAAAAAATTGCAAGCAAGTGTTAGGCTGCCCGTTTTGACTTGCGTTGAGTCAACTTTCTCGGGCTGGGTGATCGCAAACGTTATCGCTTTCAACTCCTGACGACATATCTGATGGTCGAATCAAGCGTCAACTTTACACTCGCTGACCCAAGTCGCTTCGGGATGCTGCAGCGGGTGTTTCACGCACTCCGGGATGCAAAGAACGATGGCGCAATCGACGCTGATGACGAATCGTGGCGATCGTATTTCGACGACGATGCTCTATCACACTTTTGGAACCCAACTCCTGAGGAACTGGCCGACTGGACTCGACGTTGGCAGGCAACGCCTGTGGAGAAGCGATTCACCGATCCGACGCTAGAGACGCCGTGGGATTTTGGATCAATGATTGAGGCGTTTCACAATGGAGAATACAATTTGTTGCGGGTGACTCGCGTATCAGAGAACGCTGGGGCACTGCAATTCGAGGCTCTCGCGTTTCCTTACGGCGGCACGGGCTGCATGCGTGCGTTGGTTGAGTGTTTCGGCGGAATCGTCACTGGAGAGATCGACACCTGATCAACTCGCGATAACAATGCTGTGAACGGAAGCCGCCAATGACGCGGGCTTTGAAATTATAGGTTTTTGGCGGCGGCCTCGTTACCGCGGTCGTTCGCCAAATGCGCTGGATATCGGGACAGTAATGTAAAATAAAACCAATACTTACGAGCCAAGTGCGTCCCATGGAATCGTCAACGTTCCACGAAGGAAGCTATCCGGGTTCTTTCGTGGAGTTCGCAATGGCTCCTTTTGGTCTCTTCCGGTTTTTGTCGTTCTTTCGATTTTCATTTCGAATTACGGTCGAAAGCCGCACTGTGTCGCGAGAATAAAGGGACTTTGAGCCGTTTCTGCCCAGAGGGTTTTCAGACTCAAGAAACCTTACGAAGCTAACTAATCCTGGTCATTTGGTATACTGATCTCCTAGAGATACCTATCTCGCACAGGGGACTTAAACCCCACAAACCAATGCCCATGACGGGCGTACCATTGCGATCGACTTCATCCAATTTCCCTTCCTCGCCCTCGGTCATCGCGGGCGTTCCCTTACAAAGCGCCAAATGAGTTTGCGAGTCAAAGTAGTTGTCATTACGCTTCTCGTGATCGTGTTTGTGGTCGGAGCACTGACTTCTCCTTGGTTGATTTACTACTACCGCGAGTCGCAATTCAATTCCGCTCGCTATCTGGTCGAATCCAATGGTGGAGGCCTGTCCTTTGGTATGGTTGACGGTGAATATTTCCTCTATCTTTCTAACGCGACAGATCAAACTATTGATCAATTGTTACCATCACTCCTGAACTTACCAACGGGCTTCACATTTATAGGTCCTGGTGAGGATCGTGAGTTCTGGTTGACCGTAAATGATGCCTCAATATCTGATAGTAGACTCGCGAAACTCTGCGAACTGCACCTGTGTCACATTTGCCTGCAGAATTGTCAAAACCTAACGGATGCCTCGGCGATTCAACTTTCAAAATTGGCTCACACATATGTCTCGATTGGCGAAGGGGTACCTTTTTCCGATGACGCTATTAGACGCTTACAGTCCTCCCTGCAATACCGGTGCGACGTTTACCCCAAGCGGGCGGAATAAGCCAGGGAAATCGGGTAAGGATGCCCGTTTCCGGTTACGCTCCCCACACCAACTAACACTCACCCCTCCACCATCACCTTCGCCACACCTGCCGCCTTCGCAAAATCTTCCTCGGTCACCAGCAGGTAACTCTGCTGGGCGATCCTTGGTGAATTGCCAAGCCAGGAGCAGACGACGTGTAGCGGGAACTCGCGCTGCAGTTCCGTTTGTCTGCTAGCCCGCATCGAATGGAACAATCGTGGCCAACCCGAGACGCCGGCGCGGCGAAGGAGTCGCGTCATCTCGCTGCGTAGGTTGGCGTTCTTCCAGCCCATCGCTGTGTTGGCTGCGGCTCGGTACTGGGGAGCGGCTACCACATATTCGCTCTTGTCCCCGAAGATCTCGAACGCTTCGTCGAGGATCGGTCGCAGCTCGGGAAAGATCGGGCAACTACGAATCCCACGGCCTTCGTGGTGCTCGACCTTTGGCTCGGGGATACTCATCCGGTTCAGCTCCCAATCGATGTCGTCCCAGCGAAGCGATAGCGTTTCCGAAGGTGTGCGAAGCCCACCGTAGCGACTCAGTCCCAAGATCACTTGCCAAACGGGGTTGGCTTTTTTCATCAGCTTGTCGAACACTTCGCGGGGTACGAACTCGTTGACCTTCACCGAACTCTTCTGCGTCTTTACTTTGCAGAACGGGTTTTCGTCGATGATCTTCCAGTCGACCGCATCGTGCATGAATTGCCGAGCGAACTGGATCCGTTTGTGGATCGTGGTCGTGGCCATCCCTCTGGCTTTGAGCTTCTCGTGAAACTCTTTTGCATGGCCTGCGGTGATTTGATTGATCCGAATCCCCTCGGGCATGAACTATTTAAGGTTCGCTACCACCTGCTTCCAAACCGCAACCGTGGCCGGTTTGCGACTTTTCCCCTGACGCTCGATGTAACCATCGAGAAACGCTTCGAGCGTAGGGATTACAAGTTTCTCCGGGATCGGCTCTGGTTCGATCAATCCGACTGCGACCAGCTTCTCTCGCAGTGCGGGTGACTTGTTGAGCCAAGTAGCATCGTCTTGAGGCATGGGGCTCCCGAGAATCTTCGGGCTCAAAATGCTCTCGATACGTCGCCGAATCGTGTCGGCTTCTTTAGTGCCCGATCTGAAAACTGCTCCGTCTGTGAGTATCCGATATCAATAGTCTTAGCGTCCGTCTATCTCGATTGATTGGCTGACTTGGTGCAACCTACAGGGTTTCGGCCGGTATGTGTAAAAACAAGTTGTACTGCGAATGGATATAAAGCTTCGACGGTTGCCGTGTTGGCTGCAGATAGCCGTGGATTTCTCCGAAATCCACGGCTGCGGACCTCGGAGAGATCCGCAACATTCTCCTAAGATCTCGAAGGCTTCATCGAGGATGGGTCTCAGTTCAGGGAAGTAAGATAGTCATTCAGTTAGGTGGATGCTTTCCAAGTAAAACCCACAAGGACCTAACCTCTATGAGTGCTGGCCGATTCATCCGGAGCAATTGGATAGTTGTGTGTCCAATGTCTGTAAGTCCGACGATGAGAGTGCCGTTGACAGACCAATCGAAGTGCTCAAGCCAAAGATCTTTGTGTGGATGAAATAGCCTGCACTCCTGGCCATCTTCAGACACGCCCTGCACCCTATTAGATTTGAATCGGTTACAACTGGGACATGCTAAACATAGGTTATCAAACTCGGTTGCTCCCCCCAGTGAACGCGGAACGATATGTTCCACTTCAAACGTAACGACAGTCAGGTATTCTTGAGTTTTGCAATAACCGCAGCATTCCCAAAAGTGCGAATGCACCCTTTTGCGCAATGCAATCGGAATGTAGTCGCTCACGACTAGCCCTCGCTCATCAATTTACCCAGAGCAACAGCCGCACGCGCTTTAACAAGATTCAACTCATCAATTTTCTTGAGAAGTATATCCAATTCCTCCAAGCATTCTTCGGACAGCGATCCCTTAGCGTTTTTTGCCAACAGCTGCTCAAGCCTAGCTTGTTCTTTAGTGGCTAGTGCCATATCGGCAAGGGCTTCTAAACCCTCCGTGCTGACCATCAAATTCACTTCATGAGACATAAGCAACCTCCCTACAAATCGCGTTATTCGAAGGCTAGCAAAATTGGCTTGACGAATCTAGGCCGATGTCCCGCTTGAGCTTTTGCTTTCGAACGTCCATCTTTGGTTACCAGAATAGTCTCATTCAGCCATACGACGGTCAAGTTCGACCCGAAATTGTGTTTGGTATAGGAACCCCCATCACTTGCAGCAATCCATTTTTAAGCACCTTTCGAACTCTTCAAAAACACTGGGGAAACACCCAAAAGTTCGGTTCCTGTCCTTTCAGCTCACTAACCCTAGTTTTCCCGGGGTTTTTCGCATATCTGGCGAAGTTCCTTTGGCCGTCTGTAGCGCCCATGCTGGCTCGGTGCATGGCGGAATGCGGCGTTGCATTTCGCGTCGCGCTGCCCAAATCGAGTCGTCTTTCGAGTCGCACGAGACCAAAAAAGCACGTAAATCGGGTAAGTCTGCCCATTTCCGGGCACCCTCCCCACAACACCTAGAGACTCACCCCTCCACCAACAACTTCTTCGCCCCTGCCGCCCTGGCAAAATCATCCTCGGTGACCTAGGAATTGAGAAGGGAGAATTTTTAAGAACACGCCAACCCGCATGGATTTCAATTCTTCATTCTCCATTCAGTTAGTAGGTTGGCGTTCTTCCAGCCCATCGCCGTGTTGGCAGCGGCACGGTACTGGGGAGCCGCGACCACATAGTCGCTCTTGTCGCCAAAGATCTCGAAGGCTTCGTCAAGGATCGCTCGCAGCTCCGGAAAGATCGGGCAGCTACGAATACCGCGACCTTCGTGATGCTCGACCTTCGGCTCTGGGATACTCCTTCGATTCATTTCCCAATCGACGTCATTCAGCCATAAAGTTCCGTCGAAGGAAATGCAGGCTGGATGAACAAACTGGCGTATCGAGTCAACGGATTTCGTCGGATTCGTTCAGTACCTCTTCGAGCAATTCCCTCAACCGAATCTTCTCGGCTTGGGCTCGAATGTCTGCTTGCTGGGTTTCCGAGCCACTCCGAAAGATGCTGCGAAAGTCGCGGCGGCTACGTTGGCTTCCTTTGTCGATCCAGATGAGTTTCGAGATTGCTGCATCGGTGCGCGATACGACCGGCAGGAAAACCCCAGGAAACAATTCCATGGTCTGAGACCGTTGCAACTCACCGGGTATCAATTCCCTGGGGTAGATGTCCAGTTTCAAACTTTCCGTCTTGTCCAATAGCTGGAATAGATTGCCGGTCTGAACCGCCTGACGTAGAACCCGCTCAGTGAATAGGAAGTCAGAGCGGGACAATTGGTCAATCAGGTCATCAGTGCGAATCCTTGCCACATCTGGAGAAACAACGATATCGATGTCTTGCGTCAAGCGAGGCTCGCCATAGGCTGAACTGATTGAGCCGCCGGTAATGTGGAAAGGAAGACCGATCGCCTCGGCGATTGCCACAAACTTACCGATCGTGTTTTCGAATGCCTCAACCGGAAACATGGGCAAGCTGTTCCTGGATCAGTCTGACCACTTCGGGATCGCGCTCGTAAAGCTGCAAAGCTACGTGCAACCTCACCTCTTCGTCCGAGAGACTTGGCTGAGAGTTTCGAATCCGTATGGCCATCTGTTGGCGAGTCCAAGCCAACATCGCAGAGCTTCGAGCTACCTTCTCTGCGGGGGACATCGCTTTCCAGCGACGTTCGTATTCAATTTCGATTTCGGACTGTTCCACCCTAATCTCCTCCATTTGACCGTCCCTCAGTATACGCGAATCTTCCGAATGGACAAACTGCCTAGTTTTTGTGTAATCGATGAATGCCTTCGAGCTCTCCAAAAACACTGGGAAAACATCGAAAAGTTCGAGTCCTGTCCTCTCCGCTCAAAAACCCTGGTTTCCCCAGGGTTTTTAGCATTTTTTGGCCAGTTCCTTTAGCCTTCCTGCCTATCCATGCATGTCCATGCCTGCAGGTGCTGCGTCATCTCGTGCGCTGCCTTGGAACCTGGTGAGTCGTCCTGTGAGTCGCCAGAGTCGCCTCCGAACCCTCGGTTTTCCAGGGAAAACATGCTGTTTTGTGGTGGAGGGGGTAGGATTCGAACTATCTGTGTGATTTCGTGAAACACAGGGATGGTGACTACCGCTCAATCCTTTGATTGATGGGCTCGCGAGTTGGGATATCATTGGACGTTGGACCGAGGCTACCTTGCGTGATAAGCTGCCTTTGTGTGGTCTACAGGGGTTAAACTAATCCGTGATAGGAACAAGTTAGGCACTATGAAACTTGCCCTCATTCCTTGTGATCAGGACGGTGTCCCCGTCCAGCCTGTTTCGGAGATGCCGGAGGCACTCGCTGCGAATTGTCTCGCCACTGCCGATCTCTATCGACGTATCGGTTTTGTGCCGCCGTGGATCGGCTACGTTGCCGTAGTGAACGGGCGAGGAGTTGGGGGCGGAGCATTCGTTGGCGCGCCCAAGGAGGGCTTTGTGGAGATTGCTTATTTCACCCTTGAGCACGAACAGGGTCAGGGGTACGCGACACGAACGGCGAGGTCGCTTATGGAACTTGCTCGCGCCGCAGACCCGCGCGTTGGACTGAAGGCATTCACTCTGAAGGAGGAGAATCCATCCACAAGGATTCTCAAGGGTCTTGGCTTTTCGATCATTGGCGTCGCGGAAGATGCCGACGCGGGTGAGGTATGGGAGTGGCGAGCCTAAGAACAGCATGCAACGGACGGCGCTTTGCGCTGCCGCACATGCTGAGCGTTCTGACAGCAACGTGGTGAGGGCAGTCACGAAGCCTTTGTCGAGCGTTTCGACTGACTCGAATTGCTCTGCAGTTGGAAAACTTCCTCAACACCGACGCCAAACGTCTCTGCGATCCGGAACGCTAACTCAAGCGACGGGTAGTATTTACCCTGTTCCAATGCGACGACGGTTTGCCGCGTAATTCCAACTCGATCGGCTAGCGTTTGCTGTGTCAACTCGCCGGCCGTGAATCGTAACTCGCGAATGCGATTCGAAATCTGAATCTTAGGCACCGGCGATTCTCCGATATCCCAAGACTATGCCTCCATAGTAGGCCATGTTTGCAATGACGAATCCAGCGAACAACCAGTGGACAGCGACCATCGCAGAAAACACAGGTATGGCGAAATCCAAGCCGGAAATTTCATTTCCGGCCAACTTTCCCTGTTCCGCAGCACTGGCGCCGATCACCGGTGCTGAATACATGGCGATGATAATCCATGAGAGCACGGCGATCGAAAGAACGAATCCGGCCCACTTCGCCGCCTTGAGTTCAATACGTTGGTCAAGCTCATCAACAGGCGGAGCCTCGCCGTGGGAACGAATCGACTTTGTTGCGATCGCGTTCACGGTGTGAAACACAACAAGGATTGCTACCAACGCAATCGCAGAAAGCCCAAAGAGTCCTAGGGCGGCAATTGGAAAGCGAAGCACGAAAGTGAAGTAAGGAACGTAAACAACACCAATCCCAACCAGACATGCCCACGCGCTTTTCTCGTGAAAACTCATGTGAATTACCTTTCGAGCAACGGATTTGAACGCAGTTAAGTGTAATCTATACCAGACACAATGTCGCGCCAACATGACATTCGCAGATTCGCCTGATTGACCTGGAAAGCGGAAGGCAGAAATCGGGTAAGGATGACCGTTTCCTGGCACCCTCCCCACAACACCGATTCTCTCACCCCTCCACCAACACCTTCTTCGCCCCAGCCGCCTTGGCAAAATCATCCTCGGTCACCAGCAAGTAACTCTGCTGGGCGATGCGAGGCGAGTTGCCCAGCCAAGAGCATACCACATGCAGCGGGAACTCGCGTTGCAGTTCCGTTTGTCTGCTGGCCCGCATCGAGTGGAACAATCGTGGCCAACCTGAGACGCCGGCGCGGCGCAACAAACGTGTCATCTCACTTCGTAGGTTGGCGTTCTTCCAACCCATCGCCGTGTTGGCTGCGGCGCGGTACTGGGGAGCTACGACCACATAGTCGCTCTTGTCTCCAAAGATCTCGAAGGCTTCGTCCAAGATCGGTCGCAGCTCAGCAAAAATCGGACAACTCCGAATGCCACGGCCTTCGTGGTGCTCGACCTTTGGCTCCGGGATACTCATCCGGTTCATCTCCCAATCGATGTCCTCCCATCTCAGCGACAACGTTTCCGAGGGTGTCCGCAGCCCACCGTAGCGACTCAGCCCCAAGATCACTTGCCAGACCGGGTTTGCCTTCTTCATCAGCTTGTCGACCACTTCGCGTGGCACAAACTCGTTGACCTTCACCGAACTCTTCTGCGTCTTTACTTTGCAGAACGGGTTTTCGTCGATGATCTTCCAGTCGACTGCATCGTGCATGAACTGCCTCGCGAATTGGATCCGCTTGTGGATCGTTGTCGTGGCCATCCCTTTGGCCTTGAGCTTCTCGTGAAACTCGTTCGAGCAATCAAGAATCCTCGGCAGAGCGACCTGGCTGTACGTGAGTTCTCATAAACGATGCGACTTCCTGTTTGCCGACCGCGCCGCAGGCAACCTGTAAAACCAAATCGACAAGGGTTTCTTCCTCAACGATGAGCTCCATATCATTCATGGAAAGAAAAATGATTGCAGCAGCCGCGCCGGTGCGTTAGTTTCCATCGATGAACGGATGGTTTTGAACAATGTGGTAGAGATAGGCAGCCGCCATCTCAAATAGATCTCGGTGCAGAAATTCGCCACCAAAAGAGGATTGAGGCATTGCAAGCGCGGAGTGTAGGAGCCCCACTTCTCGAATACCTTCACTTCCACCGTAGGTTTCGATCAAGCTGCGATGAAGTCGCATCGTATGATCGATGTCTAGGAACCATGGTTGCAACATGAGTCCCTCACTCGGCGAGTTTCTTCATCGCACGCCCAAATCGGCCGTGGAGTGTTTCCAGGGCTTTCTGAAACTTCTTTTCTTCCTTTGGATCACGAACGGGCGTCAGGACGAGGCACTGTCCATCGCTCATGATTTCGAAAGGGGTTTCGGGCGTAATTCGCAACAAGTCCATAATGGGCTTATCGATGACTAGGGCGTAACTGTTTCCGTGTTTGGTCAGAGTCTTCTGCATGTCGACTTCTCCGTGGTTAGTACAATGTACTACCACTCTACGTTATGCTTGTTCGTTCGGCAACACGGGAAAGCCGCATTTCTTCGGGATACAATTTCGGAACCAAGAGGTGTAACTGCGCGCGTCGCATTTCCCGTCGCGCTGCCCAAATCGAGTCGTTTTTCGAGTCGCACAAGTCGTTAAAATGTTCGGGTTTTGAATATGCCGGTACCGCCCTAATCCATGCCGATAGCCCCAATCCATGCCGATAGAGGGTGTAGGATTCGAACTATCTGTGTGATCTCTTGGAACCAAGGCATGGCTCCTACCGTTCGATCCATTGATTGATCGGTTCGCAAGTGGCATATATCATTGCACTTCGGGCGATTCTATCTCTCCCCGCTAAGAGACTTGATTCGCGAAACATGGAGAAGGCTCCGCCATTTCCAAATCGAATTTTTTTCACTAACTCGAATAGTTGAATAAGAAATGGCCGACGACAATCCATATGAACCTACGATCCAGCATGATAGCACCACCATCTGGAGCCTACGGCCATCTAATCGAGCGATGTGGAAGGCTTATCTCTGGTCACCGTCCGTCGCTCCGATTGCCTTTGTGGCACTGGTTCTGTTGATCGGAATTGTGGGTGAAGTGTTCGGATTTGAAGTCAACCCGGCAAGCATGCTTATATTGCCGGTCATAGCATTAACGATCGGCGTCGTAAGTTGCTATGTCGTAGCGGGGATGATTGGAATGCCAATAGCTTTTTATCTCCGTCGCGTAAACGCTTTGAATGCTTACTCGATTCACAGCGCTGCACTATGTTGGGCTGTTTTGTTTACAGTTGGTTGCGCAGTTGTCATGGTTGGAGAGAATTGGAGCGAACTCCCCTTGGCCCTCGGATACTTCGGCTTTGGCGTCATTCCGCCTGTATTGCTATCTGGGACTGCGTTTTGGTCACTTCTGAAATACTATTCACGCTCCGAAGCTAATGCTGCGCGATGAATGATCGCAGGAACCATCACCTTCTTCACCCCTGCCGCCCTAGCAAAATCATCCTCAGTAAGCGGCAAATAAATCTGCTGCGCGATTCTTGGCGAGTTGCCAAGCCACGCGCACATCACGTGTAGCGGAAACTCTCGTTGGAACTCGGTCTGCCGACTGGCTCGCCCCTATTGAAGCTTTACAGGGTGGAACAATCGTGGCCAACCCGAGACCCCGGCGCGGCGCAGGAGGCGAGTCATCTCGCTGCGTAGGTTGGCGTTCTCCCAACCCATCGCCGTGTTGGCTGCGGCGCGGTACTGCTTTGTGTCGACCAAGTACTCGCTTTGCCTCTAAAGATCTCGAAGGCTTCGTCGAGGATCGCTCTCAGCTCAAGAAAAATCGGGCAACTGCGAATCCCGCGACCTTCGTGAAGCTCGCACCCTTGTATTCGGCCCGTATTTCAACGACTCCCTCAATAAGTCCCTTCGAGTACTCGGACTTATTCAATCAGTACAAGTACGAATCGAGTCATTGGCATAAATTCCCCGCCACGATTGTTCCTGAAGAACCACTTTCTCAGCAGAAAATTTCCAAGAACGGTGTATCCTGCACGAACAGATTGCATCAATCCAATTCTCTCTAAATGCCCCGTGATGCCGCAATGACAGAAGAAGAAAGCCATGCTCATAACATCATCGCCGGAATACTTCTAGGTGGCTTGTGCGGAGGTGGGCTTGGTCTCGGCGCGTGCATGTTCATTTTCGACGATCCGCCATTTTTCACGGGTGACACCATACTCATTGGCGCGGTTTTATGCGGCGCACTCGGCTACTTCCTCGGTACAGGATTTATTGAATGGCTTAAAGAAAACTGGTGGGGCTTCTGGTAAATGTAGCCTTGATAACCAAGCAATCGTCATGGCCACTTGCCAAGGACTCTTGCTACTCATTCCGTACCGGAACCGCCTGTCTGGACGGCGCCCCAATAACTCAAGCCCATGATGGCCGTATGAAAAACATTGAATCAAAGTGGCTAGTCGGCCACCTTGAATTTTAGAAACTTAACTCGCCGTCACTCAGTGAATGGCGACGTTCGTCCTTAGGATTCTGGAACATGAAAGTCCCAACCATGCTACTCTTCTGGATCTTCATGACTGCATTGGCTTTCCCTCTCGTGCTGATTGCGACCGCAGCGATAGGGGCGTCTGTTTACGCGGCGACATTTGAACAGCAGGAAAACAACGACCCGATCTGTTGTTCATCTACTGTCTGTTTCGGTCCGTTCAGCATTGATACAAACGCACGTCGATGGGCCGGTTTGTGCGTTGTTTCTGGAATCATTTTGACGGCAATCGGGTTGATCGGGCTTTTTCATTTCCCAACACCATCACTAACGCATCTCAAGGAAAACACGGATCACATCGAGTTTACAAGTAGCTAGCGATCCACTTTACTTGAGGTTAAAATCAGTAAAAGCAAGCAATGCACGCTAAGCCCTCGATCAGCGTTTTGACTTGCGTTGATTCAACTGCTTGGGCTCGTCCCCCCCGCGTTCGTCGAATCAAAGGAAAGGTGTTCAACATTTCAAGCATGACGAGAAACCAAGCGAAACTGCTGGCACACTCAAACGATGGCTCTCTATGTGTGCGAATTCATGTTAGCAAGGAGAGGATTGGTCGGTGCATATGCTTACACCTCCCACTGGGTGAAGCCTCGAATTCTTTCAATTGAGTGAATCGCCATGGCACCACGACATCCTTGCCCAAATTGCGCTCAACTTCGAAATGGACCTGATGCATCCTGTGACAAGTGTCTCTATCCAAGACACAGGAAGAAAGTCGATGATCGCGTTCGCTTGTCGCAACTAAAACATCCTCCATTTCAATTTCATCTCCGCTCACTATTCGCTGTTACGGCCATTGCGGCAATCGCGTGTGCCGTTACGCAGAGTTGGGGGCGCGATGGATTGCGGCTTTCAATCCAGATACTATTATTCTTCTTTCCCGCAATCGAGTTCTTTTACTATTTCTGGATTAACCTACGGTCATCAAAGCCGAATGCTATCGATGATTATGAGAGTCGCTTCTGGTAATTGCGTTGTTGCGATCAAACCCATGAAACGCGAAAACTCGGACGCAATTAGGTAAGGATCCCTTCCCCGGGCACCCTACCCACACCGCTACACTCGTTCTGTATTACGATGCAGAATCGCAAGACCGAAACAGCCTATCAGCCCCGAAGGTAAACCCTCACTGTATGTCAACTCGATTCGAGATACTTAAGAACGGAAAACGTGTCTGCATCTGTGGAATCAAAGGGAACGGGGTACTCGCGGTCGGCCTCACATACGTGAAACATCCAGGCCAAGACCACTCCCACGATCTCCAGATCAGTGGCCTCGGAATGTTCGACGGATCTCAAGATCGGCAACATCACGCAGGATGGCCATCACCTGAGGTTACAACAGGTGATGAAATCACGATTCGTATTCTCCCCGCTGGCGATTACGACGAACCCCATGGCATGACCGGCAGTCCGAAGCAAACAGTCGACGATCCAGATTTTGGCCAAATGAATTACTACGTCGACGCATGGGATGCCGACATCCCCTTTGATTCTGCCCCGATTGAATCCGCGCACATCCACTTGCGGGCTGATGATTCCGGCCCTTCACAATTCCAGCGTGACGTGATTGTTGAACTGCGGGCTCGACACTCTCAGTTATGGCCTGAAATCTGCACGGCCTTGGCCAGGTGTCACCCCGAGATTAAAACTTCGCGCGAATTGACATCTCGGCTAGTACCTCACGTTGGCATCAATTTGTATGATGATTCCAACACGATCGAGATCACGTACCGCGTTGAAGGCGATCCGGAGTTCCGTTGCTATTTTGTCACCCTTCGCGATTGGCAGATCGCAGAGGTTTTCATGGCAGAGTGAAGGTGCACTTGCGGGCCGATCTTTTACCCACGTTCCGAGCGATTCCATTCCTATTCACATACTGTTCATGATTGCAGTTATGGAGACAGGTTCTTGATTGACCGAATTCCTGTTGAGGTTTTAAATCGATTTCGGTTTCTTGCGGCTAAAAAGACCCTCTCGGACGTTTCGACTGCAGACATCGTTGCTTTGGCTGATCAAACTCTTACCGCAGGGTTTTACCACGACACTTTGCTGGCTATGCTTGACATGTGTCCGCCAACACAGGTATCGATCGCCGCTCATTTGCAGTTATTCTGTGATGAGTTCCATATTCCGATTGGTGACACACATTGGGCTCTTGAATACCTTTTGGATCATTTTATCACTCGAATGGCTCTTCCGAGTTCAGCTCCTGACAGTGAGCTTTCTGCCTTAATGCATGCTGTTGGACCAGAGGCGTTAGATCGCATATATACGAATCAACAATCGCTAGGAGTGGACCATCTGCTTTTCATTGGGATGCAATACAACTACTTGGTACAGCTTCACGACATCCCTCCAGAGGAATTAGAGTCTGTACGACATACTTGTGTCCACCTTATTTCCGAATTGCGTGATGCTGCGAACGACTGGATCAAACGCCACGGGATATATCGAGATTATTGAACGCACCCAGAAATCCGGTAAGCCGCACTTGAAACGTGTAAAGCTATGGTCGACGTTTTCTATAAACGAAAGCCGACGGCGAGTGACCGAGTCAGCGCCGTCGCGCATGACGATCCAAAATCGCCTTGTGGCAGTTTACCCGAGCGAACCGCGGCTCAATTTACTTTGGTTTTTGTCGCTTCATAGAGCGCATAACCACTAAAACATGCCTCCCATCCCCCCCATTCCACCGATACCATTACCGTTGCCCGAGGTCCCCATGCCGCCGCCTAAGCCTTCGGTTCCCCCAGAGCCCGGTGCATCTCCTCTTTCGATTTTCTGGAGAAGTTCAGTGATTTGCGGATGAATCCGACGTTTTTGATAAATGATTAAAACCGAATACTCTTCAGAGGCCGACTTGTTATTCAATCCCGCTGGTACGTTGAGCGGAGCGCTGAGCGAACGACAAGTCTGGATTGTTCCTTTCGCACCCTCGATGGCCGAATCGCTTCCGATCCAACTTTGTTGTTCGATAAGTTTTGGAAGAAGCGAGCGAAGATCATTAGCAACGACAGTTGGCATGCGGTAGTACTTGGTCTCATAGCCTTCGGGATCGACTTCAGCAGACATTCTTCGTTTCGAATTTTTCAACGCAGATCGATAGTTATCCAAGAGCGCGGTGACTTCATCGATAACAGATTCCCGTTGCGAGATCACCATAATTCCTGCCGATGGGAATTCGATGATGCCAGTCCCGCCCTCACTGCTCCAATGGCCGGGATCCGCCTGTCCTTCGATGGCTTGTTGAAGTTTCGAGCAATCCGAACGGGTCTTACACAGATCTCGAACATCGAATATCGCAAGCTTTCTTTCCGCTCTGGCATCACCAACGTGGGAAATCCAGACCACGCCGTCTCGATAGAACCATCCTAGGTCATACTGCGATGTTATAAATTCCAAAATTGTTCCTAGGTTTTGTTCGCGAATATCAACGGAGATTGGCAAGCGTTCCGAGATCCGAGCTTTTCTAAGCGCCATCCGATCTAAGCGGATATTTAATTGATGCTGCACCGATATGGATTGAACGGCCTGGGCAAGAGGTGTACCTTTCAATTGCACCGAGGTTTTAGCTTCGAGTATAGCGCGGATCGATTCATGCTCGTTCGACTCATCCACCCAAGTTATGCGCGCCGGACGTCGGAGTCCTTCTAAAAGCGCTGCAATTCTGCGGTGGGTTCGAGGTGTCTGTCGTATGAAAAGAACATCGCCAAGCAACACGGCCGTCGCGTTGCCGCCGTAGTCCAACCAGGAATCTTGGTCGATTGTCGATGTCAAGACGGAGATCAGATTCCCCGGGTTGTACTCCATATCGAGCAAATCGCCTATGTTGTACTGTACATTACGAACGCTTGCATTTAGCGGCAGCAATGTGATCATTCTGCCATCCGAAGTCCAATCAACACCGATTCTCTCCAGCCGGTCTAGGAACTGATAGATCGGCACCTCTTTCAATGATTCGGTCAGCAATTCGCTTGTCGAAACTCCTTCTTCCTCTAAGGCGCGTTCATCAAGAACAACACTCAGGCCTGTCTGAGATTGGATCCATTCGGCGACCTCGCCCAGCGGTACTTCTTGAAAACTGTGCGTCACTTTCGTTCGCAGTCCCTCGGGAACCCAAGCGATCGGATCGATATACTTGGGTTCCTCTGCGATCGTAACCGAGGGCGTTTGTTCCTGAGCTTTCCCGATGCAACTAACCAGCACGGCAATCGCGGCAAAGGCATTCAAAATGTTCCTAGCGATGTGCAAAGACTGCGATGGGGCAACCATGATATTTCCAATCGGATTCAATTTAAGATGGATAAACTAACGTGTTAATGCACAGCGATCAAAGTCTTGGCGCAGTATCGCAAGCTTGCTCGTGTAGAAGCAAAAGGTGTGCCATATGGAGTGCGGAATATTGGCAAAAGCGATACTGGAATGAGTGCGACCAAGAGAATTATGCGTCTATGAGTCCGTTGCCTACGATTTCCTGAAGTTGAGTCAGGATTAGGGGACTAAGAACCGTTGCATTTTGCAACAATCACGAACTTGTTTCGGCTGAATTGCTACATTGGGTTGTTCGTCCTCCAGTAACCGCCGCTGTACTCGTTTGCGTTTAACCAAAGCCTCTGGACCTGGATGCCACGCAGTGGTAAATGGAGGGGCCCGGAGACAGTCAGTCCAATCGTCCGTCATCGCTCGGGAGTTCGTCAACGGATAAAGTGTTAGACTGTATAGGTCCGGTCTACGAGGCTTAGGTTGATCCATATAAAAATAGGGTCTGAGAATCATCTTGGTGAGTAAATCGTCGCTACTAATCGTTCATGGCTTTGGGGTCGCTTCATTGGTCTTTCGGCCACTAATGCATCGGCTTGAGGGGCATTTTGCGTCGGTGCAACTCTTCCGATATCCAAGCGTTGGACTCGACCTGAGTAGCATTGTTCATCGACTTGCGCAGCATCTGCACGAATCAAAACCGCATGCCATACTCGCCCACAGTCTTGGGTGCATTGCAACCTGGCAGGCGGTTTTCGCTTCAAAGTGGCGAGGACCGATTGTTTGTTTAGCTCCTCCACTAAAAACACTGCCGATCACTTGTTTGATTCCCTCGTTCATGCGATGGCCATTTGCTCCAATTTTAGATCACCGAAGGCTCACGATGGATCCAAACTTTCGATTGCCCAAGTTGACAGGCTGTACAATAAAGACAATTGCCGGTCGATTCGATACTCTTGTCCCGCTATCGTGCACCCTGCATGACGATGTAGCTGATTCCTTGGTTACAATGGATACCCACAACTCAATGTTGCTCTCTCGCCGGATCGCAAGGCAGTGCTGCGACTGGCTAACACTGCCGGAACAGAGCGGGGAGATCGGGTAAGGATAATCGTCGCTGAACACCATTAGGTTTCGCAGCATAACTACCTTGCGAGATACGTTGTAATGGTGCAACCTACAATAGTACGGTTGCTCCGTCTGAATCCCAGCTCAAGCAACCAATCCCAAATACCGTGCTCGTGCTCAGTGAAACGGTGCTCGTGATCGTAATCGAATCGAGGATGCGATGACAAAACACCAATTCGATCATGACCGAATCGCTGTCGCTCGACTTTCGATCGAATGCTTTTGACGTCTCTCGATCGTTAAACGGGCAGAAGACTTCGGGCAACGATTAAGAGCACGAGCACCGCGATGCTGAGCACGAGCACGAAGGAGATATGAGGCCAACCAATCTAAACGAATTCCCTGAGCGGCCGCTTTTTAACTTACAATAAATCAAACGCTCATGCTCGTTGAATCCCAGAACAAGCAACGAATCCCAAATACCGTGCTCGTGCTCAGTGAAACGGTGCTCTTGATCGTAATCGAATCGAGGATGCTATGACAAAACACCAATTTGATCATGACCGAATCGCTATCGCTCGACTTTCGATCGAACGCTTTTGAATTCTCGCGATTCTTAAACGGACAGAAGACTTCGGGAAGCGATTACGAGCACGAGCACCGCGATGCTGAGCACGAGCACGAAGGAGAGA
>Ga0255137_1000124_pt1 | contig 23589 bp, 18 predicted proteins | sample Law_Atlam_RepC_8_FD_188548 | JGI IMG/M metagenome (GOLD analysis project Ga0255137, IMG submission 188548) | Freshwater microbial communities from St. Lawrence River, New York, United States - Law_Atlam_RepC_8d | ecosystem: Environmental > Aquatic > Freshwater > River | place: USA: New York... | reverse complement strand
TTCGAAGAAAAATTTAACTGCCGATGAAAGATTTCGCTTTTGGCTGAGTCTTTATTATGCAACGACGTAAAATCGCATGTTCGAAGCATGCAACGGCGTTCACCTGTCGACAAGTTGGTACTTTCCATGAACGAACTCACTCCAGACACACGAGCAAGCCTCCTGGGTAAACTCCAGGAAAGTGAAAACTCGTGCGCTTGGAATGATTTTACCGAGATCTATGTCCCGGTTATCCGTCGCACGGCCCTTCGCGTGGGATTGCAAAATGCCGACGCGGATAATGTCGTCCAAGACGTTCTGCTGGTGGTCTCGCAAGCAATACACCAATGGCTCGATCGTCCGGAACGCGGGAGCTTTCGCGCTTGGCTGTTTCGAATCGCCAAAAACAAAGCTTTGGATTTACTCACACGAAAAGCAACCCGGCCTGAAAACGCTCCAAACCGTCATTGGGAATCTATCGCCGATCGCGATACGGCCATCTCGTCGTTCTGGGAATCGGAGTATCGCCTAGAACTCTTCTCTCGAGCCGCCAAAGAAATCCAAAAAGCGGTTTCGGAGTCGACTTGGCAAGCATTCTGGATGTCGACTGTGGAAGCTGTCCCGATCAAAGAGGTTGCCGAAAAACTCGGTGTGCGCGAAGGGGTGGTTTACTTGAGTCGCTGCCGTGTATTGAACCGCATTCGGACCCTTGTCAAGCAATGGGAGAACGCATCATGAATCGATCTGTAACCCAGTCATCCAATGAGGATTGCTTCAATCAAGACCAACTCAGACGCATGCTTGAAGGTGAGTTTGGCCAAGCTGATTCCGCTTCCGAGGTTCTGCACATTGAAAATTGTCGCTCATGCCGAGAGCGACTCGAAGCCCTATCGGGCGAGCTCGATGATTGGCAGCAAGCGAGCGAACTGCGGACTACACATGCCCACGATACGGAACATCGCGATCGCGCTGAAGATTGGACGGATGCGTTATCGAAGAAACTGCTTGAACCCGCACGACATCCTGAAATGCTCGGACGTATCGGTCGTTACGATATCGAACGAATGCTTGGTGCCGGTGGGATGGGAATCGTTTTCCGTGGATTTGACTCGGAACTCCAACGTGTAGTGGCGATCAAAGCACTCGCCCCCTCACTCGCGTTTCATGGTGCCGCACGGCATCGATTCGCCAAAGAAGCACGCGCTGCGGCGGCTGTCATTCACGACGATGTGGTGCCGATCTATGATGTGCAAACTCAGCGAGATATCCCTTTCTTGGTGATGCGATTCATCCCTGGGGAGTCCTTGCAAGCACGCATCGATCGAGAAGGGCCGCTTGAACTCAAGCAGATCCTTCGAATCGGCAAGCAGTTGATGGCCGGACTAGCCGCCGCGCATGCTCAAGGCTTGATCCATCGCGACGTTAAACCAGCAAACGTGCTAATCGAAGAAGGGATCGATCGAGCGCTGCTTACCGATTTCGGGTTGGCGCAGAGTATTGAAGAAGCTCAAGTGACCGCATCGGGAGCGATCCCCGGTACGCCTTCGTACATGTCACCCGAGCAATCGCGAGGGGAAAAGCTTACCGCATCGAGCGATATCTACAGCGCCGGCAGCGTCCTGTACGCGATGTGCACTGGCCGACCTCCCTTTCGAGCGGACTCCCCCTGGCAAATATTGAAGCTTATCGCAGAAGCCGATCCCAAACCGATCCGCGAACTCAATGCCGATATTCCACAATGGCTGGCAAATATCATCGACAAGACGATGGCCAAGCGACCCGAAGATCGTTTTTCATCTGCAAGTGATGTTGCGAACCTATTGGAAAAGTGTCTTGCACACGTCCAGCAACCTTTAAATGTTGAGCTACCCACCGAAGTCATAACGCTGGGGCGTAAGTCCTCCGCACCGACGAAGCGGTACAGCACGGGAGTTGTCCGTGCGATGCTAATCGGTATCGGCTCGCTATGCGTCTTTGCTGCGTTATGGGGAACGCTGTCCAGGTCATCAACTATTCCAGGGGCGAAGGTGATAGAGCCTTCGACGCTTGCAAGTCGCGATGGGCAATTATCCGTACACAACACAGCACCTGGAACGTCCACGGGGACGAATTCGCAACTGACGAATTCGCAACGGGTAGGTAGAAACTTCGCCTCACCTGCTCTTCAGCCCGAAGATCCCATCTTTGAGCAACTCTCAACGCCGATCGATATCAACATCATGAATGCACCTTTCGCGGACGCTATCGCGACAGTCCTCGGCGATATTCCCTTTGAGTTGTCCCTTACTGCCTCAGAGCTTGAAACGCGAAGAGCGAACGGTTTGGAACCCATAGAGGAGGTTCGAGTAACCTGCCGTGGTGGCGGTACTCGACAGCAGATACTGCAACGGATTCTACAAGCCGAATCGCTCGGTTACATCGTTCATCCATCCCGGATCGAGCTTGCAAGCCAAGAGGGTTGTATTGCTCGCCCGTCGGTACGAGCGTACAACCTTTCTTACATTACAGACGAAGAAACCGAAGCGCTTGCATTGGTCGAATCACTGCGAACGATGCTTCGCATGGAGGATGGCTCTTCGCCTGAGCTGAACTTACATGGTGCCGTATTATTGGTCCGAGGGACCGAGCTGATCCATGAGCGATTGATCGTTTTGTTGGCAGCTTGGAAAGAGAATCCAGCAAAATCAAATGTCCCTGCTTCGATTGGCGATGGAATCGAACGAAGATGATTCACCCCAATTTGAAACACAGAGTCACAGAGTTCACGGAGAGGGATTCGGGTGCAGTATCGTGCACCTGCTCGTGCTCGTGCTCGTGCTCGGATAACGAGATCATTTTTGTTTCCTTCATAGACAGGTCGTGTGTTGAATGAAAATAAGACCAATGCAGGTTGCTTTCGATTACGAGCACGAGCGCCGTTTCACTGAGCACGAGCAAGACGCCGCAAAACCGATTCAAATCAATTCCAGCTACTAAAATTCCAGAAGAACCTAATCAATAGGTAAGTGTCGATAGGAAGAATATCGAGAGAAAGAAAAGGAGATTGCATCATGGCAGCAAGAAGTTGGATCAAGACTTTAGGGTTACTCATCGCAGGGTTGGGAATCGTGAATTTGGTAGGCTTCGCAGCCTATTGGTATGGTGTAGGTATCGGACCAAAACGACTTCATCCCCCTGAATCGATCGATGCGTATTCGCCCCCAATGCAACGGACGCCGGTAACTCAGGTCAATGCCCAGGTCATCGAGCCAAAGGGATTACCATTACCAGAATGGCCACAAAACACAGAATATGCACCGGTAAACAGAAATTCTGCAAATCCATGGTACCAAGAGGTTCGGTACGCTAATGGACAAGTTGCATATCGTCCCATGTCATATGTTCCATTAGGTAGCGGCATGGGCGGAGGAATGATGCCTGTGGCTTCTTGGGCTAAACCTCAAGGAGGTGAACCTGCTTGGTTGACACGTGGCCGGAAGAAGATAGCAGCCGAAGAGAAAATTCGAGACTTGTTGGGGAATTCGATCTCGTTCGACCTACAAGAGGTCACGCTTGTCGAAGCTCTCGACGCGATCAGAGAGGAGATTGGATCCCAACAAAGCATCAATCTTCTGTTCGATGCAAAAGAGTTACAAGACTTGCAAGTCAAAGAGGAGCTTGCCGATAAGCGATTGAACTTGAAGGCTGAGGGAAGCACGCGCGAAATTCTGCGCCGCGTGCTGACCCCATTTCACCTAGACTATGTCATCCATGCTGATGGGATCGAGATTGTTGGGGACGAATCCGAAGCGTTATCCATCCGGACCTATAACCTCTCTCATTTGGTGAGTAATAGCCAAGACGTCGAGAAGATCACTGAAGTGCTTGAAGCGACGGTACGGCCCGGGAAATGGGACGGCGGTCAAACTGCCGTTTCCAAGTCGATCGGGCCCGTACTGGTGGTCGCGGCAAAGGAACTGCTCCACGATGAGATTGAGGACACGCTTGCGAAACTCGAGTCGATGGGGCTTCGCAATGATTTGTCGATGCCATTCGCATCGCCTGGAAGCATGCCGGGAGGTGGCATGATGGGAAGTGGCGGGGGATCCGGAGGAATCAAGCCACCACCCGGAGGAATCAAGCCAGCACCCGGAGTCATTATGCCGTATAATACCTCTTCGATACCTGGTATAGCTCCTACAAACCCAGCGCTTGATACAACCCGTGACCAGACAGAACTTTATCGAAAGGGTTTGGCCCCCGCACCTAATCTAAATCTCCCTGGAATGGCCCCTGCAGCATTTGGTGGCTATGTGCCTCAAAGCAACACGGCACCTCAGGCGACTTCGGGAGAGCCGGATTTGAGTGATCTGACTCTTGAGGAATTACCTAATGCGGAAGTTCCATCCGTGGTGGAACCGAAACCGTATTAGGACCTTTGGAAACACGGGGAACCTTTGGAAACACAGAGGCACAGAGGCACGGAGAAAAGAGGGACGAGCGATAGTGGGATAGCAGTTTTAAGAGGGGGGAATGCTCGGGGAGTGGAGGTGAAACGGTTTGAGGGCGTAAGGTCAGTTCGCTTTACTATAAAACACTCGCATTTTCTATCCCCCCTTCTTACAGCGTCTCCTCTGCGCATCTTTGGCTCTGTGCCTCTGTGCCTCTGTGTTTCAAAAAATCCACCTGTTTCAGAAACCCAATACTAAACAAACTGCGAGCAGACCGCGTAGTGACCAAGCGACGGTGCGGATCCAATTGGTTCGTACAAGTCGTTCTTGAGCAAGTAGATTTGGTGTTAGGAGCAATTGGTCATGGATAGGCATTTGTATCAAAGCAGTGCTTAACCAAATGCAGAGCAACAGCAACATTCCCAAACCAGGAAGCAGCCATTGAGTTGTTTGCAAGCTAGCTACAAGTAGCATCGTTGCCAGTGCTCCTTCGATGAGCATCGCAGGCCCGACGATCCAAAAGATGCGATCGCAGTGTTGCGTCTCGGCTTGGATCGCCCGGTTCGGTTCCGGATCATTAAAAGCCATCGATGGGTAGTGCACCCGCTGAATGGTCCAGATCAAGCCGACGAGATACCATGTGACCGCGAGGTGCCCTGTGGCAATCTGAGCATAGTTGGCGGTGAGAGCTTCAAGGATCGATTGCATGTGGTAGCCGATTTATAAATTAGATGTAGGAGCGTCGCAGAAGTTCAGCTACCGCCGGGGTGAGTTGCTCGGAGCGACGTATGGCGTCGAAACGCCCGAGGAGATCGTCCGGTCTAGCGCGAGCTTTCTCAGCACCTGATAGGTCGCACACGATTTGACCTTGGTGCATCATCACGATGCGATTCCCAAGACTCACTGCTTGCTGCATCGAATGCGTGACCATCAACGCTGTCAGCCTGTCCCTTGCGATGATCTCATCGGTCACACGGATGACTTGATCTGCTGAACGTGGATCGAGAGCAGCGGTATGTTCGTCAAGTAAAAGCAGATCAGGTTTGTGCCAAGTTGCCATTAACAATGTGATCGCTTGACGCTGTCCACCGGATAGATTCCCGATAGGGGTTTCAAGGCGATCTTCCAAGCCCATTTTCAGCAAACTGAGTCTGTCGGAAATCTCGGATCGGAGTTGTCGGTTCAACGACCAATTTAGTCCGCGTGGCTTACCTCGCCGGCTAGCGAGAGCAATATTCTCTTCAATACTCATCGAAGGAGCGGTACCAGAAAATGGATTCTGAAATACCCGACCGATAAGCTTGGCTCGCCGGTGCTCAGGGTATCGAGTTATGTCATGGCCTGCGAGTTCGATCTTTCCGGAATCGACGAAGAACACGCCAGCGATAGCGTTAAGTAACGTGGACTTCCCCGATCCATTCGTGCCGATGATGTTGACAAACGTACCTTGGTCGATCGACAGCGAAACACCTCGCAGCGAATGGATTTCGTTGGGGGTACCCGCATAGAAAGTCTTGTGCAATTCGGTTGCGTGGAGCATCAATGATCGCTTCCTACTTTGGAGCCACCGCCGAGCGATTTGGGAATCGCAATCGAGCGACTTTTGAGCCATCGCGGCGCGACGAGGGCCGCGAATACGAACAAGGCTGTGATAAGTTTCAGATCATTCGGATTCAGTCCGCATCGCAGCGCGATTGCGATCATCATGCGAAACAGAAGCGAGCCGATGATCGTCCCTGCGATCAATATCCCGAATCGAGATGATCCGACCAATGACTCCCCAATGATGACACTTGCCAGTCCCCATACCACCATTCCGATTCCCATCTGCACATCGGCGAACTCTTGGTATTGAGCAAGTAGTGCACCGCTAAGCGCGATCAAGGCGTTCGCGAGAGCCAAGCCTAGGATCAGGAGTCGCTTGTCGCTTGCTCCAATCGCGCGAATCATTTGAGGGTTATCTCCTGCAGCCCGCATTGCGGTCCCTAAGTTTGTTTGCAGAAACAAGAACAATCCAATGCCCGTCGCGAAGATCATCAATGTCATGAACAGCAGTACAGCTATGTCCTGTGAACCGACAGTCCAGCCGAAGATGTTGTGCCGCTGGGAGTCCCCAAGAAGGACACTTGAAAGGTTCGTCCAAGTTTTCGGGAGAGTTGCGCTATCGCCGAGCGATACGTTGCTTCTGCCGAGAATATGAAGATTGATCGAGTAGAGTGCGGTCATGACTAAAATTCCGCTTAGCAACCCATTGATTTCAAAGCGCGTGTGAAGCAAGCCTGTGGTGGTGCCTGCAAGCATTCCGGCGAGGAGCCCGGCAGAGGTGGCTAACCAAGGTGACCAACCTGCGACGAGCAATGTGGTTGTGGTAGCCGCACCGAGAGCAAAGGATCCGTCTGCGGTGATATCCGGGAAGTGAAAGATGCGAAAACTGATGTAAACCCCTAGAGCGAGGATGGCGAAAATCAGTCCAAAATTCAGTGCGCTTACAAGCAGTAGCATAGGGTGTTCTCAATTCGGCTGAAGCAATGAATCAGTAGGTGTGTGGTCGATCGATGTTACAGCCCATCGATCGGACCACACCAGCACGTGCCTCGCATAAGTCGCGTTTCGCCGACTCCTTCGATTGCTCGCTCGTCGGCGAGTAAGTGCAGTACATTTTTGGGGGTATCTACCGCGAACAGGTCTCGGATGACCTCACTCAAATTGGCATTTCCCTTCGATAGGGGACGGTAAGGAAAGACCGCTGCATGAATATGGCATTCGATGGAACTAGCTTCGCGAATCGGTCGCAAAAATTCTTTCGCTTGCTCCGTGGGGGTTGTGCAAGCGACTCCCGCGATCAGGAGAACTTTCTTGTCGTAAGATTGTTCGCTGGTGAACGAAAGCCAGTTTCTGATTTGTGGGTGAGTCCAGATGGATTGATTGGATAACGCGGTAGGAGATTGGATCAAGGATGCTCCGACGACCGTTTCTGCTTCGGCAACGATGACAAAGCCCATGTGAGATGACTTGAGAAAATCCAAAGCCTCTTTGACGACGTCGGAGAGTTGTACCGAGCCACGTTCACTTCGTCCCGCTTCAAATCGGATCCGGTGCGAGAATTCTCCATTGGATTGAAGTCCGTAGGATAATTGCAGTTCCGGTATGAAATCTTCTTGGGCAATCTGAAAATCGGGCGTTCCATTGACGCTTGGAGGTTGTTCGATTCCAACGCCCGCGACTCCGATCGTTTCACCGAGCTCCATTTCGCTTTGGTGCGAAGGTGGTGCGATGTCAGTGGAGAAGTTCCCGGTATCCGTGAAGTCTACCGTGAGGTCATCGGAGAATTCGGACTGAAAGTCGCGGCGAATCGCTCCGAGTCCGAGGCAAAACGTGTTCCCCCCAAGTTTGACTCGGTGGGTTTCAATGCTCGGCTGTACACCGTTTGCAAACGATGCAGGATCACCAATGAGTGTGCAATTAAGCCGCGAACCGGCAGCGATAAGATTGGCTTCAAACTGTACGCCCGAAGCATCGCGAAAGCCGTTGGTTGACGAGCTAGGTAAGGTTGATGAACTAGAGAATGATGAACCAGATAACGGAGTGCTGTTTTGCGAACTTGAAGCTGGCGATGTAGAAGAAGTGTGAGAAGTCGGTGTCGATTGGGGAACCATCAGCTTGTCGGTCAGCCGCATCAGCTTCAAAACCGAGAGGACATTTTCCGATGGGTTGCAAACGGACAGCGACCCACCGACACTGTTGAGCTTGCGCTGATATTTAAGTAAGACGCCGATCCCCGCGGAGCTCATGAAGGGGACTTTGGTCATGTCGAGTACAACATGGTGTTCCCCGCGATGGATTTCATGATCGATCGCTGTGCCGAGAAAATCGCTCCAGCTTGCATCGAGTCGACCCTCCAATTCGAGGATCGTCTTACCTGGTTCGTGTTTTGTTTGGATGTTCATTTCGGGGCTCGAGCAGCGTAAGTCGTTGCGTGTTCGATTATTTCTGTGGAAGCAAGTGAGCCGGGATTTTTGTTTCTTCGGCGGTGATCCAGCCATTCGCTTTTTCGCGGATCGCTGGGGTAATGATCCAGCGGTCTTTAAGTTTCGTTAAGACGGTTTCGTTGAACAGTAAGATTTCTTCGGTGCGGTTTTCTACTGGTATTGCTGCTGGTGATTTTCCTTCGAGGACATCAGCGGCGAAGTCACCCAAGGTGCGTCCGATGCTAATGTAGTCAGCTCCTAGATCGAGGGTGCTGCCTTGAAGGACTGCGGAGGGGAGGGAGCAGAAGACAGGTATCCCCGCGTTGGTCGCCGAACGGATCACTGCATTGATGGCTGAGGATACGGTGATGTCGCCGCTAATCCAAATCGCATCGACACCTCGGGAGATCACCGAGTTGATCGATTCTTGGACCGCCGCAGAATTCTCCGCACTGCCTTCGATGAGCTCTAAGGATAGAGACGGGCAAAGTTCTCGGGCGAGCTTGGTTTGTGCAAAGGAATTCGATTCGGCAGGGTTCCACACGAGTCCGATTCGGCGAGCCTCTGGACGCATCTCTTTGATTCGTCGAAGAATCGATTCGACGGGCTGCATGCTGCCGAAGCCAGTCATGTAAGGAGGATGCTTTGCATGGTCGTTCGGATCGATACCGACTCCGGCTGCATAAGGATCGGTAACGAGTCCGAAGACATGGGGAATCTGACCAGCGGATTTATTCGCGCTTGCGACAGTCTGGAGGGAAGGAGTGCTGATGGTGATAACTAAATCAAAGGATCCTGAGACGACTTCTTTTGCAATCGCGTTTGCCGTACCGATGTCCCCTTCCGCGTTGAAGATTCGCATCGAGCAATTTTTGCCTTCGATCCAGCCACGTTTCTTCAGTTGGTCAAGAAGTCCGATTCGCCCATCGTCGATGGCTTTGATCGATGCGTGTTGAACGAGAGCGATTCGTTGCGTGCGGTTTGCATTTTCGAGATTGCCGGTTTGAGGATTTCTCGATTTCAAGTCCAGCAACAGAAGAGTTGACGCCACGGCGATTAAAAGGCCGATGGCTAGGCGAAGTCGTTTAAGGCTATCGAGGAACAAACTCAACATGTTGCCGAATTCCCGCGTAATTATTGCTTGGTTTGGTGTACGTAGTGTCTACCGGGGGGAGCTTTTGCATTGCTCGATTGGAACGGCACTCTTTCGTCTTAGTCAGTTTATCACTGATTTGGCAGTCTAGCACCCAAGAGTGAGTTCGTTGCACGAAGGGAGGGCTGGGTAAATCGACTTTTTGCAAACGATTTATGGGTTTGGAGGGTGTTTTCACGCTGAAGTTTCGCCAACGGGCTAAGCCAATTAGGCCGTTTTAAATCCAGAAATAGGTTGGTTGGTCGGAAAAGACGAAGTCAACGGCGGTTTTCGAGGCAAGCTTGCGAGGATACACTTAGACGCGGAAGCAGTGATTTTCAGCGGTCGATCGGTTTGCATTTCGATTTTTCATGCAAAACGACAGATTGTTCGCTCCTGCTCATTTCCACGAAATCAGATATCCCCCTTAGATCCTTGGGAGCCAATAAAAAGTGTCGACACAATACTTAGCAGCTAAAGCCGGACAGATCACTCCTGAGATGGAGTTCGTCGCGAAGCGAGAGAGCCTTGCGCCTGAGCTGATTCGGGACGAAGTCGCTGCTGGACGGATGGTGATTCCTGCTAACCGCGTCCACTTGGAAGGAGCCCTTGAGCCGATGGCAATCGGGATCGCAGCAAAGTGCAAGATCAACGCCAACATCGGGAACTCGGCGGTAACAAGCGATGTTCAAGAAGAGCTCGAGAAGTTACACGTCTCCGTTCACTACGGTGCGGACACGGTGATGGATTTGTCGACGGGCAAAGATATCGATAACATCCGCAAAGCGATCATCGGTGCTTCGCCAGTTCCTATTGGAACGGTTCCTATCTACCAGATGCTTGAAGAACTCGGTGGGAACATCGAAGACATGAGAGCACAACACTTCCTCGACATGGTCGAGCATCAAGCTAAGCAAGGGGTCGACTATATGACGATCCACTGCGGAGTATTGCTTGAACACCTCCATTTGACCACTTCGCGCGTGACGGGGATCGTTTCGCGCGGCGGCTCGCTGATCGCCAAGTGGATGATGGCGCATCGCAAGCAGAATCCGCTTTATGAAGCGTTCGATGACTTGTGCGACATCATGAAACAATACGACGTGACTTGGAGTCTCGGAGACGGGCTTCGCCCCGGATCGATCGCCGACGCGAGCGACGCTGCTCAGTTCGCTGAACTCGATGTTCTTGGCAAGCTTTGCAAGCGAAGCTGGGAAAAGGGAACCCAGGTGATGGTTGAGGGGCCTGGTCATATTCCGATGGACCAGATCGATATGAACATCAAGAAGCAGATTGAAGTTTGCCACGGAGCACCGTTCTATGTGCTCGGCCCATTGGTCACCGATATTGCACCTGGATACGATCACATCACCAGTGCGATTGGCGCTGCGATGGCCGGATGGAGCGGAGCTGCGATGCTTTGCTATGTCACCCCAAAGGAACACCTTGGTTTGCCGAACCGCGAAGATGTCAAGCAAGGGGTTATCGCTTACAAGATCGCAGCCCATTCGGCGGACGTCGCGCGAAAGCGACCCGGAGCGCAAGATCGAGATGACGCTCTCTCCCGTGCAAGATTTGCTTTCGACTGGAAAGAGCAATTCCGACTCTCGCTCGATCCGCAAACAGCCCAAGCTTATCACGATGAGACACTGCCTCAAGATACGTTCAAGAGTGCTCACTTCTGCAGCATGTGTGGACCAAAGTATTGTTCGATGCGAATCACCGAAGACATTCGGAAGATGGCCAATGAGCAATCCTTGCCAACCTCAGATAATGCTAAAGCAAGTGCTCCAACCCTTGTGGAATTGAAGAACTAACTTTTCTCTTCGGAATTTGCAAATGGCCAATCCGCTCAGTCCAATGGATCGTAACACGTCGAAGTCACCGGCGAAGTCTGATCGACGTGGTAGTAGAGAGTTGTCCATCGGCCAGTACTTGATAAGCCGCCTATTGGACTACGGGATTAACGATTGCTTCGGTATTCCCGGTGACTATGTCTTGCGGTTTTATAGTCTGCTCGAAGAGAGTCCGGTGCGGGTGGTCGGTTGCACGAGGGAAGATTGTGCTGGATTTGCTGCGGATGCTTACGCCCGTATCCATGGAATGGGAGCGTTGTGCGTCACGTATTGCGTCGGTGGATTATCGGTGTGCAATAGCGTCGCTGGCGCTTTCGCCGAGAAGTCACCGGTGGTGGTCCTTACCGGCTCACCAGGTCTCAAAGAGCGGATCAACAACCCACTGTTGCATCATAAAGTGCGAGACTTCAGCACTCAGTTGGAAGTCTTTGAGAAGCTCTGTATTGCAGCGACGGAATTAAATGACCCGATGACCGCCTTTCGCGAAATCGATCGTGTCCTAGATGCATGCTACCGCTACAAGCGACCTGTGTATATCGACATTCCTCGCGATATGGTCGACGTCGTACCCACGGTGACTCATTCGTATCGAAGTCCCGATCATAGCGCCGACGCTCAAGCGTTGGACGAAGCGGTTCGAGAGACAATCGATAAACTAAACGCAGCCAAGAAACCTCTGATCATCGCTGGAGTCGAGACCCATCGATTCGGGCTGCAAGATCAAGTCATTCAGTTGGCCGAGCAAGCCGGGATACCGATCGCGACAACAATTCTTGGAAAGAGCGCAGTCGATGAAACTCACCCACTCTTCGTTGGTTTGTACGAAGGGGCGATGGGGCGAGAAGAAGTCACGCAGTACGTTGAGGATAGCGACTGCGTTTTGATGCTCGGTGCGTTCATGACCGACATCAACCTTGGGATCTACACCGCTCAACTCGATGTTCGCAACGTTATTTACGCTACTAGCGAGCATCTGCAAATCTCTTACCACCAGTATCCAAACGTACCGTTGGGAGATTTCCTCTCGAAGATCATCGCTGCGAATCCGAGCCCTGCAAGACGGCACATTCCTGAGCACTTGCACTTGAAGAAGCCCCATGCATTTCAAGTCAAAGCCGATGAGGGGCTGACCGTCACACGCATCATCGAACGGATCAATACCCAACTCGATGCTCAGACAATTGTCATTGCAGACATTGGAGATTCGTTGTTCGCATCTTCGGAACTCGTAATCCACGAACGAACCGATTATCTATCACCTGCTTATTACACATCGATGGGGTTCTCCGTCCCAGCCGCCCTCGGGGCATGTGTTGCCAAGCCGCAAGATCGCGTGTTGGTGATCGCCGGCGACGGGGCTTTTCAAATGACTGGCCAAGAGATGTCGACGTTGATCCGTGAAGGGTATTCACCGATCATAATCGTCTTAGATAATCACGGATACGGTACCGAGCGTTTCCTCCAAGAGGGAAATTGGAAGTACAACGAGATCGCCGTTTGGAACTATTCCAAGTTGCCTGAAGTTTACGGGGGTGGTAAGGGGTACGTTGTACGGAACGAAGCCGAGTTTGATGCCGCATTGAGCGAAGCTTGGGATGATCGCTCGCAGCTTCATTTGATCCACGCAAAGCTCGTTGAGAATGATGCGAGCAAGACCTTGCGACGCTTGGCTGACCGTTTGGGACAACGAATTTAAGCGTTTGCTAGAAGTACGCTGCACGGCATGATACCTGATCTTCGACGTTCGGCCGCCATGGACTCTCTGCGTGAACTTGGATGGTTCAAGCATGTCGAGTGGTTTGGAGAAATCGACTCGACGAACCGTGCGATGGTTCGCCAAGTCAAAGAGGGGCGAGTTGCATTGCCCGCGCTGATGGTTGCCGATGCGCAAACGCACGGTTCTGGCCGAGGTGCAAATCGATGGTATTCACCAACCGGTTGTTTGATGTTTTCACTCGGATTATCCCTGCGCGATCTTCCATTGCCCGCTGATGCGGGGACTTCGCTGCTCCCATTGCAAGTTGGGCTTTCGGTCGCCCAAGCACTTGGGCCTCTTTCGCGATCGAAGCCGATGGTGAAGTGGCCAAATGACGTTTATATAGAGGAGCGAAAGGTTTGCGGCATTCTTATGGAGACGAGCCTAGGGAATCCCGAACCTATCAAGGATTTCCTGATCGTCGGAGTCGGAATCAATTGCCAAGTCCACTTCGACGCAGCGAGCGACGAGGTGCGTCGCAATGCGGTCAGTTTGCATGAAGTGAGCAGTCCCGAGGTTCAGGCGGGTGGTTCGACCCTCGAAGCGGTTGCTCCCGAATCGGTGTTGCTGCGATTTCTACAAGTATTCCGAGAGAACTTGAGTCGCTTTCAAGATTGTCCGCAGGAGTTCATGGAAGATTGGAATGAACATGATTGGCTTGCGGATCGATGGATTTGCGTCCAGCAACCACACCGGGAGTTGATCGGTAGAGCGATCGGAATTGATGCATCAGGAGGGTTGTGTTTGATAGACAGTCGTGGGATTGTCCATACAATCCTCTCCGGAACGGTCCGTTTACTACCCTCTTCCGATGGTCGCAGCGGCGATTTCGGCTAAGCGTTCACCCCGTTATCACTTCACACTGTTTTCACTTCAAACTGTTACCACACTTCACACTGTTACCACACTTCACACTGTTACCACACTTCACACTGTTACCACACTTCACACTGTCAAGCCATTAAATTCAGCGTACGAGCCAAATAAGCCATGAGCAATCCAAAACGCAATGAAGTTCCCGTAGGGGATACCTGGGACCTGTCGAGTTTGTTTCCCAATGATGAGGCTTGGCAAGCGGCTTTGCCCGAACTGGAAGCTTGCATCGACGAATTCGAATCGTTTAAAGGAAAGTTAGGTGAATCGCCAGCGATTCTCGCTGCTTGTTTGGATCACGATGTGAAGACCGATCGCATTGCGGAACGTATCGGGACTTATGCATTTCTCAAGACGACGGAAGATCAGAGCAACAGCGTCTATCAAGGGTTTGCTGCTCGATATCAAAGTATTGCTTCGCGAGCGGGACAGGCAGCAAGTTTCATCCGTCCGGAGATCTTGGGGATTGCCGATGAGACAATGCAGAAGTGGTTAGAGACGGAGGTTTTGACACCTTATCGATTGGTGCTTCAACGGATTCATCGCTACCGCGCTCATACGCTTTCACAGAACGAAGAACGCTTGTTGGCGATGCAAAGCGAGATGGCTCAATCGGCGAGCAAGGCATTTCGCCAGCTTAACGATGCTGACTTGAAGTTCGGTTCGATCGAAGTCGAAAAAGACCAAGCGGTTGAGTTGACGAATGCATCCTTCAGTGGTTTTTTGATTTCTCCGAAAAGGGAAATCCGCAAGCAAGCGTTTCATCAGTACTACTCCGAGTTTGCTGCACACGAAAATACCCTTGCAGCGACATTGGCAGGAAGTGTGCATACGGACGTTTATTATGCGAGAGCGAGAAATTACCCAAGCGCTTTGGAATCGTCTCTCTTCGCAGATAACGTACCGGTTGCCGTCTATGACAATCTGATTGCCGCCGTTCGCGATCAGTTACCAGCCGTACATGCGTACTTCGATATGCGGCGACGTAAGATGAAGCTTGATGATATCCACCATTATGATACTTACGTTCCGATCTTATCCGAAGCTGCTACGCACCGGACTTGGGAGCAAGCTTGTGCGGTGGTGATGGAATCACTCAAGCCGTTGGGAGAGGAATATTGCGGAGTGTTATCGCAAGGGCTGCGAGGTAGGTGGTGCGATCGCTATCCGAATCAAGGAAAGCAGAGTGGAGCATTTAGCTGCGGTTCCTTTGATGCCGATCCTTATATTCTGATGAACTATAAATCAGACGTCCTCAACGATGTCTTTACGTTGACGCACGAAGCTGGGCATTCCATGCACAGCTACTACTCGGCTCGTAACCAGCCGTTTCAGTACTACAACTACACCATTTTTGTTGCCGAAGTCGCATCGACCTTCAACGAGCAATTGCTTGCGGAGCATATGATCCGTCACGCGTCGAGCAAACAAGAGCGTGCAGCGATCATCAATCATGAGATCGATAGTATTCGAGCAACGATTGTTCGTCAGACGATGTTTGCCGAGTTCGAGAAGAAGATTCACGCGATGGCCGAAGCGGGCGAGCCCCTGACGGTGGCTTCATTCAAGGCGACGTACGGCGAATTGCTCAGGGATTACTTCGGTCCTGCATTTGAAATCGATGAAGAATTGCAGCTTGAGTGTTTCCGCATCCCCCACTTTTATCGAGCGTTTTATGTTTACAAATACGCGACTGGACTCTCGGCGGCAATCGCGCTCTCGCAGCGAGTGATGCATGGCGGAGCCGACGAATTGGCACAGTATTTAGGATTTCTCAAATCGGGTTGTTCGAAAGACCCGCTGGAGCTTCTCAAGGATGCTGGGGTCGATATGACCAAGCCCGAGCCGGTGCAGACTGCACTTCAGCGATTCAACGAACTGGTTAAGGAACTTGATCAGCTTCTGTAATTCGCTGCCAATGATTTTGACTCCAATGGTACCAATGCATCGTTCCTTTGGGATCGACGGTTAGCCGCAATGCGTGATCTCTCGCGGTATGCAAGACTTGCTGATCTTCGGGGCTATACGTCTCGAAGACTTTGGTAGCTACCGATCGGGCCGAACCGCTGATGATGATCGTTTCAGGGGTGGCCCAAGCGATCAGTGGTTTCGGGTTCGCCGTGAGCGAACCATGATGCGGAGCCATCAACACGTCGAGATCGATCGGTGGGGCTGAGATCAATGCACTCGTGCCGGGTTCTTCGAGGTCCCCCGGAAGCAGGATGCATCGGCCAGCGTATTGGATCGAAATACACAGGCTCGTCGCATTGTCTCGTACTCCTCGGGAGTTCTGCAAGCGACCAGCAGCCGATTTCTCTGGGAAAGCACCCCCCGGGTGATGCACCGTCCACTTGCACCCGAACTTGTCTTGATCGGGGGTGGTTTCGCTCCATGTTTCGATCGGAATACCGCGAGCCTTGAGGGCATTGAGTAAGTCCCTCAGAGTTGGGGATGAGTGGTTGAGAACCGAATTGGTAGAAATGAATCTTTTGATTGAGAAGCGTTCGATCAGGCCCGGCATCGCGTTGTAGTGGTCGGCATCGGCATGAGAGAGAATCAGACCATCGATATGACCGATCCCCATGGTCCATAACGCTTGAGCGATGGCTTGATGGCTTCTTTTTGAATCCCCCATTCGTCCGGCATCGTAAAGCCAGATCTCACCGGTCGGCGGTTCGATCAGCACAGAGGTGCCGTGACCGACATCGATGAAGTTTATCGCTAGGGATGCTTGGCCAAAGGCGTGTTTATAGGGACGCAAAGCCTGTTGGAATTGGATTAGAAGACAACCGAAGAGAAACCATGTGCCCAAGCCCCAAATCAATTCACGTCTTGCTCTGGGGCGATGGGTTCCTCTCCAAAGAGTGATAACCAAAGCGATCGCATAGAAACCGATCATCCACCAAGTCGGAGGTGCTGGAGCCCAAAAGTGACCATAGGGAACCTTGTGTCCGATGGAAACGAAGGAATCCAAGATGAGCAGAGACGTTCCACAGAGCAAACCGCATAGCCATGCGAGTGGCGGGAACCAGAATAGCAGGACGAGTCCCAAGCCGGAGAGTAGTGCAATGAGCATCGGAAGCCACAGCACCAGATTCAGGAGAATGCCGATGGGGCTCAGAATATGAAAGGATTCCCAGACGAGAGGTGCGGAGAGAAAGCTCACCCAGAAACTGCTACGGATCGACTCACGCACAAAGTGCTTCGCACTGCGCAAGAATCGTTGGCGAGCGGTATGTTTGCTTTCGATTAATCGTTCGATGGGAGCGGCTCGTCTGCTTAAGATCGGAAACGTCAGGATCAGAACGGCAACGGTTAGAAAGGAGAGTTGAGAGCCGACTTCGAAGGCGATGGAGGTTCGTTGCGCCAGGAGCAGCAGAGCGGCGAAAGCAAGGATGTTCAGGCCGGTGAATGACCAGCCGAGGAATCGAGCGAGAAGTGCGCACGAAAGCATGATCGTCGCCCTTGCAACCGGCGGGTTGGCTCCACAGAGCATGGCGTACAAGATGCATAGACTTACCGTTCCGCCGTAAACGAACCACGAAGGGAGTCGCATAAGCCAGCCAGCGAATAGCAACGCGAAAGCGACCATCTCGATATGCATGCCGGAGATCGACATCATGTGAATCGTCCCCGTCGAGAGCATCTCGACTTGAAGATCCCAGTCGGCTTGATCGCGTTGACCTAAGACTAAGGCCGCCGTTAATGGAGCTTGATCGAATACCACGTAACGATTCATCGCATCGAGTGAATACTCTGTCCATTGTGCCAGTCCACGATCGATCCGCCACAGATTACCTTCGGATGTTTTGCGGATCAGCGAAGCGGAATCGACTTTGATTTGAGCGGCGAGCCCGAGTTCGGCATAGCGATTTCGAACATCGAACTGACCCGGATTGGTTGGCTCAAGTGGACGACGCCAAGATCCATAGAGTTGGACTTCGTCACCTGGAAAGAATCCTCGAATCTGATCATCGATCGTGAGGGTTGCTTTAATAGACAAAGGCTGCCATGAATTCGCTGCTCGCTGAACGGAGTGTACATGCACTAGCGATTGAGACTGCCATGAGTCTGCTTGGTCGCTCCCATACCCCTCCTGTTTTCGATAACGGACAGCTTGTTCAATCGTTCCTTTGAGGACCACGGGCTTCCAAGTTGCTTGAGCGGTGTTCGCGGCGCGGTCGGCAGAATGCATCGAGTGCCACTGAGCAAGCTGACTGCGTATGCGATGATTGGCCGAATCGTGTACCCAACTGTACAGGCAAGCGATGCATGTCATCGAGAACAAACATTGCCAGACAAATACTCGGTTGCCCATTTCCTTTCGATGCAGTAACAAAAAGTAACCGAGTGAGAGGCAAGTGAGGGTTACTAAAGTAATCCACAGCACTGCACCGATCGATTCCGTGACGCGGATTGCAATCAAGGTCAGGGTGAGTTGGACGAGCATCGGGTAATACGTGATTCCCTCGATGAGTCGGATCCAAAGAAGATCCGTCCAAGAATCTTCTGGTTGACCGACAGAATCAGCGGTTGAACCAGAAGTCGGTGTAGATTCAGGCGCAAGCGTGGAAATGGAATTCTGATCCACCGTGCACCTCCGTTGCAGTGGAAGGAATCATCGAATCTCGCTAAGTCTTCTTAGTGCCTATTGGCAAAGTCGAACCGCAGCTTACTTACCCTTATCGACTTGATAGGTAGGATGCGCGACCGATTCGGCTTCGTCCGGCGCCCAGATCGTGCGTCCCCCATCGACGGGCAAGCAGATTCCTGTGATGAACGACTGGGTTGCCAAAAAGTAGGCAGCTTGGGCGATATCCTCGGGGCGTCCATGGCGTTTGATCAGGCTTGCGCGCAAGATCTTCTCGGCGCGTTCAGGGGTGATGCTTGGGTCAAGCATCACTGGTCCGGGCATGATTCCGTTGACGTGGATATCGGGGTTTCGGGTAGCGAGTTCGACCGCCATGCTGCGCACGAGTGTTTCGATGGCTCCTTTGCCGAGAAAGTATGCCGAGAAATTTGCGTAGGGACGCGCGACGGCCCAATCGCCGATCAAAATAATCCGACCACCTTGAGGTTGGGGAACCATAGCCAGTCCAGCGCTGCGAGCGACGTGGTAGGCTCCAAGGGTGTTGATTTCAAATTGAGCTCGCAACTGAGCTTCGGTGGTCTGTTCCAAAGGGGACCAGTCCCATACTGCTGCACAGTGAACCACCGCATCGAGGCGACCGAATTGATCGACGATTTGCGCAACGCCTTGCTCGATGGATTCCTGAGAGCGGATGTCCCCTTGAGTTACCATGCACTGGATTCCTTGACCTTCAAAATGCTTGAGGGTTTCCAAAGCACCTTCGCGAGAGGTGTTGGCGTGCAATGCAACTCGATATCCTTGGCGGGCAAAGTGTTCGGCGACCGTTCGGCCAACTCGCTTTGCTCCACTTCCTGTGACCCAAACGGTTGGGCTGGAGTTCAAATCGGATCGGTCGCAGTGGCTGGATCCGTGTGAATTAGAAAGACGGTCTGCGGTCACGCGTAAGGTTCCTTGGGGACTAAAAGCTAGAAGGTTGGCGGGGTTGTCTCGTTGGCAAATCATCGAAAACGCCACGCTGCACGTGCAGTATAGCGGTGAGGGGAAGAAATCCTTCCAAAATGGCGCGCAAAGAATTTTGCGATTTGTTTGGAATATCCAAAATCGATCCCCGCGAGGGGGCCCGCAGATTCCTTGCAATCCACTTGCCGAGGGGCTACGATATTAGGATTAAGAATTCCGCGAACGCCCACACTTTTCCATTGTTCGAACTGAAGTTCCCAACGGCGAGCTCGATGTTGTTTAGCTCGATCATTCACTATGGCACATGGAAGCATCCAACCCGCACCGGAAGGTTCGATCGCAGCGCAGGGATTCACTGGCCAGGGTTTTCAAGGTGCCAATGGAATAAGCGCCAGCGGAATTAGCGGTGCCGGCGCTATCGGCAAGGGGGTGGTGCAACTTACCCTCGATGATCTTGATCCGAAACAGAATTCGGTGAAGGTTCGTTTGGCGAATCGGGCTAGCGGTTGGTCGAGCTTGAGGCTCGCTATTCTTCTAGCAATTTTGATCCCACTGGCGATTTTCGGTTACTTCAAAAACCGTCAAACAGCTTCGATGAACCGCATCCAAAAAGCGTTGTCGATGTGGGATGATCGAAATGCCATTTCAGAGATAAAGCAAGTCGAGCAGCGAAACGGATTGAGTGCCCAAACGGCGTTCCTGCGTGCGCGAGCATACCGCCATTTGGGTGATGATATCGCTTTCGCTCAGTTCTCCGCCATCGCGAAGCAACTTGGATATCCAGACGACAAGTTAAAAGCCGAACGGATGTTGCGCGAAACGCATCTTGGCGTGGTTCCCGATATCGATCTTGCCACCGCTGAATTGATGGCGATGCCCAACGGCGAACTCGAAGAGATTGGACCTGCGGTGATCTACGGATTGCTCGGCAAACTCCAATTCGAAACCGTTGAAATGTTTTTGCAGTTTTGGATCAAACAAGATCCGAAAACTCCTTGGGTCGATTTCTTTCGCGGGATGCTTGCTCTCTCCGGCCGCGACGCGAAAGCCGCCACCGAGTTACTCGAGAACTGTGCAAAGAATCATCCGGGCTTCGTGCCAGTCTATCGTCAATTAGCGTCAGCCTATCTCCTGAGCCGCGATAACGAGCGGGCGGTGATCGCTCTAAAGCGATTCTTGAAAAGCAATCCCGAAGATCTCGATGCCCAGTCTGCGATGGTCACCGCTCTGTTTAACCAAGACTTGGGCGACGAAGTGATCGCGTTTGTCGAACCGTTGATCGAATCTGGCAAAGCGACGATCGAGATGAAATCAAATTTGGCTCGAGCCTATGCCGCCAAAGAGCAATACAAGAAAGTGGTCGAAGTTCTCAGCAGTGTCGCTGCCGTTTGGCCTGAAGATGTTCGCATCGCCAACCAATTGAGCCAAGCTCACCAAGCCCTTGGAAGCGACGCGGACGCAGATCGGTTTGCAAAGATCGCTGATGCAGGCCAAGCCGATTTACAATCCGTCGACGGACGGTTGGCTAGGTTGATGTCGGGTACAGACAAACAAGCTCAACAACACTATGAGCTTGGACATATTTTGCTGCACAAGCAATCGCGTGAGGATGGCATTCACTGGTTGAATTCAGCTTTATCGATCGACGAGAGTTTCTTGCCCGCACATGAAGACATGGTAGTGTACTTCACTCGTATCAATCGACCCGATTTGGCCGCTCGGCATCAGCGGTACATCAATCTACGGCGCGGAGTGCAATGAGGTGCCTGATCACCTCTTCGAACAGTCGGGAGTTCTTCTTGTTGCGCGTTTTCAACCCAGTTCTTTTCAAGACACGACAATCACGAATCGCAGCGATTCTTGTCGGTTGGTTTGCCGGTTGCTTGCTCTGCGGTTGTACGCCAAAACCGCCGGCTGAAGAACAAAAGAAGTCCTCTGGCGGGCAGCTTAATCAAGCTACCGCACAATCATCGCCAGGACGAACTAACCAAGGCGTTGCTACTCAAGGTAGTGCTAACCAAGGGAGTACCAATCCGGTCGGTGCTAACCCAGTCGGGGCTGAGGGCTCGGGGATCAAGCTCGAGTGGCTCGAGGGGGCTGTCCCGCTTGCGGTGGTCAAAACGGGCAAAGAGAACGGGAATCTTTTTTTGCCAGAGACCACAGGTGGAGGTATCGGGGCTTTCGATTTTGATCGCGATGGTTGGACAGACATCGTTTGCGCGGGGGGTGGAGAAGCAGACGCCGAGAAACGTCAAATGATCGGAGCCGCAGGCGCTTTGTATCGTCGCATCGGTACGGCCGGTAACGGGGTGGCAGGTGGTGCCGCTGGAACCCCTACCGAAACCCAATCCGATAATGTTGGCTTTCAATCGGTTGGGCAATTCGCAGGGATCGATTTTTCACAGCATTACAACACTGGCATTGCAATTGCCGATTTCGATGGGGACGGATTTCCCGATCTGTTTATTGCTGGGTATTCCAATAGCCATTTGTTTCGCAATCAAGGGGATGGGACCTTTGAATCACTTGATTGCCGAGCGATAGGGCTTTCGAGTCCCCTCTGGGGGGCTTCGGCGGCATTCTTTGATGCTGACGCCGATGGCTTGCTCGACCTATACGTAGCGAACTATGCGAATTGGAGTTTTGATAATAACCCTGTGTGCGGCCAGCATGCACGCACTGGGACGCAGACCAAGAGCACCGACTACTGCGGGCCCCGAGAGTTTCAAGGCTTGCCGGATGTGTTCTACCATAACGCAGGCGATGGTACCTTTCGCGACATCACGCGCGAATCGGGTTTAGAAGATGCGTTAAGGGGACTTGGGGTGATCGCCGCAGATTGGGATCAAGATGGCGATGTGGATCTGTACGTAGCGAACGACGTCGACCCGAATCTTTTGTATCGCAATGATGGTGGTGGCCGATTCACCGAGATCGGACGACGGGCTGGAGTTGCCACCAACGACAGCGGTACTCCCGAGGGGAGCATGGGTGTTGCGGTCGGGGATTACAACTTGGATGGCAAGTCCGATTTATGGGTTACGAACTACCAGAATGAACTTGGGGCACTCTACCGCAACAGCGGTGGACTGGTGTTTAACTACGCATCGTTGAACGCGAAGATTGCAGCGACGGATGAAGCGAGCGTTGGTTGGGGAACTGCATTCGCAGATCTCGATGGGGATGGGGATGAGGATTTGTTGGTGGTCAACGGCCATATTGAGCTCGCGCCAAAAGGCTCTACCGTCGATCAGCGACCACAAGTATTGCAGAACCAAGGTGGGAAGACGTTTCAATTGGTTCCGCGAAGTAATGCTAAGTTTCTCGATACGCCGATGAATGCGCGAGGGCTTGCGACGGCCGATTTCAATCGGGATGGTAAATTAGATTTCGTCGCGAGTCGGGTCGACAAAGAAGCCGCATTGGTGCTGAACCGATCGCATGATCAGAGATCGGTGCGGTTGCGTTTGGTTGGGACCAAGAGCAATCGCGATGCAATCGGTGCGCGAATACAACTTCAACTCGGTCGGTTTCGCGCGGTCCGCCAAGTGATCGGTGGCGGATCGTATGCGTCGACCAGCGACTTATTGGTCCACATCGGGATCCCTTCGGAGGAATGGAAGGCCGAATCTGTTGGAGCCGCGCAAATCAGCATTGATTGGCCAAGTGGACAGCGCGAAGAGTTCACGTTCGATGCGAAGTCTGGGTTATGGGATGAAGAGAAGATTCTCGTAGAGGGAGTAGCCAATCGGTGAAATCGGTAAGCGACGAGCGGACGGTGCATGAGATCGAGCAAGACGCGTCGACAGCGTTGTGGTTAACGAAGCTTCGATGGATTGCCATCGGAGGTCAGTTGCTGGTGATCGGTTTTGTGTGGCTGATTTTAAAGCTGCCGTTGGCGTTACCGCAACTGTTGTCGCTTGTGTTGCTGACTGCATTCAGTAACGTCGGGTTGTGGTATTTTGCAAAACGCGCCTTGCGTCAACTGGAGACGGAAGATGCGGGGGTAGGTGGGTTTCCGCAGAGAGGGGATCTCGGTGGGAT
>Ga0255137_1000122_pt1 | contig 23650 bp, 15 predicted proteins | sample Law_Atlam_RepC_8_FD_188548 | JGI IMG/M metagenome (GOLD analysis project Ga0255137, IMG submission 188548) | Freshwater microbial communities from St. Lawrence River, New York, United States - Law_Atlam_RepC_8d | ecosystem: Environmental > Aquatic > Freshwater > River | place: USA: New York... | reverse complement strand
TGGGCCGAAGGTAAAAAAGATCAAGCCTTTATGCTCTTAGATAGCTCCCAAATTGGGATTAAAAAAACCGTTAAAAAAGGACAAATTCTAACTATTGCGGTGGCCATAAAAAGTGAAAGCAGCAGTTTGGGCGGATTAGATCAAACAGCAACCCAACCCGGAAGTCCAAATGGAGTAGCGCCTTGTAAAGCACCTTCAAAAATATGTATACCTTATTCAGGTGGAAAATCTAAAATGCTAACTATCAATAGTTTAACAGTTTTGAAAGCCCAATTAGGGCAATAAAACACAGGTTCTAAACGGAAATGAAAAATTTTAGACATAATGTTTGTATTTCCAATAATTTCAATTAATTTTGCAGTCCAAATTTTTTAAAGCATGTACGCTATAGTTGAGATTGCAGGAAAACAATTTAAAGTTGAGCAAAACAAATATATTTACACTCACCGCTTAAACGGTGATGCTGGTTCAGCTATCACTTTTGACAAAGTGATGTTGATTGACAACAGCGGTAAAATCTCTGTAGGATTGCCTAACATCAAAGGCGCTTCGGTTACTGGTAAAGTAATGGAACACCTAAGAGATGAGAAGGTGATAGTTTTCAAAAAGAAACGCAGAAAAGGTTACAAAAGAAAAAATGGCCACAGACAATACTTGTCTAAGGTTTTAATCGAATCTATTAACGCATAATACAAAATAAGCAATGGCACATAAGAAAGGCGCGGGTAGTTCCAAGAACGGACGTGAGTCGCACAGTAAGAGATTAGGTGTTAAAATCTATGGTGGTCAAACCATCAAAGCTGGCAACATCATTGTACGCCAAAGAGGCACTAAACATCATCCATCAGACAATGTAGGTATTGGTAAGGATCACACCTTATTTGCGCTTACAGATGGTATTGTTAAATTTTCAAAAGCTAAAAACAACAGATCATTCGTTTCAGTTTTAAAAGCTGAAGCATAATCCAAATAACAGATATGCATTTATCATCACAAGAGAAAAAAGATATTTTCAAAAAGTTTGGTGGTTCTGAAGCCAACACTGGTTCTACAGAGGCTCAAATCGCTATGTTTACTGAAAGAATCAATTACATCACTGGTCACTTAAAACAAAATCCAAAAGATTTCGCTTCTGAGTTGAGCTTGGTAAAATTGGTAGGTAAAAGACGTTCTTTATTAGACTACTTGTCTAAGCAAGACATCTTCAAATACCGTGACCTAATCAAAGCATTAGGCATTAGAAAGTAAGCTACCCACTTTTTGTTCATTTTATTTAAAAAGCCCCCGATTTTCGAGGGCTTTTTTTGCTTTTTGAAAAGCACAGAACTCAATAAAACCGTAAGAAATTATATAAACAATGACAAATAAACCACAAGGATATCGCAGCTCAATTGACATGGGCAACGGCAAAAGTATCCAAATCGAAACCGGCATTTTAGCCAAACAAGCAGACGGCAGTGTTGTATTAAAGTATGGAGAAACCATGATACTTGCAACAGTCGTTTCAAACAAAGACGCCAAAGAAAACGTTGACTTCCTTCCCCTTTCAGTAGATTACCAAGAAAAATTCGCCTCTGTAGGTAGAATTCCTGGTAGTTTCCACAGAAGAGAAGCCAAGTTAACAGACTATGAAGTATTGATTTCAAGAATCGTAGACAGAGCGCTTAGACCATTATTCCCTAATGATTATCACGCTGACACTCAAGTTATGTTAACCTTGATCAGCAGTGATAAAAACTTCCCACCAGATTGTTTAGTTGGCTTAGCTGCCTCTTCAGCCTTAATGGTAAGTGATATCCCTTTCTTAGGGCCTATTTCAGAAGTAAGAGTTGCTAAGATCAATGGACAATTGGTCATTAACCCTACAGAATCTGAATTGGTAAATGCTAGCATGGAATTAATCGTTTCTGGTACAGAACACGACATCAACATGGTGGAAGGTGAATGTAGCGAAGTAAGTGAAGCAGATATGCTTGAAGCCTTAAAATATGCACACGAAGCCATCAAAAAGCAATGTAAAATGCAATGGGAACTTTGTGAGCAAATGGGAGGTCGTAAACCAAGCAGAACCTACTGCCACGAAAAAAATGACGAAACCCTTAAGCAACATATTTGGGACAGCACCTACAACAAAGTATACGCTGTAGCTAAAAGCGGTGCCCCTAAATCTGAACGTTCAGCGCAATTCAAAGCCATTGTAGAAGAATACATGGCCAATATGAGCCCTGAAGAATTAGCTGAGAAATCATTCTTGGTAAAGAAATACTACCACGATGTTGAGAAAGAGGCCATGAGAAAAATGATTCTTGATGAAAGCATTCGTTTGGATGGCCGTAAACTAGATGAGGTAAGACCAATTTGGACAGAAGTAGGCTACCTGCCTGCTGCCCACGGTTCTGCAGTCTTCTCAAGAGGTGAAACCCAATCATTAACCACTGTTACTTTAGGTGGTAAATTAGATGAACAATTACTTGATGCACCAATGTTACATGGCTACAGCCGTTTAATGTTGCACTATAACTTCCCTGGTTATTCTACAGGTGAAGTAAGACCTAACAGAGGTCCGGGCCGGAGAGAAATTGGTCACGGTAACTTAGCCTTAAGAGGTTTAAAGAAAGCCTTCCCTAGCGACGAAGAAAATCCATATGTTATCCGTATTGTAAGTGATATTTTAGAATCTAACGGTTCTAGCTCAATGGCAACAGTTTGTGCTGGTAGCTTGGCCTTAATGGATGCTGGTATCAAATTAAAAGGCGGTGTGAGTGGTGTGGCCATGGGTTTAATCAGCGATGAAAAAACTGGTCAATACAAAATCTTAACTGACATCCTTGGTGATGAAGACCACTTAGGTGATATGGACTTTAAAGTAGTTGGTACTGCGAAAGGTATTACCGCTTGCCAAATGGACATTAAAATCAATGGCTTAAAATGGGAAATGGTATTTGAGGCTTTAGAACAAGCGCGCAAAGGCCGTGCTCACATTCTAAACGAAATGAACCAAACCCTAAGTCAAGCAAACAATGACTACAAACCGCATGCACCTCGAATCGAACGCATCATGATTGAAAAAGATCAGATCGGCGCCGTTATCGGACCTGGAGGTAAAGTGATTCAAGGTATTCAAAAAGAAACCAATACAACCATCTCAATCACTGAAGTGGACAACCATGGTATCGTTGAAATCTTATCTGAAAATGCAGACAACATGAATGCTGCAATGAAAATCATCAAAGGCATTGTAGCTGTTCCTGAAGTAGGTCAAGTATACGAAGGCAAAGTGAGAAGCATTGTAGAATTTGGTGCCTTCATAGAAATCCTTCCTGGCAAAGACGGTTTATTGCACATCAGTGAAATCGACTGGAAACGCATTCCTAAGATGGATGGTGTGTTTAAAGAAGGTGAAATGGTAAAAGTGAAGTTGATTGAAATCGACAAAAAGACTGGCAAATTAAGACTTTCAAGAAAAGCTTTGATGCCGAAACCAGAACAAGAAGAGCAACAAGCTCAACAATCATAATCCAATTAAAACCCCGATCAAACATCGGGGTTTTTTTATGACCTGTTGAATAGTATCCACAAACAAATCGATAATTATGGTTAAGTTTGTATCTGCTTTGAATAAGGTCATTATTTTTTCAGCCCCTTCTGGCAGTGGTAAAACCACTGTAGTAAATCATTTATTATCGGTCATGCCAGAATTGGGATTTTCAATTTCTGCAACCACTAGAAAGCCAAGAGCCAACGAAGTACATGGTAGAGAATATTATTTTTTAGAGCAAGCTGAATTCGATCAAAAAGTTCAAGACAATGCCTTCCTTGAATACGAACAAGTATACAACGGCATTTTTTATGGCACTTTAAGAACTGAGGTTGAGCGCTTATGGCAAGCTGGCAAAACCGTTATTTTCGATGTGGATGTGGCAGGCGGTCTAAAAATCAAATCGCAGTTTAAAGACCAAGCTTTAGCCATTTTCTTAAGACCACCAAGCATAGAGGTATTAATGGAGCGCTTAAAGAAAAGAAGCACAGAAGTTGAGCACCAGTTGCAAATGCGAATTGACAAAGCCAATTATGAACTTCAATACGAAGCGCAATACGATGTGGTTTTAGTGAATGACCAATTAGACAAAACCCTTGTTGAAGCAGAACAAATGGTGAGGACCTTTATTCAGCAAGCATGAAAACAGCTTTGTTTTTTGGTTCTTTTAACCCCATTCATGTTGGGCACCTTAGCATTGCGCAGTACATTGTCAACAACACCCCTTATAAACACATCAAGTTTATTGTTTCACCTCATAATCCATTAAAATCTAAAGACGAATTATTGGATGTTGGTTTGAGATTGGATATGGTCAAACTAAGTATTGCTGATAACCCGAACTTTGAAGTCAGTGACATCGAACTCAGCTTACCTACCCCATCCTTCACTCATCAAACGATAGTTGCTCTAGGGGCTCATAAACAACCTGAAAAACACCCATTGATTATGGGCAGCGATAGCTTAACGTCTTTACCACAATGGCAAAACGTAGAACAGTTGCTTTTGCACCCCATTTTGGTATACAGACGCCAAGAAGCTTTTGTTAATCCTTTCCCTAATCACCCTAATATTCAATTATTACCCTCACCAATCCTTGATATTTCTTCAACTCAAATCAGGCAATTGATCAAAGAGCGAAAAGAAGTGAAATACTTGGTGAGAGATGAAATCATCAATCTCTTAAAATTGTATTAAGTTTGCACTATGTCATTGGATTTTAAAATCAAAACCGTAGCAGAATATGCCGCTGAAGGCAAAACCCCTGAAATATTATTCTATGTTGGTTGCGCTGGAAGCTTTGATGAAAGAGCTCAAAAAATCACTAAAGCTTTTGCTAAAATATTGCACCATTGCCAAATTGATTTTGCCATTTTAGGCAATGAAGAAGGTTGCACTGGCGACCCTGCTAAGCGCGCTGGCAATGAATTTTTATTCCAAATGTTGGCTATGAACAACATTGCACTGCTCAATGGATATGGCATCAAACACATTGTAACCACTTGCCCTCATTGTTACAATACCCTTAAAAACGAATACCCTTCATTAGGTGGTCATTACGATGTGATTCACCATACCCAATTGCTTCAAGAGTTAATCAACAAAGGCCAATTGAAATTTGAAGGTGGCGCCTTTAAAGGCAAAAAAATCACCTACCATGACAGTTGTTATTTAGGTCGTGCTAACAATGAATATACTGCGCCAAGATCAGTTTTAGAGAGCCTAGACGCTGAATTGGTGGAAATGAAACGCTGCAAAAGCAATGGGTTTTGTTGTGGTGCCGGTGGTGCTCAAATGTTTAAAGAAGCAGAAAAAGGCCTTAAAGAAATCAATATTGAAAGAGCTGAAGAAGCCGTTGCTACCAATGCCAATATCATTGCAGCCAATTGCCCATTTTGTATGACCATGCTCAGAGATGGTGTAAAACACCAAAACAAAGAAGCAGAAGTTGAAGTATTGGATTTAGCTGAGCTAGTGGCTCAAGCAAAAGACTTGTAAGCTGAATTATTTTTGGTTATCACGCCATTCGTATACCCATTGGCTTTGGATCATTTCCAAATGCCCTTCATTGCACTCTTCGCGTTGGCCTTTAAAGTGAGGTATTTCTAAAACCCACTCAAGCAATTCTGTAAAACGAATGCGGTATATTTTGGCTTCACCGAACTCATCGCCAAAACGCTCATATAAAGCCATAGCAATGTCTTCATAATCTTTCCAGTATATTGGTAGTTCAAAACTCATATTAGTGACCTATAATTAAACTTTGATCGGGAATGGTAATGATGATGTCAGCATCTTTTTGCAAAACACATTGACAAGCCAATCGCGAATTGAATTTTGGATTGCGTGCGCGATCCACAAAATCTTCCTCTTTATCAGTCATGTCAGAAAAGGCATCCATGCCTTGTTCAATGTAAATATGACAGGTGCTACAAGCACATACAGCACCGCAATTGTGGTGTAAATCCACCTGGCTATCAAGGGCTACATCGAGCACCATTTCGCCAGCTTGAACCTCCACCGTAATGGCTGCTTTGTTTTTTTCTTCAAATTGAAAGGTTATTGAGCCCATAAAGAATGATACAATTAAATGGTCAATTGGTTTGTTTTAGTAGATAGAAGATTTTCTTTCTTGAACAGTAGCGTCTTCAAGGTATTCATCATAAGAACAGTGTTTATCTATCATACCTTTAGGTCCAATTTCTATGATTCTATTGGCAACAGTATTGATGAACTCATGGTCATGAGAATGGAAAATTAAAATGCCTTTGTAATCAATAAAGCTGTTGTTAAGCGATTGTATGCTCTCCAAATCAAGGTGATTGGTTGGCTCATCTGCAATAATCAGATTTGGGCTTTCCAACATGGTTTTACTCATCATACATCTCACTTTCTCTCCTCCACTCAATACTTTAGCTTTCTTCAAACTCTCTTCACCACTGAACAACATTTTACCTAAAAAGCCTCTTACATAGGTTTCGTCTTTTTCTTTAGAAAATTGTCTGAGCCAATCAACCAAACTTAAATCAACCCCTTCAAAGAAAGATGAATTATCGTTTGGAATATAAGAGCGTTTAATGGTAACGCCCCAATCAGCAGTACCAGTTTTAGGAGACTCTTCTCCGTGAATACACTGAAAGAACTTCGTAATCGCTAATGGATTTCTTGATAGAATAGCCACTTTCTCACCCTTATTAACGGTGATATTGATGTCTTTGAACAGCGGCTTGCCTTCAAGTTCATAGGATAAATTTTGTATGCTAACAACTTGGTCTCCAGCTTCACGCTCTTGAATAAAAAATATACCAGGGTATTTTCTGGTTGAAGGTTTGATCTCTTCAATGTTTAATTTTTCAATCATTTTACGACGGCTTGTAGCTTGTTTACTCTTAGCGACGTTAGCGCTGAATCTTTGGATAAAGTCCATCAACTCTTTCTTCTTCTCTTCTGATTTCTTGTTTTGATCTTGACGTTGTTTCAAGGCCAATTGACTACTTTGGTACCAGAAAGTATAGTTACCAGAATAAGTCGTAATTTTATTGAAATCAATATCTGCCACATGGGTACAAACTGAATCTAAGAAGTGACGGTCGTGAGATACCACTAAAACAGTGTTTTCAAAATTGGCTAAGAAATTTTCAAGCCAAGCTATGGTTTCAACGTCCAAGTCATTGGTAGGCTCGTCCATTAACAAAATGTCTGGATTGCCAAATAAGGCTTGTGCTAACAATACCCTTACCTTTTGATTGTTACTCAATTCATGCATGGTTTTAAAATGCATTTCTTCAGTAATCCCCAAACCACTTAGCAATGAAGCGGCATCTGAATCGGCATTCCAACCTTCAAGTTCAGCAAATTTTTCTTCCAATTCACTGGCCTTAATACCGTCCTCATCAGTAAAATCTTCTTTGGCATAAATGATTTCTTTCTCTTTGATGATTTGATAAAGCACTTTATTGCCCATGATCACCGTTTCTAAAACTTGAAACTCATCAAATTCAAAGTGATTTTGCTTGAGCACGCTCATACGCTTGCCCTTTTCAATTTCAACTTGACCGGTAGTAGGCTCAATTTCGCCAGAAAGAATTTTCAGAAAGGTAGATTTACCGGCACCATTGGCACCAATCACACCATAACAATTCCCTGGAATGAATTTAACATTCACCTCATCAAATAGGACACGCTTACCGTACCTTAAAGAAACATTTGAAACACTAATCATAATTTTTTGGGGAGCGCAAAGATAACCATTTTATTGGGTTTTTGGCAGTCTTTACACTGAGTTTTTAAGGATTAAGTGGCACATCTGCACCAAGGCTGATGACTGCCCATGCATCAAAATCTTTATTGAGCATTTCCACTTTAGCGCGGCCATTGACCATAGCGCCATTTCCGAGCATCAAATACAATGGAGCTGACTCCGACACGTAGGCCATAATAATGGCTTCTGCAGCCTTTTCAGGATCACCTGGTTGTTTTCCAGAACGACTGCGTATAGCTTCAGTATTAGCTCCAGCTGTTAAGGCATAATCTGCAATTTTCACTGGAGTTTCGAAAGCTGAACGACCGGCCCAATCTGTTCTAAAACCACTCGGACAAACAATGGTAACTTGTATACCAAGGCCATTAACTTCTTTCGCTAATGACTCTGAATACCCAGCTACGGCAAATTTACTGGCGTTGTAAAATGATACGGCTGGGAAACCCATCAAGCCAGCAATAGATGAAATATTAATGATATGCCCTTTGTGTTGTTGACGCATATGAGGCAATACCAAACTAGTGAGTTGAGTCAATCCAAAGAAATTGATTTCAAACATTTTTCTGACGATAGACATATCGGCCTCTTCAGCAGATGAGAAATAACCTATACCGGCATTGTTGACCAAAACATCGATGCGACCAAAAGCTTTGTGGGCATCGTCCACACATGCTGCAAACATTTCAGGTTTTTCTAAATCTAAAAGCACAGCAGCAGCACTTTGAGGATAAAGCTTTTGAATGGCTTGTACATCTTCTATATGCCTAGCCGTCATCACCACTTTATACCCTTTAGCAAGCGCTTTCAACGCTAAGCTTTTTCCAAAACCAGTTGAACAACCGGTTATAAACCATACTTGATCTTGCATTATTGGGCTTTGATTTGACATGGGGTTAATCCGTTTTCAAGTGGCACTGAAGTCGCCGTAATGGCCTTAAAGCCACCGTCAACTTCTTTAAAATCATGAATACCTCTAGCTTTTAAAATGGATGCTGCAATCATACTTCTATAGCCCCCTTGACAGTGCAATAAAAAAGTCGTTTTGGGCAACTCATGCATCCAATCATTTAAGTATGCTAAAGATTTATTTTGAGCATTGATAACGTGTTCAGAAGCAAACTCTGCCTCTTTTCTAACATCAATTACTGGTAAATGTTGATTGGTATACTCTGAAGCAAATTGTTCAGGCGAAATTCTATCAACTGAATCAATGGCTTTATTGGCGGCTGTCCAAGATGACATGCCTCCATTTAAATAGCCAAGTACATGGTCAAATCCTACTCTTGACAATCTGGTAATGGCTTCAGTTTCCATACCTTGATCTACCACCAAAACAAGATTTTGATGAACGTCAACTATCATTGCCCCTACCCATGGCGCAAAGTCGCCTTTCAAGCCGATATTGATGGCACCAGGAATATGTCCTTTAGCAAAGTCTGCTGCAGAGCGCACATCTAAAACCAATGCGTTTGCTGATTCAACTACCGTTTCCAAAGCATCAGGGCTGAGAGCTTGCATGCCTCTTGCCATTACTTCGTCGAAACTGTTGTAGCCTTTTTTATTCATGGCAACGTTCATTCCGAAATAACCCGGAGGTGGGGTTAAGCCATCGGTAACGGCCGCAATAAAGGCGGCTTTGTCAGGTTGATTTAAAGCATAATTCATTTGCTTTTGATTGCCTAAAGTGTCTTGGGTTTCTTTCATCATGTTTTTGCCACAAGCACTTCCTGCTCCATGCGCAGGATACACCATTACATGATTGGGCAAAGGCATGATTTTGTGCATTAAACTATCATACAACATACCCGCCAAATCTTCTTGCGTCATATCAGCTGCTTTTTGAGCCAAATCAGGTCTACCAACATCGCCTAAGAATAAAGTATCGCCACTGAACAAAGCTTGTGCTTCGCCAGTTTCATCCTTCAATAAATAACATGAACTCTCTAATGTATGACCAGGAGTATGCAACAAGGTAATGCTGATATTGCCTATTGTAAACACCTCTTGATCTGAGGCAATATGCGCCTCGAATGCAGGTTCAGCTTTAGGACCAAATACGATGGGCGCATTGGTTTTACTAGCCAAATCCAAATGTCCTGAAACAAAATCAGCATGAAAATGGGTTTCAAAAATGTATTTGATTTTAGCACCGCGTTGCTCTGCTTTTTGAATGTAGGGCAACACTTCTCTTAGTGGATCTATAATAGCCGCCTCGCCATTACTTTCAATATAATAAGCGCCTTGAGCTAAACATCCAGTATAAATCTGTTCGATGTACATAGCTGCAAAGTTAATGGATTTAGGCCTTTTATAACAGACTGAATCTGTATAGTACTATAAAGGATTTAAATAGCAGGAAAGGCTTGATGCCAAGCAATGATTCCACCCCTTAAATTGTACAAATGAGCAAAGCCAAGTGCGGCCATTTTTTCACAGGCATAAACGCTCCTTACCCCACTTCTGCAATATATCAAATACGTTTTATCAGGATCCAAGTCTTCTATTTTTTGATCAAAATCCGACTCGTGAATATCAAATTGTGTGAGGGCTCCAGAGATTATTCCCATGTCGGTTTCTGGGGCAGTTCTTACATCTAAAATCACAACATCATCAGACATCATGGCTTTAAATTCTTCTGGATTTAAATGTTGGTACTTTTCCATTTTTTAGCGGAGCAAATAAAACACTTCTCGTTCAGAAAAAATAAACATTTGTCCGGAATTCATATAACTGTAATTCACTAAGACAACAAAATAGGCATCTTGAGCAGGCAATCCCATATAATCACCACTCCATCCTGGGGCATTTAAATCACCAACATAAATCAATTCTCCCCATCGGTTAAAGATCTTATAGTCCATGCTCAACAAATCATTGCCAATTGGTTTATAAAACTCATTCAATGGATCGCCATTAGGTGTAAAGGCAGTTGGAATCCATAGTCTGCAATTGTGATCACGGTAATTTACTTGAATCGTATCTGATACAGACCCACAAATATTAGTGGCAGTTACCCAGTATTTGCCAGCTTGGCTCACTCTATAAGTTTCATTCACATTGCCATCTTGCCAGTAATAGGTTGAATTCCAATTCTTGGCTTTGAGCAGTATGCTCTCTGTTTGACACAACAAAGTATCGTTGCCAAGTTTAACTACTGGCATTGGGTAAATCATTGTAGCTTGTTGACTAGATGATGTACATTGATTAACTGTAACAGTGTATTTAACCGTATCTGCAAACAATTGTTTAGGATACAAATAATTGCCTACCACATTGATTCCTGAGAATACGCCACCAGGCACAACAGGTGTCAATAATACTGGTGGCTCGTTATTACAATAAAAAGGTTTCAAGGTGTTGAATTGCGGGTTAGGCATAGGTTTGACCCTTACCAATTCAAGTATAGTATCTGAACAGAGTGTATTAGAAGTTGCAACATATTGAATGCTGTGCCACCCTACCGTTGTAAATGATTTTATGAGCACAGAATCTATGGTATTGAATTGGGTATCAACCCACCATTGATGCTTACGTATGCCATTCCAATCAGTAGCAGTTGAGCGCATAATAAAACGATTGCCTACCAAACATTGGGAGGTATCATTGATTGAAAAATCAGCCTTTGGTTTAGCATAAATCGTCACCACTGACTGAGCAGTATCTCTACATAAACTATCGCTGGTTTCGATTAATTTAACCGGCAACAAACCAATTTGATTGAATCGATAATTAGCAACATTCCAAGTGTTAAAGACTTGACCGTTTAATTGCCATTGATGGGTTTTTAGACTGCCTTTTTGTATCCATGAAGCATTGGTGAAATCAAAGCTTTGAGCGTTGACACATTGGTCAGTATCATTCAAACTGAATCGCGCTCTTGGCATAGGATTAACATACATGGTCGCCTTAAAGGAATCTTGGCAATTGTAAATTGATCTGGCTGTAAGCATTAACTTGTAATCGCCATAAAACAGATAATTGTGGATTGGGGCTTTTACGCAACTGGTATCGCCATCGCCAAATGACCAATCGTAACCCATTTGTGTACTATCAATGGTAGACAAATTACTAAACACAAACTGATTACCTTTAACACATTGACCAGCGTCATTCACTTTGAAATTTGCTATTGGCTCCGGATGTACCAATACGCCTTGCTCAAAACTATCTACACAATCATAATTACTGCTAACCCACAATCGAATTTTGAAATCACCATGTTTGGCAAACTTATGACTAATAGACGTATCAGTGCTTACAAAACCATCGCTTATGCGCCAAACAAAACGCATGAATCCATGTGGAACAGTCGCTCGATTAAGCGCATCAAATTGATTGATTTTTAAACATTGCCCAAGTTGATTCACTGTAAAATAAGACTTAGGGCTTGGTTGCACAAACACCAAACGATCAAGCGTGTCAGTACATAGTTTATCTGATACAGTTACCAATTGAATAATCGGCGTATCGGCAGCATTAAATGATTTTGCAATCACAATTCCAGAATCTCTGAAGGTTTGAGCCAACCACCATTTGTGCTTCAAAGTACCATAAGCAATGCTTGACTTTGCTGTGAATATAAATGTATTATTTTGAGCACATTGCACTGAATCATTAATATTGAATTTGGCTTTTGGCATTGGATGAACCGTTAATGTCTGGTACATGGTATCAAAGCATGCTTTATCACTCTTAACGATGTATCGCAAAAGTTTACTGCCATGAGATCCAAAGCTGATTGTTCTGTCTTTTAAGCCAGTGGCATTCAGACCTGAAGTATCCCAGTAATACGCAACAATACTACCTTGTTGTATGGTAGAATTTCCAGTTAATGCAAACTGATTAAACCTCAAACATTGATCGCTATCATTCACTAATAATTTAGCTTTAGGTTGATGATAAACCACATTGGTTTTGCTTATACTATCTCTACAGCCAAAATTAGAAATGGCTTTTAGTTGAATGGCATATACGCCTGGAAGCCCATACACATGTTGAGCATTGAAGGTATTGGAAGTATTGCCATCTCCAAACAACCATTGATAAGTCATACTGCCCTGTTTGATCTTGCTCAAATTACTCATAATGAACCTCTGAACTGGCAAACATTGGTCCGTATCATTGATCGAGAAATTAGGCTTTGGCACAGAATACGTTTCTACAAATAACATTGCCGTATCGGCACAGTTCTGATCACTAATGGCAATCAAACGGTTTTTAAAGACGGTATCCTTGACAAAATAATGTGAAGCTACATTGCCTGTGTCATTCGTATTATCGCTCCAAGTCCATAAACGTTTTAGGCTGCCGTATGCAATTTTACTTTCATCAGTGAAAACAAAATTTTGAGTATTAAAACATTGAGTACTATCATTGATACTAAACAAGGCTTTAGGCATAGGGTGTACCACAACAGTATGCCTTACAGTATCTTTACAATTACGCACTGAGTTCACAATCAATCGCACTGAATAAGTGCCCTGATTCAAATAGCGCATTTGGGTATCTTTTTGAATGGCATTGTAGCCATTGCCAAAAGACCATTGGTAGCTCAGATTGCCATCTTTTGCAAATGACGCATTGCTAAATTTAAACCAATTGGATCTTAAACATTGCTTGGCTGAATCAATGTTAAAGGCAGCAACTGGCATCGGCCATACATAGGCTTTTTTACGCACCGAGTCCAAACAACCAGCATTGGACACCAATTTCAATTGTACTGTATAGCTTGAATCTTTTGGCCACTGCACATTGAAGGTGTCTTTGCCCATAAGTTGTTTCACCATGCTCGTCCAATATGTAGTATAAACCCCTTGCGGGATAGAAGAAGTATTAATGGCCGTCATGTTATTGGCTCTGAAGCATGAGGTCGAATCGAGCCATTTAAAATTGGCCACCGGCATACTAAATACTTGTAGGGCTTTTGATGAAGTATCTTTACACCCAAAGTTAGATTGAACAATTAAACTGCAGGCATACACGCCAAATGCTGCATAGCTATGAGAAGGATCTTTTAGACTGCTGTTTGAAGCATCGCCAAACAACCAGTTGTATGACATACTACCATGGTGAATACTGGATTGATTAGTAAAATTAAACTTATTCGCTTTCAAACATTGTTTAAGGGTATCAATCACAAATACACTTTTTGGCATAGGATGCACCACTAAAATTTGCTTAGCGGTGTCTTTGCAGCCCTTATTACTGAACGCAATTAATGTAAGTCTAAAGGTATCAAAAGTATTGTATTGATGAGAAGTAATTGGTAGTGTAGAGGTGTCTCCATCTCCAAATTGCCATATCGTACTTAAGGTATAAGGCGACAAGATTTTAGATGAGTCTTTATAGGCAAACAGATTGGATCTGAAACACTGTTCTGTAACATGCTTAGCGATCAAAGCTTCTGGTTTGGGATGAATGGTCACAAGCCCATAACTGGTATCCCAGCAGGCAACTGAATTTTGCACCCTTAAACTAATTGGATGGGCGCCCACTGTTGTATACTTATACTTGAATTGCTTAAGGGTTTTGGTTATACCAGGATCCAAGGTCCAAATTCTTGAGGCAATAGAAGTATCTATAGTAGAGACATCGTTAAAGGCAATTGAATCTGCTGTGTTAATACATTTTTCTATAGCACTGATTTGCAAAATAGACTTAGGCGAAGGCCTAACATTCACAAACTTAGTGATGGTATCATAACAGAAATTATTGGAACGCGTAATGAGTTTTATGCTGTAAGTATTCACAGATGGAAAACTATGCACCACATTGGCTTTGGTGGAAACATAGCCATCAGACAAGCGCCATTCATAAGCCGTTATAGTACCAGAATACATGGTTGAGGTATTGCTCAAAACAAAACGATTTTGATTCAAACATTGACTTGAACTATTAATATTAAAATCTGCAGTTGGATTAGCAAATATTTGCACCTGTTTACTCACTGAATCCGTACAACCTTGAATGGTAGTCGTTTTTAATTTCACTGTGTATTTCCCTGTATCTGCATACACTTTAACAAAGCCATTGGATTGTAGCACACTGCCATCGCCCATGGTCCAAACATTGCTTTGAACCGCTTGTTTTGAACTACCGGTATTTGAGAAACTCATGCTGCTCAAATGACAGACATTGACTGCTGTAAAGTTGGGTTTAGGTTTAGCCCATACCCTCACTTGTTTGGTCACATCATCAATACAACCTGAACGGTTTCTGACGGTTAACCTGACCAAGTAATACACCGAGTCTTTAGGGTATACATAATTGGGATTTTTGGTAGAACTACCCGCCCCATTTCCAAAATTCCAGGTGTAATTGGTAATGATATCGTTAAACGATTTTGAGATGTCTCTGAAATTAGTGGCCCTGCCTTGACACACCTCATTAAAAGTAAAATCAGCCTCTGGAAAAGGATAAACGAAAATATCTCTTATAACAGAATCTACACAACCATAGGGACTATAAGCCCTTAATACTATAGTGTATTTGCCAGAATCAGCATATTGGTGAACAGGATTGGCAAGATTACTGCTGCTGCCATCTCCAAAACTCCATACATATTGAACAATATTACCAGTAGTTAACGCAGAGGTATTGGTAAAAGTAGTGGTATAGTTAGCACAGTTAGTGGAATGGGTAAAGTTTGGCCTTGGCAATTCATACACTTCAATTTTAGGCGAATATTTCACCAGTGGATTCACCACAAAGGTATCTGCACAGGTTACGGTAATCCCATTGTTTAAAAAAGTATTGCGCGCAATTAACTGAGGTCTAAATATGCCATAATTAGCATACGTAAAGGCAATATTAGCGTATGAATTAGTGATGGTCGTATTGTTACCCGGATTCTTATACAACCAAGTATAACTGTTGGCATTTAAACTGTTGTTTTTAAATGTGACTGTTAAAGGCATGCAACCAACAGTATCTGAAACCATTTCAAAACCAGCTTCAGGGCCGTTGATGAAGAATGAATCTTTCTTGGTGTCTTTACAACCAAGAGTATTAGTAACTTGTAATTCAACATCGTGCCATCCACGCTTAAAAAACTTAAAAGGATTTTTCAATAAACTAGCGCTTGAGGCATGATCAAAATACCAAGTATGCATCACTACGCTGTCATCTGTATGCCCAAACTGATTGAGGCTATCATAGACACTTGCTGATGATTTAAATTGAATTACCTGGGCACAAACCAATTGCTTACCCGGTAAGGTCATTGCTGAAAACACATCAAACACTCTAACAGGAATAGCATACGAGAAGGTATCTACACAACCAACGCTGTCTGTATATTCTAATTTGATATTGTAATTACCAATTTTATTGAATTTAAAATAAGTTGAATACTGACCAGTGCTAAAGCCGTTGCCATCACCAATGTCCCAACGGGTGGTTTCCATGTTATTCAAAAACCTCAATGAATCTTTCCAATAAGCAGGACCATTCCAATACCTAGTAGTATTAACTACTTTGACGCTATCATTCAAACAGATTTTTTGTTTATTGAATACCAATGAAGGTTGTGCGCCAATTCTAATGACCATGGAATCTACAGCCACACAACCATTGGCATGACGCATAGTAACTACCACCCTGTAGCGCCCGCGTTTGGTGTACTTATGAGTGCGTTTTCCTAAAGACAAGTTGGATTCACTAACGCCATCTCCATAATCCCAATTGATGTAAACAATGGAATCAAGCGTGGAATCTACCAACATGAAATCAAAGCTTGAATTTTTACAGTATTGCACGGTTGGATCATAGGTAGTGGTAAACCTTGGATCCGTTAACCCAAAACGCACTTTGTGGTGATAAAAAGCAGTGTCCCTACAAACCCTTCCGTTAGTATCTGTTCCATTTTGAATGATTACCCCAATGCTGATATTGCCATTTGAATCACAAGGCACATAAGTGTAATTGTGTGAAGATGTATTCATCTGCCACCAAGCATTAAAGTTGCCTGACTCTTCAGCACACAATGAATCCCACATTACCCAATAGCGCTCTCTTCCGCAAGATGGTTTTGTGGGACCTAAATCTATCCATACTGTTTTGGCACCTTCAGGACCTAAACAAAAACCGCCATATGAAGACATATTAATTCCAGTATGTGCATCCGGTTTCATCAATGGCAAGCCATATACTTTGGTATCCTTACAACCCAAGGCTGAATCCACCAAGGTAAGTTTAACTGAGTAACAATTGTCTCTGCCCTTTTTGTACATGTGTTTAAATGACAGTGAATCAACACTTAAGTTACAATTGCTATCCACATTTTGATTTTGTTGGGTATTGATCAAACAATTGGCAGCAAAAGGGTCTTGCGCATCCCAAAACACTGAAATCTTTTTATTCAAATACAACAAAGACGTATTGTTGAAATAAACAGTATCCTTCACTTGACATTGGTACCTGTTCAAAATACTCATATCTACCCAAGGGCCATAAACGATGTTAGGTTTTAAATTAATGATTGAATCACAGCCCAATTTACTGACTCTAATTTTAGGGTAATAGGTTCCGATTCGACTACCTCTGTGATATTGGTGATTTACATTCCAACCATCCAAGGTATCTCCATCTCCAAAAAACCAAGTGGCTAAAGCGCCAGTTACAGGCGTTTGAATGAACTTAAACACATTGCTTGATTGACAGGAATCAATGGCATAGGTTATTCCATCCACTTTAAAGTTGATGTTTTTGACAGTATCAGAAGACAAAAAAGAATCCTTACAACCATATTGATCGATAATACTCAATTTGATTTTAAAAACACCGTTCACTATAAAATCATGAGTTAAATTGGTAAATGTTGAGGTATCTATTACTGAACCATCGCCCCAATTCCATGTGAATCGTTTGATAATAGGCGGTTGCATATTACTCAAATTCACAACTGTGGCTTTGGTTTTAAAACAGCCTCCTTGAACGGTTACTTTAAAATTGGCTTTAGGATCTTTATAAATAGTTACACTATCAACTAATGCGGTATAACGCGCCGCACAACCATTGGTGTCTATTACTTCATGGGTTATTTTATACACCCCACCATTGTCATTATTGTAGGTATAACATGCACCAGTACTGTTTTTATTCAAAAGAACACTTGAGCCATCATCCCACAACATATTTCTGTAGGTAATTTGGGTGGTATCTGTTCCAAATTGCACACAGGTTTGATTGCCCTTGTAACATTGATTTTTGGGTGTCAGTAGCGTAAAGAAAGCATTAGGGCGGTTATACACTAATACCGAATCCTTATTAAACAAACAAGTGTTGCCATTACTATAGGTTAGTTTAACGGTGATGTGTTTTAGTCCAGAACTGTTGTATTGTTGAGTAAAGGTTTTACTGTTTGATATTGACCCATCTCCAAGTGTCCAGTAGTATTGAGTAACCGGATCAGTGCCATGCTGAATATCTATGTTTAAATTATCCCCAGGACAAATAGAATCTGTTGAGAGCAATACTGAAGGTGGCGCGTAAACTATTAGACTTTTCTGAATAGAATCTTTGCATCCTTGGGTGGTTTGAACAAGCAGCTTAACTGTTTTAGCTCCTGTAGAGGTATAAGCATGCGAGGGTGATGAGAAAGTACTAGTATCACCATCTCCAAATTTATAATAGTAACTGCTAATCGGATTGTTTAAATCAGAAGAACTGTTAGAAGTAAATAGTGCATTTAAACCTAAACAGGCATTCGCAAAATTAAAATTAGCAATTGGTTTATTGTATACTGACCATGTATGCCAAACTGTATCAGAGCAACCATTGGTATCTTTTACAATTAACCTGGTATTAAACACGCCTTTCGCGGTAAAAACATGCACCACGTTACTATCACTACTCGTGTTGTAGAATCCGGAACTTGGATCAGCAAAATCCCAAATCAAAGTATCCCCTTTACCAGTGAATTGGAAAAAGACAGAATCTCCAAGGCATTTTGATCCGGTTACAGTGAAAGCCGCACTGCATTGTGCTTGAGCTTTGACGCCCAAAAACACAAAAAACAACCAAAATACAATTTTTTTAAACAAAGTTTTAGTTGAGATTGGCAAAAACATTAGGCTTTACAAATAGCCAATACCTCATTCAAAGATAACTGAATTGTGTAAAGAATCCAAAAGTGTAAATTTGTACTATGGAAAAGGCCAATTATCAAAGGCTATTGGAACTTGCGGACCAATTGTTTAACACCAAATCTGACCCTGAGCAATTGGATGTGAATGAGTTGGTGATTGCCACCCTGCAAGCGATTTCTCCGGCCTTAGTCCATGAACATCAAATTGAGCATGAAGCGGTGGCTTGGATTACGCTCATACCCAGCAACAAAGCACTCACAGAGGCTTTCATACAAGGTGCATTGACCGAAAAAAACTACTTCGAAAAGAGTGTAGAATTAGCTCATTTTGACACCATTTACTTGTGCTCAGCTATAGTACTTGAAGAATTCAGGCATCAAGGCATAGTTAGCCAGCATTGCAAAAAGGCCATCGAACAAATGCGCTCGAAACACCCAATCGATCAATTGGCCGCTTGGCCATTTACTGCTGAAGGATTGAGTTGCGCTAAAGCCATAGCCCATCTGGTAGGGTTGCCATTGATTTTAAAATCAACGGTGGATTTGAAATGATTGGAATAAAAACCAATCAACAAATCTGAGTATTAGTACAATACGTGAACAGTGCCCGAAAAAATCAGTTTTTTATTTTGCAGAGTAGTTACTTTTAGCTGATAAGCATATACCCCATCAGGAACGCGTTCGCCTTTATAAGTGCCATCCCAACCTTCTAAATAATCATTAGATTGGAAGAGTATTTCGCCCCAACGATTAACGATTAACCATTCATAGGCACGAGGGTATACCACTCCAAATGGCTTAAAGAGATCATTGGTTTTATCTCTATTGGGCGTAAAAGCATTAGGGATAAATATCTGTGTTTCTGGGGAGGCTTTTATCCATTGAACTGTTTTATCCTCGCATCCATATTGATCTGTCACTTTGAGTTGAATCCATTTGAGTCCAGAATCTGAAAACAACACATAAGGATTGGCCAAACTACTTGAACCATTGCCATTAAAATCCCATGCATGAGTGAGAGCAGATTGGCCTTGGCTTGTGGAGCTCATTTGATAACCAGTACAGGTTAAGGAATCTAATATTTTTGCATAATTAAACCCAGCTACTGGCAGCTGTCTGGCCATCGCAGATTGCAACTTGAGTAATGTGTCTTTACAATTGAATTCATTGATGGTAGTAAGCATTACATTGTATTGTCCTGGTGCAGCGTATTGATGATTGCATGCAGTCGCCAAAGCAGTTTGCCCATCTCCAAAATGCCACTTAATTTGAGTAATTACCCCTGTATCAATTGAACATTGACTTGTATATTGATTTTTAAATCCAAAACAAACGGTATCAGTTGTAAATTGAATTCTGGTTTGAGGATACACATTGACCGAACTCATTATGGTATCTGCACACATAAAGGTATCGGTTAAAATCAAACGGTAATAGTATTTGCCAATTTGATTGAAACTAATAGCAGCAGTTGGTGTTGTGATGGTTTGATTGGTATTGGCATTGGTATTAAAGAAGGTCCAATTCCATGATTTAATTTTACTTAAATGAACTGTTTTATCTTGTAGTACAAAACGATTGCCTCTTAAACAAGCTTGATTTTGGTTGATAGTATACTGAATTTTAGGGGATGCATAAACAATAACTTTACGCTTCGCAGTATCTTTACAAGCATGATTACTAGAGGCAATTAATGTAATTGAATACGCCCCTATTGCATTGTAGCTATGAATAGGATTATTGACTAAACTTGAGTCATTATCTCCAAACAACCATTTGTAATTCAAAGTGCCGTATGGCAAACTACTTTGGTTAAACATTGCAAATTGATTATACAAAAAGCACCTGGCAGTATCGGCTAATCTAAATTGTGCATTGGGCATAGGATACACTTCAATTACACGTTGCATTGTATCGCGACAATTCATTGCGCTTTTGGCGATTAATGACACTGTATACCATCCATGCGCCGAATACTTATGGTTGCTATTGGTTGTATTGGCAGAAGCCCCATCTCCAAAACGCCATTCATAGCTTAAAGTATGGTATGGAATACTTGAAGCATTGTTGAATTGAAACTGATTACCCAACAAACACATTGCAGAATCTGGTATAAGTATTTTAGCTTTTGGCATAGGATAGACTTCTACCATTTTGCGTATGGTATCTGAACACCCTTTATTACTGTTGGCTACTAATCTTACTTGGTAAACACCATAATTACCATATGTGTAATTAACAGATGTTAGGCCGCTGCTGCCGCCATCTCCAAACTGCCATTGATAAGTTAAATTGTTGTAAGGGATGCTACTAATATTGTTAAATGTGAAGCGATTATTACGCAGGCACATGGCTGAATCACTCACGGTGAAATTAGCTAAAGGCATTGGATAAATTTCTAATGGTCTGCTCGTTGTATCTCTGCAACCATATTGACTTATAGCAATTAGTTTGATGTTGTAAACACCATAATTGGTGTATACTTGACTAGTATTGGTTTGTGCACTACTATCTCCATTCACTAAGCGCCATAAATAACTCATACTATTGTATGAGATACTGCTTTGATTGATGAAGTTCACTTGATTACCTCTTAAACATTGAGTCGAATCATTCATAGTAAAACGCGCTTTAGGCATAGGATAAACCTCTAGCATTTTTGTTATGGTATCTGAACAACCTTTGTTACTATTGGCAATTAATTGAACTTGATAAACGCCATGAGAACTATAGCTGTGGCTTGAAGAAATTAGATTACTGATAGCTCCATCTCCAAATCGCCATTGATAAGTTAAACTGTTGTATGGAATACTACTGTTATTATTGAAGGTAAAAACGTTATTGCGCAAACACATAGCAGTATCACTTAAATCAAAATTTGCAACTGGCATTGGATAAATTTCCAATGGCTTGCTAGTCGTATCTCTACAACCATATTGACTTATTGCAATGAGCTTGGCCGTATAAACACTATAATTTGGATACGTGCAAATGGCATTGTTTTGTATACTGCTATCACCGTTACCAAATCTCCACAGATAATTTAGGCTATTGTATGCAATACTGCTTTGATTGATGAAGTTCACTTGATTACCTCTTAAACACTGAGTCGAATCATTCATAGTGAAACGCGCCCTAGGCATAGGATAAACCTCAACTGTTTTTCGTATAGTATCTGAACAAGATTTATTGCTATTGGCAATTAATTGGACTTGATAAACGCCATGAGAATTATAGCTGTGATTCAATGATGTTAAACTACTGATTACTCCATCTCCTAACTGCCATTGATAAGTTAAACTGTTATATGGAATACTGCTACTATTGGTGAATGTAAAACGGTTATTGCGCAAGCACATTGCGGTATCGCTTAAAGTAAAATTAGCCTTAGGCATAGGATAAATCTCCAAAGGTTTATTTGTAGTATCTCTACAACCATATTGACTTATTGCAATTAGCTTGGCCGTATAAACACCATAATTTGGATAGGTATAAATGGCATTGTTTTGTAAACTGCTATCACCGTTACCAAATCGCCACAGATAACTCAAACTATTATAAGCAATACTGCTTTGATTGATGAAGTTCACTTGATTGCCTCTTAGACACTGAGTCGAATCATTCATAGTAAAACGCGCTTTAGGCATTGGATAAACCTCTACCGTTTTCTGTATGGTATCTGAACAAGCGGCATTGCCTCCTACTATCAACTTAACTGTGTATACTCCAATGGCAGCATAACTATGTGATGGTGATTTAACAGTTGTTGCAAATCCGTCGCCAAAGGTCCATTTACTGCTCACTGCATTATTGGGTGTACTGGTATTAGTAAAAACAAATTGATTCCCTTTTAAACATTTGCCTGTATCACTTCTTAAAAAATTCGCTTTAGGCATTGAATACACATAAACTATCTTAGATGTGGTATCCGTGCAATTATGGTCGGAGAAAGCTATTAGTTTAATGTTAAAGGCATTTGAATAGGCGTATTGTTTTGAAGGAGATAAGGAAAGTGAAACTGTACTATCTCCAAACTGCCATTGATAGGTATTACTACCTACAGGAATGGTTGAGTTATTGGTGAAGATAAAGTTGTGCCCTTTAAAACACTGGTCTGAATCGTTCACCGAGAACTTAGCTTTAGGCATGGCATATACCAATACTTGTTTGCTAATGGAATCTGAGCAACCTTTATCGCTGACGATTTTTAATTTGACGGTGTAGTTACCATAACTCGAGTAGGTTTTATTTGGTAAAGTATCACTTGAATTGGTGTTATCTCCAAAACTCCAGAGATAGGTTTTACTGCCCTTGCTTAATGTGGAAGTATTGGTAAATATAAATTGATGTCCTCTAAAACATTGATCAGAATCGTTGATGCTAAAGTTCGCCAATGGTTGCGCATAAGTTACTACTGGCTTGAAGGCTGTGTCATTACAATTGTTATTGGATGTGGCTATCAACCTGACCATAAAGCTATCGGCCGTGGCATAGGTTTTACTCGGAGAAGTGGAGCTTGATGTTGAGCCATCGCCAAAATTCCAATTGTAAGTATTACTGCCTACTGGTATACTTGAGTTATTGGTGAAGATAAAGTTGTGGTTTTTAAAACACTGATCAGAATCATTCACTGTGAACTTAGCTATTGGCATGGCATACACCAATACTTGTTTGCTAATAGAATCAGAGCAGCCTTTATCGCTGACGATTTTTAATTTGACGGTGTAGTTACCATAACTCGAGTAGGTTTTATTTGGTGAAGTAT
>Ga0255137_1000118_pt1 | contig 23973 bp, 16 predicted proteins | sample Law_Atlam_RepC_8_FD_188548 | JGI IMG/M metagenome (GOLD analysis project Ga0255137, IMG submission 188548) | Freshwater microbial communities from St. Lawrence River, New York, United States - Law_Atlam_RepC_8d | ecosystem: Environmental > Aquatic > Freshwater > River | place: USA: New York... | reverse complement strand
GCCCCCTTCGCCCGCGCCAACCGCGAAGAAGACTACCGGACGGCTTGGGCGTTTTTTGCAGGCTCAGCCCAGGCCTTATAAAGAAAGCATCACATGCAAGATTTCATTTCATTTCTGACGAAAACCGAAACTGTTGTCGGTATTGCGGTTCTCATTCTTGCGGGCGCATTGTTCGCCTATCTTTTCTGGTTTAGGCCGGCTCATCAGGCCACTTTGGTGGCAGTGAATCGTATGAAGGCTGCCTTATTGCAAGATCCATGGGATTGGCCATCCGTTCAGGAACGAGCGAATGCTGTGCTTAAGTCATTTCCGCTTCTTTCGCCAGCGTGGTTGGAAACCCGTGATCGTGTAATTGAAGTAGACGTTAAGGGTAATCGCCGGGCAGTGATGTTCAGCTCGCCAAGAGATTTGTGGAATCCAACAGCATTGTTGAGCCAGCGATTCAATTTAAGTTTGGCCGATGCTGTACCCAATATATTGGTGGGCGTGGGTTTGTTATTCACCTTTCTCTTTTTGACAGTCGCCCTGATGGAGGCTACCCAGGCGCTAGGGCCTGGTGTTAGCCAAGAAGCGACACAAGATGCTATTGGCAAGTTGTTGAGTGCAGCAGGCGGTAAGTTTGTCACTTCTCTAGCAGGACTTTTGGCTTCATTGGTCTGGACCTATGTTTCGAAGCGGAGTTCAAAAAATTTGACAGTGGCCTGCCATGACCTTCTGGCTGTTTTTGCTCAAAGAATCGCCGTCAATGGTGCAGAAATTTTGACCATTCAGCAAAGTGAGGGCGCTAAAGATGCATTGGCATTATCTGAAGAGTTACTCTCCGAGGCGCGTGAGCAAACAGGCACCTTTAAGAGGTTTGAAACTGACCTTGCCGTAACACTGGCTGGCGCAATAAACAAGGCTTTCACTCCTCAAATGGAAGCGATGACGGCCAAGTTGGTTGCATCAATTGATGGTCTGAGCGAGAAGCTTGGTTCGATGAATCAAGAGGCTTTGCAGAAAATGCTTGAGGATTTCGCAGCAATGCTTCAGGAAGCTACGAAAACAGAGATGGCGCAGTTGCAGCGCACTCTTGCGGAGTTGGCTGAGAAACTGGAGTCTGTAGGGGGTGATCTAGGAAAAGGGGGTGAAAAATTCAGGGAAGATCTCGGCAGTGCTGGATCTGAATTGGTTGCAAGGGTGCAAGAAATCGCTCAGAACTTGGCAACCGGTGCGAAAAATCTGGATACGGCAGCAGGTTCAGTCAAACTTGCAATGAATGACCTTGAGGTCACTATGCTTGAAGCATCCAATATCGGCAAGCGCGGCGCTTTGTTTGTTAACGAAGCTTTGGAAAAGACGGGACAAACTTTTCAAGACCTCGGCGTCATCACGAATGGGTTGGTCACTGCATCAAGTGATTTCAATGCGGTTGCTGGAAAAATCAGCGAGGTCGTGGATAACGTTGAGGAGCTTTCACGGGAACAAAGAGGCGTTGTGGCGGCCGTCCGTGAGGTTGCCCCAACTGCTCAAGCTGCGGTAGAGCGGGTTGCAAATGTTCTGGAACATGCAGGTCAACATACCAAGGACTCCATGGAAGCAACTGCTGCTTCTTTGACCCGAACGGTTTCTTCCATTACCGAGGGATTATCGAGTTACACAGATTTGGTAGCGGAGCTTCATCGGAAAATGGATGCAAACCTTGCCAAGGCAGTGGGGAACTTCCACACGCACGTCAATGAACTCACCGAAGCTGTGGAAGAGCTTTCTGAAATCATGCAGCAAAAGAAGGGCTGAGTATGTGGTCGCATACACCGCGTCATTCCGACTTGCACGCAGAAGAGCCGGAGCACAGTTATCTGGCCTCGGCTGCCGATTTGATGGTGGGCTTGCTGTTTGTCTTCATCATCATGGTGGCATTTTTGGCGCTGCAGAACAAAACCAGTAAAACCGATCAGAAGCCACCTGAAAGCCCTGTTGTAGAAGTTACCAAACGCATTGGCATGGAGATTGAAAAAAGTTTGCCGGGCGTTACAGTGAATCCAAGTACAGGAGTTATTACGCTACCTGAGGGGGCTCTTTTTGAATTGGGTAGCTCGGTTCTCAAGGACTCCGCAGTTATCGAATTGAATGATGCTGCCAAGCGATTGACCGATGTGCTGAAATGTTATGTCCACAATCAACGTGCCATGTTGTCCTGCAAGCAAAACCCTGAGGGGCATGAGATTGACACGATTTTCATTGAGGGGCACACGGACAATCGTCCCATGAACAGGGCGGGCGGCAACATCAAACTCTCATTGGACCGAGCGATTTCTGTTAACAATGCTCTGATTCAGGCTGGCACTTTGGCAAGTTTTCGAAATAAGTTGGACCAGCCCATCATCTCTTACAGCGCCTACGCTGATACTCGGCCACTAATCAAAGAAGATCCTGCGGATGGTAGAAACCGTCGGGTTGATTTGAGAATTGTTCTTTCTTATAAGCCTCCAGTTGTGAACTCGTTGCTAGGTGTTGCAGCAGAAGCTGTTGGGAAGTGACTGTGTTGTTTAGACCTTTGCCTCAAGGTATGCAGTTGCTCGAAGCAGCTGTAGCTGCCATGGATGATCCGGGTATCGTACCTCCGCCACAGGATATGGCGAGCATCGGTGAGCGAATGCGACGTGCTTACGCGCGATCACGCGCTCGCGGTTATGCAGACTTGAGTAAAAGTGAAAAGCGTAAGTTGCCATTTGCATATTGGGTCGAATCTGATCCGGTACTTTCGCAGGTTGAGCCTGATTTGGTCCGCCAGTATTGGGACAAACATTTGCCTGAAGCGTTGAGGGCAAGCCCTAGAAGTGCGAAAAGATGGCTGGCGCCCTTGTTTTTTGTTTACTGCGAACGTTTCTCAGAGAGCGACCCATTTTTTAAGGATTTCGCAGCAAAACTTTCGGCTTTAATCTCGCTCGCGTCAGGTCTTTACGCACAAAAAATGCTGGATCTGAACCAGTCGCTCGGTTTTTTCAACCCTGCTGAGGCTCCAAGGCGCATTGCAAATTACATATTTATCAATCGAAGCAAAGGGCTTGATCATTTGCTTCTAGAGCGGCAACTTTGGCCTGCTTTTTTGCATACGCAGATGGGGGCTGCCATCTTCAAGGCAGCCCTTGCAATTGAAAGCAGTAGATTCCGCGATGAGCAAGCCGCTATTTTCATGATGGATTGGTCTGGACGCGGTGGGGTACATATTGCAAAGACTGAATTGCGTGTTCAGTTTGCGAACGCATTACTTGCCCCATGGGCGGGCCACCGGCCACCAGACTATGTCAGAAACAAACTGATCGACTTTTTTATTAAGCCGGGTGGCTATGGTGACCCTCGTTTTGATGGACACAAGCATTACCAATGGGATGGTGTTTCGCAACAAGCACGCGGTGTCATTCTTCATTGGCTGACGGGCGATACCCTGCGCGGTTTCATGAAGGTACTAAACATTACCGCAGACGAAATTTGGTTGTACCGTCAAAAATTTTGGATGGCGTATTACGAGCATGGCCACATTGATGAAGCCTGGATGGCCTTAGGCGAAGATGCATGGCGTAAATCGGTCAGCCTACGACGCGAAACCAACGGTATGGGGTGTGGGCGGTTGGATGGTGGAGCAGCAAACAATCAGTCGGTGTTGTTGTTGAAAATTGGTGACTTGGTTTTCACAGAGTGGAGCCATAACGGAAGCCTGCGCGCATTTAAAGAAGGTAACCCGAATGCGCCTCGTTTCTATCAAGACAGTTATCACGGCACTGACTTGAGAGCCGCCACTTCTCTTGATTTTCACGATGGCCAAAACCAACGTCCGCAGCTACCCCATTGGCATTCGGACAAAGGTACTTGGCAGCGTACGGCAAGAGATTTCATTCGACGAAAAACGGGCGTTCACATTACTGATGCGGAGATTTTGTGAAAGTTGACCTTACATCACTAGGGCTGTGCTGGGAACTCGATTCCAATGTCGCGACTTGGCACTCCTCTTTACCAATTCAAGCTGCAACGGCTTTGAATGAGTTTTTGGTAGACCACTCAGAGCTGCTCCAAGAGCGCAGCTTTTCTGTACCAGCCGAAGTTGTGGCAACTTGGTCAGAAACTGCAGCCATGCAACTGGGCGCGCCTGCGAACTGTCCGCTTGCTTTTGATGTGCGCTTGTCTGGTGCCATGGGTAAGCCGGGGGCGCAAATAAACGTTCGTTGGCTACAGCCGGGCAAAACGGTTACCGCACGGGATGTCACTGCAGATGGGCTTTGGTTGAACTATCAAGGCAAGGCTTATCGGATCAATTCCCCCATCTATGAGGTTCTTGGCCTAGTGGATCGGTTCAACCAGACGAAAGATGCCTCCATCGAAGAACAGTTCCGTCTCTGGGCAGGTATTCGGTCTGCATTGGGAGATTCCGGCGCCGATCAATTGACCGACAGCTTTCTTCGCTCTTTTCGTGTCATCACTGCTTCGGCATTGACCTTTTCCATCCGAACGGATGCACGGGGTGACGTGCAACTCGACCCCGTCCTTCTGACCGAAAGTCGAGATACCAGCGATGGCGGCGCAGCCAATGTTCGGGCCTTGTCAGAGGCAGATGAAGAGCTGTTTCCTCTAAGGCTGGATCAGCTTCGTGAGGGTGTTCCTGCATTTCCACTGAGCCAAGGCACTTATGTGGTGGCAGATGAGCCATTGCAGCGAGCCTTGAGTGCCGTCCGTAAACTCCGGCAAGCACCAGCGGAGCAGCGCAAACGGGCGGCCATGTATCCGGAAGCTGTCATTCGCGAAATGCTGGGGGCGGAAGAGTCTGAGCCGACAGTTTTTGTGGAGACTGAGAAATTCGCAGAACGTGTTCGTGACGTTGGCGAATGGTCTGCCCCTGTGCTGCCATGGATCAAAATTTCACCTCAAAAGTGGGATGCCCCCCAATCAGGAGGCCTGCGCATTGGTGGCGTTGATCTGCCACTGGACGAGCCCACCGTGGCACAGGCGGTACAAGAGATTCAAACAGCGATAGCTGAGGGCAAGCCAAGCATCACTGTTGCAGGCCAGAGCATTCCAGCAACGGCTGCAAACGCGAGTGCACTGACCCAGTTGCACCATGCGATGACAAGACCCCCCAGGGGCGCTGGGACCGATGAACCTGTAGACCCAGCCGTCAAAAACGTCTTGATCATTGAAACCAATTTCGATGAAGCCTCATTTACCCGCACCACTTTGGGCAAGCGTCCCGGGCAAGAACGTCTTCCTCATGGACTGAAAACCACACCTAAAAAACACCAGGAACTAGGACTGAGTTGGTTGCAAAAACACTGGATTGAGGGAAGCCGTGGCGCCTTGTTGTGCGATGACATGGGTCTGGGTAAAACTTTTCAAGCACTGGCTTTTTGCGTGTGGCTTCGTGAGGCCATGGATGAAGGCATCTTGCCCAAAAAGCCTTTGCTGCTGATCGCGCCAGTGGGTCTGTTGCGCAATTGGGAAGCTGAAATTGAAGAGCACCTTTTTGCCCCTGGCTTGGGTGACTTGGTTCGAGCTTATGGGGATCACCTCAAAACATTGCGCCGCGGCCGTCATGTAGATGGTACAGCGGGTCTGGATACGGCTCGGCTTTCATCAGCCCATGTGGTGTTGGCCAATTACGAAGCGGTTTCCGATTACCAGCTGAGTTTTGGTGCGGTGCCTTTTGCTGCGGTAGTGCTGGATGAGGCACAAAAAATCAAATCCCCCAAAGCCCGAATGACCCATGCCGTTAAGGCTTTGAATACGGACTTCATGTTGGCCATGACTGGAACGCCCGTCGAAAATCGTTTGGCCGATCTGTGGTGTATTGCTGATGCGGTGCAGCCCGGGGTGTTGTCTGACTTGAAAGATTTCAGCGCCATGTATGAGGTCGAAGGCGCAAATGTCCAAGTCTTGCGTGATCAGGTTTGGCAAGAGGAGACGGCCGTATCCCAACAGCCCAAACTGTTGCTGCGCCGTTTGAAGACCGACAAATTGGATGGCCTGCCTCAAAAGCATGAACATGTGATGAAGATTGCCATGCCAGCACGCCAGCTCGAGGCGTATGAGCGGGCTCTGGCCATGAAGGAAATTTCAGGCCCAGAGGGGACGCTGGGAATGATCCATGCGCTGCGACGCGTGTCATTGCATCCTTCTCTCATTGAAGGTGGTGTGAAAGCATCGGAACTGAAGATTGAAGACTCGGCTCGCTTTGTTGCCATGATCAACATATTGGACAAGGTGTCATCGAGCGGAGAGAAGGTATTGGTTTTCCTTGAATCTCTGGATTTGCAAGACGCAGACCAATTGCCCCTGCTTTTGCAGCGCCGTTACGGCTTGTCTAAATCCCCTATGGTCATCAATGGCCAGGTGAGTACAGAAGCGCGTCAGGATCGAGTTAACGCCTTCCAGCGAGACAGTGGCTTTGATGTGATGCTGCTTTCGCCCAAGGCTGGTGGTGTGGGACTGACACTCACGGCTGCCAACCACGTCATTCATTTGTCACGTTGGTGGAACCCGGCTGTGGAAGACCAATGCTCAGACCGTGTTTACCGTATTGGTCAGACTAAACCTGTACACATCTACTACCCGTTGGCTCTTTTACCGGAAGCGGCCGAGCACAGCTTTGATTGGCAGCTGCAGTTGTTGATGGACCGTAAGCGCAAATTGGCACAGAACCTCTTGGCTGCGCCAGCGTTTACACAGGATGATTACAACAGCTTGTTGTCTGGTATCCGACGGTAAGTGATTGGAGAAATATTGTGAGCATGAGCTATTTGCAGTGGGATGGTCACTATCAAAGTTTGCTTGACGGTTGGGTCGCCACTGTATCTGCAAAACTGGTTGCTGAAAGGCGCTACGAGGACATGATGAGCCTTATGTCTTGCTTAAACAGTTTTGAAAGCCTTGCGAGCATTAACGCGATGTATATGTCATCTGATGAAGCCTGGAGCTGGCTGCAATTAAAAATTTCTGATCTCGCATGTGCTTTGTCAGATCTTAGCTGGAATGGCCATTTTACAAATGATGATGTTTATGGGGTGCTGCAAGATATTTTTGAATTCGTGCAGATAAACGACTTGTCAAATGCACTTATCTCGTTCGGGAAACCACAAAAGCTGCTTTTGCCGAAATCACGATTAGCCAGAATCAAATTCAACTTTTGATTTTGTATGTGTGATGAATTTTTTTCTTACTCCTTGGTTGATTTGCGTGAGTTCGTTCTGCCCAGTGTGGAGTGCCGCTGCATTGAGGATATCTGGCGTGAGCTGGAGCACAAGCTTGGCTTGCGGCCGGTAGTCAAGTCGAGAAACAAGAAAGGGTGATGATGGAACATGCGCAACTTCTTGATTTGCTCAATGAACTGATCGCCGACTGGGAGAGTGAGGTGGTCGAGTTCAAGCAGGCCACCAATGATTTCGACACGGACAGAATTGGCGAGTATTTTTCTGCATTGAGCAACGAGGCCAATTTGCGAGGTGCTGAACGTGCTTGGTTGGTGTTTGGGGTGCACGATAAGACCAGAAAGGTTGTTGGCACCCAATACCGGCCTGAGTCCGAACGGCTGCAAAGCCTGAAAAACCAGATCGCACAAGGCACAGAGCCCAGTATCACACTGCGCCATATTCACGAGCTGTTGACGGACGAGGGGCGTGTTCTGCTTCTGGAGATTCCTGCAGCACCACGAGGTATGCCAATTGCCTGGAAGGGGCATTACTACGCCCGTGCCGGCGAAAGCAGAGCACCATTGGGGTTGGACAAGCTCGATGAGATACGTCAGCAGACGCTGTTGCAGGACTGGTCGGCACAAGTGGTCCCAGGTGCCACGTTGGACGATCTGGATCAGGCGGCAGTGCGCAAGGCGCGAGAGTCGTTTGCTCAGAAGTACGCGAACCGTGTCAGCATGCAGGAAGTGATGGCCTGGCCCTTGGCCACGTTTTTGGACCGTGCCCGGCTGACGCAAGCGGGCCAGGTGACCCGGGCCACGCTTTTGCTGCTGGGCAAGGCAGAGTCTGCATACCTTGTGTCACCGCATCCGGCCCAACTGACTTGGAGTCTGGAAGGACCGGAGCGTGCTTACGAGCATTTTGGGCTCCCTTTTTTGCTCAGCACGTCCAGGCTGTATCAGCGCATCCGCAATATCCAGCTGCGCATCTTGCCTCAGGACGGGTTGATTCCCGTGGAGGTGCCCAAGTACGACCAGCGCATTGTGCTGGAGGCTTTGCACAACTGCATTGCCCACCAAGACTACACCCGAGCTGGGCGAGTCGTGGTCACTGAGCGCCTGGATCGTCTGTTGTTCCAGAACGAAGGTGGGTTTTTTGAGGGTCAGCCCGATGATTATGTGCAGGGCCACAAAACGCCAAGGCGCTACCGCAACCCTTTCCTGGCGCAGGCAATGTCTGAGCTGAACATGATCGACACCATGGGCTACGGTATCCGGGACATGTATCTGGGCCAGGCACGCCGTTACTTTCCATTGCCTGATTACGATTTGAGTGCGCCGCAAGCCGTTTGCATGACCCTTTACGGTGGTGTGGTGGACTTGGCGTACAGCCGTTTGCTGATCCAGAAAACCGATTTGCCCTTGGGGGATGTGCTGGCACTGGATCGGGTTCAAAAGAAGCTGCCCATTCCGGACAGTGCCGCCACCCGGCTAAAGCGCCATGGCCTGATCGAAGGGCGCAAGCCGAATTTTCACGTCTCTGCCTTCGTGGCCAAGGCGACGGCGGCCAAGGCGGATTACATCCGCACCCGGGCGCAGGACGATGCGTTCTATTTGAAATTGCTCATCGATTATCTGTACGAATACGGTGAGGCGACCCGTGCAGAGATCGACAAACTGCTCCTTGGGAAGCTCAGCGATGCGCTCAATGAGACCCAAAAATTAAACAAAATCAATAACTTGTTGACGAAATGGCGTCGCTCGGGCCTTATCGTCAATACGGGGAGTGACAAAGCGTCACGCTGGGTATCTGCAGAGAAACTTGCAGAGAAAAAATAGAAAACTGCAGAGAAAAAATGCTTCCATCACTACTGGCCAAAGACATTCAAGAGGGCCTAAGACAGTTCTTGACCACGGGTTTCGAGGCTTCAGACGATTTCATGAGCGGCATCATGGCCCGCTTTGTCAAAGACCCTGCGGGCTGGCTCAAGGGGCCGTATTTGCAGCTGGGCTTGCCTTTCACGCCGGGGGCGGCGGGTAAACAGTTCTTCAAAGGTTTCGAGACGCAGTTTCCGGGTTTCTCGCACCAAGAGGGCGCTTGGCAGCGTTTGTCGTCGCAGCATTTGGCCCAAAGCACCTTGGTGGCCACGGGCACGGGCAGCGGCAAGACCGAGTGTTTTGTGTACCCAGTGCTGGACCATTGCGCCCGCGCTTTGTCCGCCAAAGAGGCGGGCGTCAAGGCCTTGGTCATTTACCCCATGAATGCATTGGCCTCAGACCAGGCGCGGCGCTTTGCCGAGCTGGTGGCCACGGTGCCAGCCTTCAAGGGATTGCGTGTGGGTTTGTATGTGGGCGGCAACGCGGTGGGCACAGGTCAGGGCACGGTCATGACACCCACCACCGTGATCACCGACCGCGACACCCTGCGCAAGAACCCGCCCGACATTTTGTTGACCAACTACAAGATGTTGGATTACCTGATGCTGCGCCCCAAAGACCGCACCTTGTGGGACCGCAACCAGCCCGAGACTTTGCGCTATGTGGTGGTGGATGAGCTGCACACTTTTGACGGTGCACAGGGCACCGACCTGGCACTGTTGTTGCGCCGTTTGCGGGCGCGTCTGAAGTCACCCGAGGGGCACCTGATTTGTGCAGGTACTTCGGCCACCTTGGGGGGGTCTTCAGACACTTTCCCGCTGCGTGACTATGCGCGGCAGGTGTTTGGTGTGGATTTCGAGCCCGAGTCGGTCATCACCGAGAGCCGCCAGTCGGTCGGGGTGTTTTTGGAGGACGCAACAGTCGACTACGTGTTTTCTGCGCTGGACAACCCCAAAGACGCGCTCGATGCGACCCGCTTCACGTCGCCCGAAGAGGCCGTCAAGGCTTGGCATGGGGTGTTCTTTCCGGACTTGCCCACGCCTGCCGATGTTTCGGCTGTGGCCTGGCGGATTGAATTGGGTGATCGACTCAAAAAGCACCAGATTTTTGTGAACATGCTCAAGCTGGTGAAGGGCCAGGTGGTGCATTACGAAGACCTGAAGCAGCAGCTGAAAAACGGCTTGCCGCTGGCCATGCAGCCTTGGGTGGGCGAGATTTTGGACGCCCTGTTGGTGCTGGTGGCTTGGGCCAGGGTGCCGGGTGGCGCTTTAGGGCGGCCCTTGCTGAACTTGCGGGTGCAGATGTGGATGCGCGAGCTGCGCCGCATGGTGGCCAACCTGGCCGTGAACCCGCAAGACGTGAAGCTGCGCAGCAGCGCCGATGTGCCCGCCAACCCGGACGGGGTGTATTTGCCTTTGATCCAGTGCACGGCGTGCCGCACCACAGGTTGGTTGTCGCGCTTGGTGCAGTCGAGCAGCAAGCTGTCGACCAAGCTCGATGAGATTTACAACACCTGGTTTGCTTCGCGCCCTGAGGTGACGCGCTTTTATGCCGCCAACAGTTTCAAGCGCCCACAGGTGGAAGGGGTCATGCAGCAGGTGTGCACGGCCTGTGGCAATTTGCAAAGCCATGGGGCTAAGGCGTGCGTGGCTTGCAGCGAAGAGAGCTTGTTGTCCATTTTCCGCGTGACGGAGATGAAAAGCGGCTCCAAGGGCGAGGTGCAGTACACCCGCCACGACAACACTTGCCCTGCCTGTGGCGAGCGAGACCGCATGCTGCTGCTGGGTGCCCGCAACGCCACGCTGGGCGCACAGGTGGTGGAACATTCCTGGGCAAGCCCGTTCAACGACGACAAGAAGCTGATTGCGTTTTCTGATTCGGTACAAGACGCGGCGCACCGGGCCGGATTTTTTGGCGCACGCACTTACCAGAACAATGTGCGCATGGCTTTGTCCAAGGTGATGGACGAAGCCATGTCGGGTGGCGCACCCACCTTGTTGCCTTGGTCAGAGTTTTTGGCGCAGATGGCGCAGAGCTTTGACAAACCCGGCGCGGTGCTGCACATGCCCCCCGAGAAATTGGTAGCCGAGTTCATTGGTCCCAACATGACTTGGCATCCGCATTGGTCTGTGGACTTGCTGAAAAACGGGGCCTTGCCCGCCAACAGCCGCCTGCCCGATTTGGTGCGCAAGCGCTTGGTGTGGCAGGCCGTTAGCGAGATGACGTACCTGAGCCACCGGGGGCGCACGCTGGAGCGCATTGGCAAAGCCTGTTTGACAGTGCCCATGGCGCGGCTGGCACCTTTGGTGGCGATTTTGTTGCCCGTGTTCGAAGATAAATATGGACTGAAGGGCCTGCAACCCGCGACCCTTACCCAGTGGCTTTGGGGTGCATTGGTCCACATGCGCAAGCGCGGTGCGGTGCTGCACGAGGGCATGGACAAGTACGCCGAAGACGGCAATGTCTATGGCCTGAGCCAGCTACCCGGGCGCAAGGAATGGATGCCGCCCATGAGCCCGTACACACCGCACCCGGTTTTTGTGACGCTGGGGCGCCACAAGGACTTTGACAAGCTCAAGGGTGACAAAAAAGCCAATTGGTTTGACCGCTGGTCTGATGCGGTGTTTGTCAGCCGGGGGCATTTGCTGGCACCGGGCTTGGGTGCAGACTTGTTGGCCGAAGCGGTGGACTTGATGGTGCGCGAAGACATCCTGAAAGCTACCGAAAGCCATTTGGGGGTGAGCCTGGCGATCAACCCTGATGAGTTGGTCTTGAACACCGATGTGAAATGGCTGACCACGCCGCAAGGCAAACGGATGTTGACAGTGCCGTCTGACGATGCGGATGCACTGTTGGGCATGCCTTGCCTGGAGTCCACCGACGAGCATTACGAGATGGCCATAAATGCCGGAGGCTGGCTGGCCAGGCGCTACAGCCAGGGCGATCTGGGCCGCGTGATTGCAGCAGAGCACACAGGTTTGTTGGAGCGCAAAGAGCGTGAGGACTTGGAGATTCGATTCAAGTCCAAAGAGCCCAAGGCGTGGTACGAAAACCTGTTGTCCGCCACGCCCACCTTGGAGATGGGTGTGGACATTGGCGATTTGTCGTCGGTGCTGCTGTGCTCGGTGCCGCCCAACCAAGCCAGCTATTTGCAACGGCTGGGTCGGGCAGGGCGGCGCGATGGCAATGCCATGACGACCACGCTGGCCGATGGTGCCAGTCCGCACGACCTGTATTTCTTCGAGGAAACGCAAGAGATGATGTCGGGCGAGGTGTCACCGCCCGGCGTATTTTTGCAAGCTGCCGAGGTCTTGCGCAGGCAGTTGTTTGCTTATTGCATGGATGACTGGGTGAGCGGCATCCAGTCGATCACGGCCTTGCCAGAGAAGACGTCGGTGGCGCTGGACGCCGTAGAAGCACTGAATCAGGATAAGTTTCCGTACAACCTGACAAGCCATGTGCTGACCCACGAGCAAAGGCTGATGGATGGATTTTTGGCTCTGTTGGGCACGGACATCAACAAAACCGTAAGCGACCGCCTGCGCGATTACATGCAGGGCCAGGGAGACAAGGACGGCATGCGGACCCGATTGGTCAAGGCCTTGGAGGACCTGGTGGGAGAGCGTAAAAGCTACCGCAAGCGCAAGGACCAGGTGGACAGCTTGATTCGCGCCGTGAAGCAAAAACCACAGGACGATGCCACGCGTGAGGAGCTGGACAACCTGAGTCGAGAACGCGGCAAGTTGATGGAGTTGATAGCCGAGATCAATGGACGAGATTTATTAGCGACCTTGACGGATGTGGGTTTGATCCCGAACTATGCCTTCCCTGAGGCGGGGATTGAGCTGAAGTCGGTGTTGTGGCGCAAGAAGAGCGAAGGCGAGCAAGTACAGGGCAATTACGTGGCCTTGCCTGCCCTGAAGTACGAGCGGCCTGCCAACTCGGCCTTGTCTGAGTTTGCACCCGAGAACCGTTTTTATGCCAACCAGCGCCGGGTGGAGGTGGACCAGATCAACATGAGCTTGGCCAAGACCGAGTCGTGGCGGTTTTGCCCCTCTTGCCAGCACATGCAAAACCTGGAGCTGAGCCAGGACACCGAGGCGGTGTGCCCGAATTGCGGCGATGCCATGTGGGGCGATGCCGCGCAAAAGCGCACGTTGCTGCGCTTCAAGCAAGCCATTGCCAACAGCGATGACACCAAGGTGCGCATTGACGACAGCGCAGATGACCGCGAGCCCAAAATTTATGTGCGCCAGTTGTTGGCCGACTTTGAGCCCAAGGACATTCAAGTCGCCTGGCAGATCGAAGCCGGTGGTCTGCCCTTTGGTTTCGAGTTCGTGTCAAAGGTGACGTTCAGGGATGTGAACTTTGGTGAATTGGCCAAGCCCGGTGATGCCTTCAAGGTGGCGGACAAAGAGTCTGGTCGGCCGGGCTTCAAGCTGTGCAAGCATTGCGGCAAGGTGCAAAAGCCGCCCAAGCGGCAGACAGACGCAGCAGGCCAAATCCACAGTTTTGATTGCCCAAAGCATGGGTCTGAAGAGCCGGACAACTTGCTGGAGTGTTTGTACCTGTACCGGGAGTTCGAGTCAGAAGCGCTTCGGATTTTGGTGCCCTACACCCGATCAGGGGTGGATGACGAGGCTGTGCAGTCGTTCATGGCGGCATTGCAGTTGGGCCTGAAAAAACGCTTTGGTGGCAAGGTAGACCACCTGCGTATGGTGGTGCAAGACGAGCCTGGCAAGGAGGGCGGACCCCGCAGGCACTTTGTGATGCTCTACGACTCGGTGCCTGGGGGGACGGGTTATCTGCATCAGCTGCTGGCACAGGACGCTGGCACCTTGACCGATGTGCTGCGCATGGCCCTGGAGGCGGTAAAAACCTGCTCGTGCAATGACGATCCCGAAAAAGATGGCTGCTACCGCTGTTTGTACCAGTACCGTTTGGGCCGCAACATGCAGCAGGTCTCGCGTGACCGGGCGGCTGAGGTGTTGACCGAATTGGTCGATTCCTTGCACCAGTTGGTGCAGGTGCCGTCGATCGGCGAGATTTACATCAACCCGAATTTCGACTCGGTGCTGGAGGCTCGGTTCATCGAGTCGCTCAAGCGCATGGGCGGTGTGGGTGGTTTGCCACGGGTCAAACTGGTGCAAGACATTGTCAATGGCAAGTCTGGGTTTGTGATTGAGGTAGGCACCCAGCGCTACAAGATCGAGCCACAGGTCAACGAAGGGCCTTCAACGGGTGTAGCTGTAGCGAGTAAGCCAGACTTTGTGATTTGGCCTTGGCAAAGTGGCACCTTGCGCAAACCCGTAGCCGTGTTTTGTGATGGTTGGCAGTACCACCAGGGTTCTTTGCGTGAAGACGCCAACAAGCGCAGTGCGCTGGTGCTGAGCGGTAAATATTGGGTGTGGTCGGTGACCCATGACGATGTGAAGGCTGCGCTGGATGGCAATGCACAGACAGACCTGGATTCACCCATGGCAACTTTGCGCCGCCACGATGGCAACAACGCACCTGCAGCGGTGCTACGCCCGGTAGGCGGTGCTTTTACCAACCATGCGGTGGCGCAGTTGCTGTCATTCTTAGCCACGCCACCCGGCACGGGCACACAAGACGAGGGTTTGGCCGTGGTGCAGCGCAATGTGCTATGGCTCAACTTTTTGATGGTACCCAACACGCCAGATGAAAAAACTTTTGTCGAGGGCAAGATGGCGGGACTGCTGGCCCAGTTGCCCGTGGACATGCAGGCACCAAAGCCTTCGCATGCGCCAGTGCTGTCCAAGGGTGAAGCCTCGCCCAAGGTGTTGGGCTGGTGGCCAGTGGCCTATGCAAAAGGCAAAACCGATGGTTTGAATGCACCAGGTGTCGTCTTGCTAGACGATGTGGACTTTGACGATGTGGACACTTTGCACCTGAATTGGCGCAAATGGCTGGCCCTGTTCAACCAGCAACAGATGCTGCCCGGCATGCTGCTGGCCACACGCACGGCCATGGACGCTGGCGATTGTGCGGGTTGGACGGCAGCGCCTCAGGGTGGGGCAGGCCTTGGTGCAGCAAGTGCCGATCAGCAGATGCTGGCCAAAGAGTGGGCCGATGCGATCGATCAAACGTTGGAGCCATTGCGGCCAGGCTTGCGTGAATTGGCTGCACTGCAGGCATTGCTACCGATGATTGGCCATGAACTGGCCAATGCACGAAACCAGGTGGTGGCCGAGGCCGAAATGGCTTGGCCTGACAAACGCCTGGTGCTGTTGACCGCCGAACAAGAGGACATGGCCGATTCATGGATCGAGGCGGGGTGGACGGTCTTGCAATTGCCTGAAAATGAGCTGACGCTGGCGGGGGTGCCATGGGCCGAAGCGGTGGCCGCGAAGTTGAATAACCAAACGAATGCAGGGGGAAACCAGTCATGAGCCTGAAACCTAAAGTTGCGCTGTCGCAGGATTTCCTGCTGAACCTGTCCAAGTTGCCATCGGGGGTGCAGTCGCGGGTGATGAAGTGGGCCATCCTTTTTCAGTCAAACCCGAAAAGCCCAAGCATCAATTACGAGAACATCCACGCCGCTTCAGACGCCAACATGAAGTCAGTACGCATTGATGGTGACTGGCGCGGTATCGTTTTCAAGCCTGACCGGGGTGATGTGTATGTGCTGTTGCATGTGAACAAGCACGATGAGGCTTACCGTTGGGCCGAGCGCCGTAAATTGATCATCAACCCGGTAACAGGGGCAATGCAGATGATTCAGGTGGAGGAGGCAGCGGCTTTGGCTGAGCCTTTGATTGCACCGAAAGTGAAAACTCCAGCAGCGCCTGCGACGACGCTTGCTGATCAATCAAAGCCTTATGCGCAAGGCGTTTCTGACCACGATTTGATGGCGCTTGGTGTGCCGCCCGATTTGCTCGAACGCATCAAAGTTGTGAAGTCTGAAGCTGAACTGGATGAACTGCAGTCAGCGCTGCCTGTGGAGGCTTATGAAGCCTTGTTCTTGCTGGCTGCGGGTGACACGGCTGAGCAGATTTTGAGTGCCCGAGAGACGCGTGTAGATCGTCAGATCGACACGACGAACTTTGAAGCTGCTTTGCAGACGCCAGAGTCACAGTCTCGATTTGTTGTGGTGGACGATCAGGCAATGGTCGCCATCATGAATGCTCCTTTGGCGCAGTGGCGTGTGTTTTTGCACCCGACGCAGCACAAGCTGGCTTCGGGTGACCGCAGTGGACCGGTTCGTGTGTTGGGAGGTGCAGGTACGGGCAAGACGGTGGTGGCGATGCATCGGGCCAAATGGCTGGCCGAAAACCGCACAGAGAGCAAGCAAAAGGTGTTGTTCACGACCTTTACCAAAAACCTGGCGCTGGACATTGAAGATAATCTTAAAACGCTGTGCTCCAGGGCAACGCTGGACAAGATTGAAGTGCGCAACCTGGATTCCTGGGTGCACGGCTTCATGCGGTCCCGGAAACTGGAGCACCGAATTGTTTATGGTCGCAAGGTTGATGGCGCTTTGCAGGCCTGGCAAGCGGCCATGACGGTCAAAGACGTTAGCCTGGACTTGCCGGACAGCTTTTATGAGGAAGAGCTGGAGCAAGTAGTGCTGGCCCATGGTGTGACCACCAAAGACGAATACCGGGCGGTGCGTCGCACTGGTCGTGGTGTGGTGTTGAGCCGTGCCAAACGCGATGCAGTCTGGCCTGTTTTTGAAGAGTACCGGGGGCAGTTGGCTTCTCGAAAGCTCAAGGAAGTCGATGATGCCTATAGGGATGTGGCCACACTGCTCGACGAGGAAATCAGTGCTGGTAAAGCGCCCGCGACCTACAGCGCCATCGTGATTGACGAAACGCAGGACTTGGGGCCACAGGCTTTGCGCTTGCTGCGGGCCATGATCGCCAGCAAGCCGAACGATTTGTTCTTTGTGGGCGATGGGCACCAGCGTATTTACACGCGCAACCGTGCTGCCATGAGCAAGTGCGGCATTGATATTCGTGGGCGATCCAAAAAGCTGTACTTGAATTACCGCACTACCGACGAAATCCGCAAGCAAGCCGTTGCTGTGCTGGAAGGCTGTGAGATCGATGACCTGGACGATGGCCACGATGAGACCAAGCGCTACAAATCACTCTCGCATGGACCAGTACCCCGAGTCATCGATGTGTCTTCTAACGAAGAGGCCATGTCCCAGGCGGTGAACTTGGTTAAATCCTGGGGTGAGCAGGATGGTGCAGACGCGCAAGCATCTGTCTGTGTCATAGCTTCCTCAAAAAATACCAGAGACGCTTTGGCTAAGAGTTTTCAGAGTCAGGGCCTCCAGGCAGCCGTCATTGATGAAAACCAGAATGCGACGGCCATTCAGGGGGCAACCTATTTCGCTACGATGCACCGGGCCAAAGGTTTGGAGTTTGATCGTGTGGTTGTACTTGCCCCCAAGGCATATTTGGGGGACCCACTTGAAACAGGCAGCAAACGCAAGTTGATTTATGTGGCCCTGACAAGGGCTAAAAAGGAGGCGGCTCTCTTGGTGAACTGAGTTAGGCCTTTTATCGACCGATGATCGTCAGTCCATTTCCGTAGGGGTTGTTTGGGCTGTCTTGGTTGTACCGACTGCCTGCACCATATGGGTTATTGATGCTGTCGTTTGAATACTTGCTGCCATACCGACCATAGGGGTTGGCCACACTGTCAGGGTCATATTTGTTGCTGTTGAGGTTGCCGCGGAAGTTGCCTTGGCTGTCATAAAGCTTGGGGCTGTCGTGCGAGCCGCCATAGGGGTTTTTGAACGTGTTGGCAGGTTGGGGTGGTGCTTTGGGCAAATAGGGGTTCGCTGTCAAGTTGCCCAAGTACGTTTGGGCCGAGACGCTGGTGGTCAGTGCCATGGTCAATACGGCCACTGATCCAAGAATCTTGTTCATGTTGTTCCTTCAAGGTGAGACGTTAAATTTTGTACACCATTGAAGCATGCATTTGAACAGGCTCATACCGTGAGACTTTGAGCTGTTTTTGGGTACAGCTTTGAATTCAATTCCTGGTTCATCCAATGCGTGCGCATCAAGATCACTTGTTGATTGTTTAATGAGTGGCTCATGTGCTGAGCCACTACTCCAATAACAATGCATCAGGAGGCGACCATGACAGCGCAAATTTCTGAACAGTTGATTTTTGAGGGCCAAAAGGTCCCTTTGTTGACCAACCCTTTGAACAACTACTTCAGTCTGGGGGGCCGCGACCCAGGTTTTGAGTCCACATCCACAGCCCTTTGGCGTGGCTACGTGGGCACATGGGAAATCCTGAATGACCGCATGTACCTTGTCGCCCTAAATGGCACGCTGAAATCTGGTGAAGATGCGGACCTAGAGAGCGTTTTCCCAGGTTTTGCGCATCGCGTCTTCGCCCATTGGTTTTCCGGCACATTGCGCATTCCCCAGGGCAAGCGTCTCGAATACGTGCACATGGGTTACAGCAGCACCTATGAGCGCGATGTTTTGTTGACCTTGCAAAACGGTGTGGTCGTCAAGCAAGAGATTCGGCACAACGGCGTGGGTGATGAGGATGCGCCAGAAGGGTACAGCATCGGTGGAATGACGACCCGGCCATCGCGCAAAGCTAACCATGGAGATGATCAATGATCTGGCTGTGGCTTTATTTGGGCCTTGGCCTGGTTTTTGGTTTGGGGGTGTATGTCCAGAATGCTCGGCGGCCCAAGTCTGATATGAGCCAGCTTTTGGCAAGCATGCGCGGTGCGCAAAGCAGAACGGATCAAATTCTGGAAAAAGTGTTGGCTCCGGCTCTGGGTTCTATTCTTATTGTGACCGCTTGGCCTGCTGTCATCTGGTTCATCTACAAAGAGCGAAGAAATGAAAAGCGCGAGGCCAAGCGCCGAAGTGATGCTGTGTTCCGGGTACGCCCTGAAGATCTCATTGGCCAGACAACGATTGCAGAAGTCGAGGCTTCGAGCTTTGTCAAAGACCCTTTGAATGCCGTTCCTGATCTGCCCTTTGGGCACTTGAATGCTGCTTGGACAGACTTTGTGTCCAAAAGGCCTGCTGATGCAGTGCTTTGGTCGTTTGCTTGCGATTGGACATCAGAGTGGGGCACACAGTTCAGCCGCAGGGGCTATGTGTGGGTTTTGGGCGATGCCTTGAGCCCTTGGATGCTGACACAGGACGATGCCATGGAAGATGTCCATGATTGACAACGAATTGGTGAGGCTCATCTCTTGAGCCTTTGAAGGCTCAAGATTCGCTTCTCCAAAGGAGCAAAAATATGAAGATCGAAGTGATCGTTGGCAACATCGTCAAGCAACCCGACATGGAGGCGGTGGTCAACAGTGCCAATGCCAATTTGCGTTTGGGCTCGGGTGTGGCTGGCGCCATCCATACCGCCGCAGGCCCCAAGCTGGAAGAGTATTGCAAGCCTTTCGCACCCTTGGCTTTTGGTGCTTACCTGGTCACGCCGGGGTTCAAGCTGCCCAACCTGTGGGTGATACATGTGCGGGCGGCTTCGTACACCAACCACGATGATGCACCCCAAATTTTGGAGCAGGCCATAGAAGCTGCTCTCAAAGCAGCCCACCAGAATGACATTCGAGCCTTGGCGTTGCCCGCTATTGGCACTGGTGTGTTCGCTTTCCCGCCTGAGTTGGCGGCAGAGATCACGGCCAAGGTCCTATCTTCCGCCTCAACAGTGGCACCACACCTGCAGTGCATCCGGGTATGCGTGGCCAGTGAGTTTTTGCGAGATATTTATCTTGCTGCCCTAGAGGCGAAAGGGGTGGCCATTTCGCAGTCGGAATCAACGTCCGTATAACTGCCCCAGCCGCTGCACTTCGGCTATCACTTGTTCGCGCAAGCGGGCTGGGGCAAGAACTTCCACATCGGCCCCAAAGCGCAGGATGTCGCCAAGCAGCTCTCTTTCATCGGCATAGGGCACCACAAGTTCGTAGCGTCCATCGGCCAAGCGCACACTTTTTTGCTCGGGGTGCCAGATTTCGTGCTCAACCCAAGCGGCCCGCGCTTTCGAGAAGCGCAGCTGTGCCCAAGCTTTAGGGCTGCCACCAAAGATGCCGTAACCGCCATCGAGCTGCTGGCGCATGGCGATCAGGTCAATGTCTTTGCTGGCTTTGTCGAGCAGGGTGGCCCGGGTAATCGCGTCTACAGAAAAGCTGCGCAAGCCACCACGCAGGTGGCACCAGGCGTCCACGTACCAGTTGTCCCGGTAGTGCACCAGTTGTTGGGGCGAAATGTCCCGCAGCACGGTTTCTCCGTTTTGGCGGTTGATGTGCTCGACCTGAACTTGCTTGCGCTCCAGCGTCGCTTTAGCCAGGGTCTCAAAGCTGGTCAGGGGCAGGCGACGTTTGCCCGCATGGACTGCGCGGACCCGCTGGGTCAGGGTGGCGGCATCCAGCCCTTGGCTGGCCAGCATGTCGTCCAGGCGCTTTTGAAACGGTTTGAGCTTGGGGCCGAGTAAGCCGGGTTCGAGCTGCACGATCATGCTTTGGATGGTCATGAGGGCCAGCATTTCGTCCTGACTGAACCACATGCCCGGCAGTTCGGTGCTTTCTGTTTGTTCAAGCCGGTAGCCGCCCAGGTCCCGGTCGAACACGATGGGGGTGTGCAACTGGTCACGCAGCTTGGCGATGTCCCGCTTGAAGGTGGCCAGCGAGATTTCGAGCTTGTTGAGGATGTCTTCTCGGCTCATGACTCGGCGTGAGCTGAGCAAGGTCTTGTATTGGTAGAGTCGGTCGATTTCAGACATGGTGGGCTCAAAAACGGCGGGTCAGTGTATCCCCATGTGCCAAGTCCTCAGGGCAACCCTCGCGCCGTGTCATTGGCTGCACAGAAGGCTGACTTGCGTGAAGCCATCTTCGGCCGCGTAGCGGCATTCACCTTCAACGCGGTAGTCCATGGCGATCTTGCCTTGGCGGTTGATGTAGAAGGTCACGTCATTGGAGCCGCAATTGCTTTTTTGGCAGCCTCCACCCACCAGAACTTCAGGGGTCTGGTAAGCAAACGGTGAGCACACGTCCAGGCGGTCTTCCGTCAGCTGGGTCAGCTCTGCATTGAGTTTGTTCCAGTAGAGTTTTGCGAAGGCATCACGTGCGCCGGGATCGTCGCCAGTGGGCATGTAATTGAAGCAATATTTGCCTTTGAGTTTTCCCATCAGCTCGGCCACGTCCGATGCAGGCACTTCTGGTGTGGATTCGCTCGTTTGCGTGGCCTCTTGAACGCTGGCTTCGGGTTCTTCATCTGCGCCCCATAAGGCGGGAAGGCTTGACCGAAGCTCTGCGGTCCAAGGCGATTGGAATTGCCCCTGACTCAAGGGGATCAGGAATGCAGAGGCGGCAAGACCGATGAGCCCGAACAGAGCCGTGGCCACCCAGGTCGAGGAGGCGTTGCGCAGGGTGCCTGTTGGCTCGGCGGTCAGCTGCAGGGTGGGGCCGACTTTTTCATCCAGAGACAGGGTGGGGGCTTTGCGCGGTGTGTTGTGTTCCAGCATGGCTCAGTCGGCTTTCTTGTGCGCGTCCAGCAGTGCAATGATGATGGCGGCGATTTCGGCCAGACGCTCCTCGCTGATTTCCTGCCCTTCGATGACCGAACGCTTCAAACGCAAGGCGTAGTCGTCTCCCGTCATTTCGGTGAAGCCAATGCTGCGCTCACGTCCTAGGACAAAGATCAAAACAGCGACTACAACACCTGCCAGGGTCAGACCAATCACGGCCCCGGTGCTGCCTGCTTCGGCGCCAGCGTAGGCGCCCGCCAGAAAAACCAGAAGCCAGGTTAACGCTTTCAGCCAAGGGCGAACCACACCAAAGAACACGGAACTGACGGAGTGGATGGGCAAGATGACACGCTCGAAACCAGAAAAACTGGCGGCCATGTATTCCACCTTGTCATGACGAACACGCATCTCGAGCGTGGGGTCAATCTTGAGCAGCGCAAATAACCAAGCGATCAGGCCACTTTGTCGGCCGATGATTTCGACGTAAACACCGTCATCACGTGGGCTGGGGCTGACAAAGAACTTTTTAACGACCAAGGCCCCGCTTTTGTTGGCAACGAGGTTGCCTGCCAGCAGAACAACGAGGACAACGGCGATGACGATGAGCCAATGCCAAATGCTGAATGAATCCATGGTGACTCCTGAAAAACGAAATGAGAAAAAAGCGGGGATGCGAATCGGTTTAAGAATAGCAGAGCGATTATCGATTTTGTAAAGGATGGGCATGTTCAAGAACTTTTAGCCCTGTTCGCAGGTCGGGCAAGGTTGCCCCCAAAGCCCGTGCCCAAAGGTGTGGATAAGTCCATGAATAACTGTGCCGGGGCGCATCCTGACTGGCTTGGATGGATGTGCTTAAAAAATCAGCAGTCACAGGCTCGCGCCTTGAGCCTGCGTGGGGCTAGATTGCGGCTATTCTTGACGCTTTCGTTCTCCGCTCCTTTTCCCGCCTGCATGCCCATTCCTGCCATTTCGCCCGGCTTCATCGCCCTGCACAGCCACCGCTCCGAGGTGCTGGCCGACACCCTCACGGCTTGGCTGCGTGCGCACCCGTTGCAGCCGCTCGAGAGCGAGGTCGTGTTGGTGCAGAGCAATGGCATGGCCGAGTGGATCAAGATCGAGCTGGCCCGCCAAGGTGGGGTGTGCGCCGCCACGCGGGTGGAGCTGCCTTCGCGCTTTTTGTGGCGCACTTACCGGCAGGTGCTGGGCAAGCACAACGTACCACCCGACTCGCCACTCGACAAACTGCCCATGACCTGGCGGTTGATGGCCTTGCTGCCCGGCTGCCTGAGTGATCCCGTGTTCCAACCCGTGGCAGGCTTTTTGCGCGGCGACGAGCCCGACCGCCTGCTGCAACTGGCCAGCCGACTGGCCGACCTATTTGACCAGTACCAGATTTACCGCCCCGACTGGCTGCAGGACTGGGCCGCCGGGCGCAACGTGCTGCGCAAAGCCGCTGGGCATGATGAACTGGGCGATGACCAGCTTTGGCAGGCCGAACTGTGGCGGCGCGTGCTCGACACTTTGGATGACAGCCAACGCCAGGCCACCCGCCCCGCGTTGCATGCGCGGGCGCTGGCGCACCTGCAGTCGGGTCAGCCACTGGCCAGCCTCGTGGCGCGACGGGTGTCGGTGTTTGGCATGAGCCACATGCCGGGGCAGCTGCTGGAGATGCTGGCGGCGCTGGCCGCGCACAGCCAGGTGCTGCTGGCCGTGCCCAACCCTTGCCAGTACCACTGGGGCGACATCATCGATGGCCGCGAATGGCTGCAGGCCGAGCGGCGACGTCACGCTTATCGGGGCGAGGCGCTGGCCACTTTGCCGCTGGCGCAGATGCACCTGCACGCGCCCACGCTGCTGGCCGCATGGGGGCGGCAAGGGCGCGACTTCATTCGCCAGCTCGATGCGTTTGACGACCTGCAGGCGGCCCAGCAAGTCACGCAGTGGCCGCGCCTGGACTTTTTTGACGATGTGCCTGGCGAAGACGGCACGCTTTTGCTCGCGCAGTTGCAGCGGCGCATCCGCGACCTGGAGCCCTCCAGCTCGGGCACCCCGGCGGTGCCGCTGCGCGAGGGCGACCGCTCGGTCACCTTCAGCGTGGCGCACAGCCCGGTGCGCGAACTCGAAGTGCTGCACGACCAGCTGCTGCAGTGGTTCCACACCTCGGCCGGGCCTTTGTCGCCACGCGATGTGGTGGTCATGGTGCCCGACATCGAGCTCATGGCCCCGGCGATCCGCGCCGTGTTTGGCCAATACAAGCGCAGCGATGCGCGTTTCATCCCGTATGACATTGCCGACTTGGGTGCGCAGGCCATCAGTCCGTTGATCCATGCGGTCGAATGGCTGCTGGCCCTGCCACAGCAGCGCAGCCGCATGAGCGAGCTGGTCGAGCTGCTCGAAGTGCCCGCGCTCGCGGCCCGTTTTGGCCTGAAGGGCGATGACCTGCCCACGCT
>Ga0255137_1000117_pt1 | contig 24034 bp, 39 predicted proteins | sample Law_Atlam_RepC_8_FD_188548 | JGI IMG/M metagenome (GOLD analysis project Ga0255137, IMG submission 188548) | Freshwater microbial communities from St. Lawrence River, New York, United States - Law_Atlam_RepC_8d | ecosystem: Environmental > Aquatic > Freshwater > River | place: USA: New York... | reverse complement strand
GGTGATGGCTTTAGCGATACGGAATCAGCCAACTTATATATTGCAGTAAATAAATTCCAAACTTCACTTTCAAGAAATGTATAAACTATGGACGGATATAAATTAACTATAAATCAAAAAGATTCAATTCAAGGCGTAATGTACGCCCCTGACCAATACTTCAACTGTGTGCAAGATATTAACGCAGATTGGTTCACATTCTTGTCAGCTGATGACATCGTAATCGTAACTAATTCAGAATGGGCGTGGATTTTAGATTGCCCTTTTGTTGAGTATATCCCACCAATTCCACCGACACCGATAAATGAGTAACAACGATAACATAGCCGACGCATTAACAACAACCACTTTTGTTGGGGGCATTGCTCACTTTATGACAAGCGTGCAACCCATCGTTTCATTTCTCTGGGGTTTAGTGGCTATCGTATCGGGTATCTTTGCTATTCGTTATTACTATTTCAAAACTAAAAACATCAATGGCAAAGAAGGGGAGTAAGGTAGATGTACTAAAGATGTTCAAAGTGAAGCCTAAAAAAAACAATAAGGGCGTTCATAGTAAAAACTCAAAGCCAGATAAAAAATATAGAGGCCAGGGACGATGCAGATAAAACTAAAACCATATTTCAGCCCAACACAAAAGCAAGTCCGTATGTTTGGGGATGCCATTGCTGGGGCGACTATATTTGTAGCTTCATTTAATTTGAATGATCCAGAGTTGATGAGATGGTGTGCAATTATTGGTGGTTGTGGTAAATTTTTAAGTAATTTTATTCAAGTCGATGGTATCAAGTAAACAGTGTTTAGCAAAATTCGGTGAGCCGTCAGCATCTAACAAGTGTATGACGCTTTGGGATGTGCCAACAGAACTTGAAATTGGTATAATCCCTAAAAGAATATTTTGTAATAGGCTAATGGTTGAGCCACTTAAAAAGGCTTTTAAGAATCTTATTGATACTGGAGCGGTAAAAGAGCTTAAAACCTGGGATGGTTGCTTTAATATCCGTAAAAAGCGAGGCCTTTCGACTATGAGCTTGCATTCTTGGGGATTAGCTATCGATGTAAATGCCTTTGAAAACGGATTATATCAAACACCTAAACTATCACCGACATTCGCCAAATGCTTCACAGATGCTGGGTTTGATTGGGGTGGAACTTGGTTAAGACAAGATGGTATGCACTTCCAACTGTCAGCCATTTAAAAAATTTTATCATATTTATTTTGTTTTTACAATTTGAAATACTACCTTTGTGCCATCAATATGAAAACAATAGAACTTTTTAGACTTGCCAAGAGATTTGAGCAACTCTATCGAATCAAAACAAGATTGCCTATTGAGGCCGTTGGTAATGTGGTTACCATTTCGATGCACTATGAACACCTATTCGTGTGGGCCTTGCAACAAAAGAAGCACTACAAATTTGAAATCATTATGGGTATGTTGGTTGCTCAAAAAAAGTATGGGGATTCAATCTTAAAAATCAACCTATGGTAATCACAGAACACTTGCCGACAGTAATGCAATACAACGAGGATGATGTTATTGAGTTTATGAAATTAAAAAAGGGCGACTATTTATTTTGGTGGAGTGAGTTTGGTGATGGTCCTCGATTCGTCAACAAGTTTGAGGAGATGCGAATGCGTAATGGCATCCCAATCATCTATTCACAAAAGCAATACGGTGGATTGGTTTGGGGATACCTTGGCCAATACAAAACCATTAAGAAAAATATGAACTATCCGCCAAGTATGTTTTGGAAAATTACAAAATAAAATATAAATTCGCAATGTCAAATATGAAATACAACACAGATTTAGGGGTTGGTAACTATCCTACCTACCAAATGATTGAGAACCTTGACGGTATCATCAACATCGAACAATTTTTATTATCTAATCCAAGCTTTGATGCACAAACACTTTACCTTTATGTATACAAAGCCATCAGAGGCAAAATAGTTGAGTATTCTGGCGATAACCCAGAGCCACTTTACAAGATGCTTATGGTGTTATTGGATGAGATTGAATGGGACATTATTATCAAACAAATAGAATATGGAAGAACAAACAATGCAAGTGGCCTTGAGTGAGGTGTTTGCTAAAAGCAATGAGGAGTTAGCCGACGCAATGGGCATTAATTACAACACAATAGCAAGTTGGAGGTTTAACTTTCGCCACAATGCTATGAGCCAAGAGAAAAAAATCGAAATTTTAACAAGAATGAATTACACTTTAATTACAGAATCAAAATGGAAAAAACAAGCACAGTAAACCACATCCAAGCCAGTGGGACTTGGGAATCAAAGTACGGAACAATGTACAGATTTGAAATCGGATTTAGCAACGGAGATGTCGGAGACTACAACTCAAAGTCTAAAGACCAAACCTCTTTTAAATTGGGTGAGGAATCAACCTACGACATTACAAGCAAAGATGTCAATGGCAAATTGTTTCACACAGTTAAGCCAGTTAAAGCACCTTTCGTGCCTTTCGCATCTAAACCAAGCGATCCTGATAAAGATAAGAAGATTGCTCGTATGTCAGTCCTTAAATGCGTAACTGATTTGGTAGTAAGTGGACACATCAAGTTTGAAAGTTTATTTGAACACGCCAAATACTTTGAAGCTTATGTTGAATCTGGAGTTAACCCATACTTTGAAATGTTGGGCGAGAAATTTGACTTAAAAGCAAAGAAGATATCTAAAGACAATAGGGAAGATTTGCCATTCTAACTATGCTAAAAAAGAAAATATCCCCTATAAGTGTATTGTCTGAATTGAGAATGATGCACAATGATGTCAATTTAGGCTATTCAGAGCCTTTAGAACTGCTTATCGCACTTAAACAGATACAAGATACCATCGATAAGATTTCAAGCGATTTAAACGAAGATTTTCTAAAGTCTGCAAATCAGTACAATAAGCAAGAGTTCAATGGATATGTGGTTGAAGTAAGAACTGGGGGTGGTCGTTATGAGTATGACCACATCCCAGAGTATGTTGAACTATCCGCCAGGTTAAAAGCTATCCAAGATGTTGCAAAACAGTCGTATAGATTGTCTTTAACAAACAACGGAATGATCAGCGAGGAGGGTGAAATAATGATGTCTGCTAAATTTGTGCCTTATAAAGATAGTATTGTATTAAAGAAAAAAGGGGCAATAGCCCCCTAATTCCGTCAGATATGAAAAAAGTATTGCGAAAATACTATTAATATTTGGAAATTACAAAACAAACTTTATATTTGCAAAAGGATTCGCGTCCTAAATCAAGATGAAACTAATTTTAAATAGAGCAATAGCAAGTAAAAGACTGGGTAATCTTGAACCCACGCGAAAGTCTTTGAAAGTTATTGCTCTTTTTTTATTTTATGGATATTATTGAAAAAAAATTAGAAAACATTATTCTAACAACACCAAATGAGGTGTTAAATCAAAAAGGGTTACCAATTTATGGTAAAAAGAAAAGCCAAGTTAATTTAGGTAGGTATGGTAGAGCCGATTTAATTACATTTGAAAAATCATACGATTATTCTCATTTAGGTAATTTTACTCCAGCTTTACATATAACTATTTATGAATTAAAACAAAGAGAATTAGATTTAAATACTTTTGGCCAAGTATCAAGTTATTTAAAAGGCCTTCAAAGATATTTATATAAACGAGGTAAATTTAAAAACTTTGAAATTACTTATGAAATTGTTTTAATCGGTTATTCGGTAAAGAAAAACCCACAAATTTATTTTATTAATGATTTATTTATAAATGCAAATATTTATTTATATAATGTAGATATATATGGATTGTCTTTTGAATATTGGGATACAAATATTAAATATGAAAATGAGGGTTTTTAATTATGGCAAAAAGATTCACTGACACAACAAAATGGAATAAGCCCTTTATAAGAGGCTTACAAGCACCTTACAAGCTCCTTTGGTTTTATATTTTAGATGATTGCGATCACGCTGGGATATGGCAAGTAGATGAGGATGTTGCTAAAATTAGAATCGGATGTGAAATTGATTTTAATGATGCAATAAAAATTTTCGGCAACCATATCCAGGTATTTGATGACGGTCAAAAATGGTTTATTAAGGATTTTATAGATTTTCAATATGGAGAATTAAATCCTTTAAATAGAGTTCATTTATCAATTATATCAATTCATAAAAAATATAAAATTAAGCCCCTTATAAGCCCCTTACAAGGTGCTAAGGATAAAGATAAAGATAAGGATATGGATAAAGAACAAGATAAAGATAAAGAAACTATATTTAGTTTTGACGAATTTTGGGAAGCTTATCCAAATAAAGTTGCTAAAGAAAAATGTAAGGATAAATATAAAAATCTTTCCGAAGAGAAAAGACAAAAAATTAAAGAAACAATTTTTACATTTGCAAAATACAAACCATTTGAAACTTATTCTCATCCGCATCCAATGACTTATTTAAACCAAGAAAGATGGGACGATGAGATTAAGCCTAAACAAGAATATAAAGAAATAATCTGGGAATAATATGTACATTAAAGACGCACAAAATAAAGAATTAGGCAAGATACTCGAGAATGTATGTATGTTAGCCGACCTTGACATCCCGAAATATCCAGCGGAGATTGTTGAATTTATCAAACAAAACTATGGCAAATACAATATTAATGTCATTAAGGATTCAATGGACAAATGGATTATGGGCATAATTGATGTAAAGAAGCCAGAGCGACTAAACGCTCAATTTGTAGCCACAGTTATCTATAAGGCAATCAATAGTGGGTTGCTCGGTGAAATTGACATCCAAAAGCCACAAGTTAAAAAGACTGAAAACTTTGTTAAGCTTACTCCAGAGGAGGAACGCCAGGGGTATGAAGATATGAGGAAGGTTTGGTATGAGTACGAAGAGACTAAAAAGTTTGATTCGTTCCCAATGTTTTTTAGCTCTAAATACGAGTTCATTCGCACATTCGACGATATGCAATATCCAGAGTTTGTACTTGAAATTATGATCAGCGAATTGAAACTGGCTTTGGAAGATAAATACAAAAGAGACCAAACGAAAAATAACCCATTTATGACATTCATTAACAACTTCTCCTTGCCAAATATCAACTGGAGAATGTTTGCTTGTGTTTGTCTTCATTATAGAACTTGCTATGCCAACAGAAATATTCAGAGCTAATTTATTAGTGCAAACGGACAAAGGGCCAAAGTGGGTTAAAGATGTCGTGTATAAGCACACCGATGGGTATTTCCATCGTAAACGCTATTTTAAAGAACCAGTAAAGGTTTTACAAGTTGAAGTTATTAAAAGTTTGGGATTCAGTTTTGAAGGCTTGACGCATACTGAAGTACAGAAATCGGAAGAGACAAGAAACACAACGACTGGAGCATATGAGTAACAAAATCGTAAAGATGCGTTCTATGTTTAATGGGGCAAATCAGCAAAAAAGGATTAATAGTAAGGGAATACCTTGCTAAATATCCTCAATCATCCATTCGTACACTTGCACAGTTACTTATGGAGCATTATCCAACACTATTCACTAATTATAGTGCAGCCAGAACAATTTTAAGCCAACATTCAGGTAGATGGTCAAAGCTTAAAAATCCAATCAAAACAGAAAGGATTCAATCAAGAGAAAACCCATTTGGTTTGCCAGAATCAAGGGCCAATGTCAGAAAATTTGTAAAGATTGAAGGGGCCACAAGAGTGCTTTGGTTAAGTGATATACACTTCCCTAACCAAGACAATGAAGCTTTAACAAGTGCATTGCAATTTGGGTTAGATAATAAGATTGACTGCATAGTTTTAGGGGGTGATATTTTAGACAACGAGCCATTCACAAGCCACGATGCTCCGCCACCATTGTATTCAGAAATCCGTCAATGGTTTGAAATGGTTTCTGATTTTTTGGATATGCTTAATGACCGTTTCAAATGCCCGATACATTGGATCGAAGGCAACCACGACAACTGGTATAAGCGTTACTTGATGAAAAAAGCACCAGCATTGTTTCACGATGAATATTACACACTATCTTCAAGACTTAAATTAAGAGAAAAGAATATCATTTGGCACGATCAAAATGTAATCTTGATGGCTGGCAAATTACCTATGACGCACGGCCATATGATAGTAAAGGGATTCTTTAGTCCAGTTAACCCAGCGAGAGGCGTTTACAATCGTATTAAGTCATCAATGCTTATTGGTCATTGCCATACCACATCTGAACACTCCGAAAGCATATTGAATCACGAACTATCAACCACATACTCAACTGGATGCTTATGCGAACTCGCCCCTGATTATGATCCGTTTAACACCAAACACAATCAGGGATTTGCAATGATTGAGATTAAAGAAAACGGAAACTACCGAGTACACAACAAGCGTATTGACTATTTTACTAAAGAAATATACTAATGCTTGAGCTTGACATATTTCAGCTAACCGATGCCCAACTCGAGAATGAAGATGAGGGATATGTTATGTCTGAATGTGATATTGCTCCAAGGTTATTCATACACATAGATTCATTTGGCAAGTACATTGACTACGATGGGTTAGAGTACACAAGTATTTATAGTGGTGGGATGGAGTTTATTTCGATGCTATCTTATGAGGAATTTAAAGTAATGTACTTTAAACACTACAGAATCACATAAATTGTGAATATTTTTTAAGTAACTCTTTTTAAATTTAAAATTTTAAATGTACATTTGTTTCAGATATGAAAATAAATGAGACAATTGAAGACATTTTGATGTATCAAAAGCACACCAGAGATTGCGACTATTATTTGTACAATCAAATCTTAAAGCTTTACGATGCCCAAAACATCACGGCCCTTGAATTACTCAAGGCAATGAAGAACAAAACCATTCCAAGTTTTGAATCAGTAAGCCGAGCAAGGCGACAACTTCAACAAATGAGGCCTGACTTAAGGGGTGCTAATTGGATGAATCGTCAAACATCAGCACAAGACAAACGCAAAAAAGAATTGGGCTATGTATAACGACGACGACAAATACCAACTAATGCAAGCCATTGTATTTTTTATACTTGGGATGCTTGGGTTACTCGCACTTTGTGTTTGGGCAAGTTTATGAAACACGAGGAAAGCAAATTGCAGATAATGTGCGTCAAATGGTTTAGGTTTAACTATCCTAAACTTGCAAGACTGTTATTTGCAGTGCCTAATGGTGGCAAACGCTCACTTATAACGGCTAAACTATTAAAAGCCGAGGGTGTTTTGTCTGGAGTGGCTGACCTTGTCTTGCTAAAACCAACAGAAAACTACCACGGTTTGTGCATCGAGATGAAAATCAAGCCTAATAAACAAACAGATACTCAAAAGGAATGGCAAAAGGATGTCGAGGATAGCGGATTCAAATATATTGTTTGTTATTCATTTGAAGACTTTGAGGCCAAAATAAAAGAATACCTATGTTAACGCTTCAAGACTTTGCCAATAAGCACAAAGAATGGCTTAAAATAGCGAACTATTTAGGGGCGGATTCAGCGACGGCAAAGGAAATTGTGCAACAGATGTACTTAAAAATAGGCGAACTGCAAATCAAAGAGGGGAATTTAGATAAGTTAATCAATTATTCTGGAGGCATTAATACTGTTTATGTGTTTAAAGTGATTCAGAATCTATATTACGACTTCCACAAACGCAAGGAATACGGTGCGGATTTTACCAATTTTGAATATGAGCTTGAGCCAGTTGATGACCAAGAGCAAAAATATCAGGTATTAATACATAAACTTAAACGAATCATCCAGGGCTTCGGTGAATATGAGCAAATGCTTCTTGAATTGTACTTTGTAAATGGTTGTAGTTTAAGAGACATTGCCAAAAGCACTGGGATTGGAGTACATTCAATATTTAACACAATAAAAAATGCAAAAGAAAAACTTAAAAAACAAACAAAAAACGATTATCGAGCATATCGAGAGTCAAGAAACACAAGAACAACCATCATTAGGTTTGGGGGACACGATTGCGAAGGTAACCAAAGCGACTGGGATTGATAAATTAGTCAAGTTCATTGCTGGAGAAGACTGCGGATGCGAAGAGCGTAAAGAGAAGCTTAATAAGTTATTCCGTTACAAGCAACCATTGTGCTTGACAGAAAACGAGTTTAACTATTTAACCGAGTTTCAAAAGGTAAACAATACAACCTTGACTAAACAAGAAGGCGACGAAATTGCTACTATTTGGAATAGAGTATTTCACTCAAGGAAATTTTATAGACCTTGCACTTGCAATCCTAAAGCCTGGCAAGATATGATCAATGACTTATTAATCATTTATAAAGAATATGGCGTCAATTAGCATAAGCTATTTATTCGATTATACTCCAGATGCTAAAAAGATTTACAGAGTCTGGCACGATGGTATTATAGTTGGAGCATTCCCAAATAGAGAAGAGGCAGAACTTTTAAAAAATTATTATAATGAAATCAAAAATCAAACTTATTCCGATCAAGGAAATCAAAGAGAACCCAAACAATCCTCGTAAACTAAACAAGGATAAGTATCAAAAGCTTTTAAAATCAATCCAGGATTTACCACAGATGCTTGAGTATAGGCCTATTGTGGTTAATTCGGATATGGTTGTCCTTGGGGGTAATATGAGACTAAAGGCATTAAAGGAATTGAAATACAAAGAAGTGCCTATCATTATAGCCGATGAGTTAAGCGAGGATCAGCAAAAGGAATTTTTAATTAAAGACAACCTTGGGTATGGAGAATGGGACTGGGATATGATTGCAAACGAATGGGATTTACCTTTGCTTGAGGATTGGGGTATGGATTTACCGACAGACTTTACAACTCAAGAAGAACTTGAAATTGATGATTTAATTGATGAACCCAAAAATAAACCTGCGACATTAAAAATTACATTTGAAAGTCCAGAACAATTGCAAAAGGCTGAAATTGATATACAAGAATTGATTGACAGAAAATACCCAAAGGCATTTTTTTCAGTTTCCGCGGGTGAAATATGAGATTAGAAAAGGCATCATACAAGGCGGTTAAATTTGCGTGTTTGAATTTTCATTATGCAAAAAGGATTCCAACGGGGGCAAATATGTCTTATGCGGTATTCAATGATGATGGTGAATTTTGTGGTGTAATTGTATATGGGTATCCAGCAACGCCAACAATTGGTAAACAATTGAATTTAAGAAACGGTGAGATATTAGAATTAAGACGGGTTGCATTAAACTCAAAACAAAAGATAACATCAAAGGCCTTGGGAATTTCTATGAGGTTAATAAAAAAAGATTGTCCATCGGTTAAAATGTTAATTTCGTACTCAGATAAAGGACAAGACCATTATGGAACAATATACCAGGCTACCAATTGGATTTATTTGGGAGAATCTCAATCAAGTGGTAATGAGTATTTTTGTAATGGTAAATGGGTTCATTCAAGGCATGGAAAAGGAAATATTAAAAGAAAGTTGGCAGGCAAAAGAAAATATGTGTATCCATTAGATAAAAAGTTAACTATGGAATATAAGTTAAAACACAAACCTTACCCAAAAAAGTTGAGCGGGGTGGTCGAATCGAACGCCGATTCTCAACTGGAGGCTGAGCGTGTTACCACTACACTAACCCCGCATAAGAATGATGCAAATATAAATAAAAAATGAGAAACCACACAAAAATTTATATGGACTATTTTGGCTATGACACAAGCGACTTTATACCTTGCGAAGTCTGTGAGGCCAGAGCAACTGACATCCATCACATCGAGGCAAGAGGAATGGGCGGAAGAACATCAAAGGATAATATATTTAATCTGATGGCATTATGCAGACCTTGTCATATTGAGTACGGTGATATTACAGATTGCAAAGAAGACCTAAAAAAAATACACAAGCTACGAATGGATATAGGTAAAATTTGAAATTGTAAAATTAAAATACTATATTTGCACTGATATGAAAGGAAAATTTATAAAAAATAAAAAATATTACCGAGATACGGTATATGAATGGAATTTGCCCACTGGTACAACTTGCCCGTTTGCTCTAGAATGTAAAGTGTCTGTTGATCGATTGACTGGCAAATTTGATATTAAAAAAGGGCAGTATAGATGTTACGCCGCAAGTCCAGAAAGGTTCCCAGCGGTTAGGGAGCACAGATGGAAAAACTTTGAACTTGTTAAAAATAATATAAAACCAGATTTGCCAAAAGACTGTAAAGCCGTAAGGATACACGCTGCTGGAGATTTTTTTAACCAAGCATATTTTGACCTATGGATTGATATAGCAAAAGAAAATCCAGGTATTGAATTTTGGGCCTATACAAAGTCTATTGGTTATTGGATTAATAGAATAAATGAAATCCCTAAAAATCTTGTATTAACTGCAAGTTATGGTGGCCGCCAGGATGAATTAATAGAAAAATACAATTTAAAAAGTGTAAAAGTATACCCGTCAAAAGAGGCGGTTCCTATTGGGGTTGGAATTGATCAAAATGATGATCTTGCAAGGACGCCCAATATAAATTTTGCACTATTAGATAATATGAAGGTCAAAAAGAAATCAATATGAAAAAATTAACTCCACTAACTACACAAACGCTTGACTATTTACAAGAGCGCAACATTAACCCAATCAAATTTTCAGAATGGCTGAATTACATCAAAACGGAGAACAAGGCGAGGTATATGACTACATTAACCCAAACCACTATAAAACACTAAACAAGGAAGTCTGGGAAATGATGGTTGATATATGGGGGAAAGAAGCTTTTAAATTGCACTGTCAAATGTGTGCTTTTAAATATCGTATGCGTTTAGGCAATAAACCAAACCAACCTATTGACCAAGATTTAAAGAAAGCGCAATGGTATGAACAAAAAATAAAAGAGTTATGAAAAAACAACAAATGAAAACAAAAATTGAAAGAAAAATCGGAAATTCCGATAAATCTAATGTCATATATACACACGAAGATGTTATTAAAATGATGAATACATTCCATACAAGTATATTAAATCGTGATTTGTGTATGGCTAAACTTACACCTATTAAAATTAAAATTGAAAAGTTTGAAGCGTTTAGAATATTCAAAGCTGGACAAGAATCAATGGAAGAAGGAGGAAAAGGATTTGAACAATACTACAAAGAAACTTATGAAGATTAAATCAGGCAAGTGGTATACTTGTATTTATATATGGCCGTCTCTTATATTAGACTATGAGGAAAATGAGGTTATAATCAACTTGTCATTCCTTATTTATTGGATTGAAGTAACCATAAAGCTAAAATGAATATTCAACAAAATCTACAATCTAAAAAGGAAGCCTTTCTTGAAGTTTTAGAGAAGCACCTTGGAATAATAAGTCAAGCAACTAAAAAGTTGAATATGGATAGAACAACTCCATATAAATGGATGCGTGATGATCCAGAGTTTGCAGATAAAGTTCAAGAGATTCAAAACCTTGTTTTAGATTTTACTGAATCAAAACTATATGAGCTTATCAGAGATGGCAATCCAACGGCTATTATCTTTATGCTCAAAACAAAGGGTAAGGACAGAGGATATATTGAACGCAAGGAGATTACGGGAATGAATGGCAAAGCATTAGATATTAATATTGAAGTTATCAATAAACTTGAAGAGTAATTGTGTTTTCTCGCACCTTGAGAAAAGCGCTAAAAGATTTACCATTGAGCAAGGAGGCACAAGGTCTGGTAAGACTTACAATATCCTTATTTGGATTATATTCAAGTATTGCTTATCCAATCAAAACAAAATAATTTCAATAGTAAGGAAACACGGCCCAGCACTTCGTGGATCAGTGATGAGGGACTTTTTTGAGTTACTCCGCAAATATGATTTATATAACGAAGAGGATCACTACAAGTCTGTTAATGAATATCATCTTAATTCCAATGTGGTTGAGTTTGTAAGCTTGGATGAACCACAAAAGATTAGAGGTCGCAAAAGGCACTTATTGTTTGTCAATGAGGGCAATGAGCTTAAATGGGAAGATTTCTTCCAATTAAATATAAGAACAACGGACAAGGTAATAATTGACTTTAATCCATCCGAAGAGTATCACTGGCTTTATGATAATATCATCCCAAGACCTGATGCGGAGTTTTTTGTAACCACATATAAAGACAATCCATTCCTTGATGCTAACCTGGTGGCAGAGATTGAACGGTTAAAGGAAGTTGACGAGACATATTGGAGAATCTATGGACTTGGACAAAAAGCTCAATCAAAACTATTGGTATTTAATTACGAGGAGATTGGCAATATACCACAAGAAGCTCGATTCATTGCTTATGGTTTAGACTTTGGATATACCCAAGATCCTACGGCCTTGGTTTCTGTTTATCTTTATGACGATAAGATATACCTTGATGAGCATATTTATCAGAACGGAATGACAAACAAGGATATTGTAGATGTTATGAGGTCGCTAAACATAGATAGGCGAGTAAATATATTTGCTGATTCAAGCGAACCGAAGTCCATCAATGAGATTCATTCATATGGATTTAATGTAAAACCAACGGCTAAAGGCCCAGATAGTATAAATATTGGAATTGATATGATGAGGCGTTACAAAATACATATTACCACACGATCAACTAATTTAATTAAGGAGTTCAGAAACTACAAGTATATTCAGGACAAAGACGGCAAGGCTACCAATAGGCCAGTGGATGCTTTTAACCACGGTATTGATGCTTCTAGGTATGCTATATTCAATTCATTTAACCGACCTAATTATGGCAAATATTCAATCAGATAAAAATATTTGTATATTTGTTTTGTAAATATAAAATATAAGTGTATCTTTGCTCCATCAAATATGAAAAACATAATTAAAAACATCGCACTTCACCTATTTAATGCCATTATGATTACGGCATTAGCACTTGGCACTTTAATCGCTATAATTGAAAGACTATGACACCTAAAGAAAAGGCAAAACAATTATTTGACAAGTACATCTATTATGTTGAGGCCATTTCTGAAACTCAACAGATTGGGAATGCCAGAGAATGTGCTTTGATATTTGTCGAAGAAATGCTATGGGATACATTTGAGCATAACAATGGGGACACTTCCCTTGATAGAATTAAATACTGGCAACAAGTAAAAAAAGAAATAAATAAGATATGAAACTAAACGAAGACAATTGCCCATCACACGACCTTTATGAACTTGAGGACTTTGTTGAAAGCCATTTCAATGACTGCGACGAGAAAATCAGAGAAGAGGCCGTATATATCCTTGAGACATTAAAAGAGGATATTTACTACGGCACTGGCAACGCCCAAAGGGTTATAATTGATGCCCACAATAAAATAGTTGACCTATTCAATAAGTATGTCGATACGGATAGTTTCGGCGACCATTCAATCTTTTAAGGGGGCATTAAAGCCCCTTTTTTCGTAACAAATCGGCTTTTTTGGGTTTTATTCCCATATGGAGAGAAGCCTAATTGTACCAACAAGTTTAAAGGATATTAAGTTGCATCAATACTTGGAGTTTGAAAAGCTCCCAGAGACATTGAGCGACTTTGATAGAGCAATACAAACCATTTCCATTTTCTGCGAGATTAACACGCACGAAATAAAAAAGATTCCTTATAAGACACTTGAGGAAATCCTAAATAATATTAAAGAAGCTTTAACAGATGATCCTGGTTTGATAAGGACATTTGAGCTTAATGGGATTAAATACGGATTTATTCCAAATCTTGATGAGATAACAACGGCTGAATTTATTGACATAGACAATTACCAAAAAGAAAGGGACAATCTATACAAGATAATGTCGGTTTTGTATAGGCCAATCAAACAAGATGATGGCAAACATTATACAATTGAAGCTTACAATGGCAAAATAAACGAGGATTTTCAAGAAATTCCAATGGCATATGTAAAAGGTGCGATGCTTTTTTTTTGCAATTTAGGAAGCGACTTAGTGAGCTATATTCTGAAGTCTTTAGCGGAGGAGAATCCGAAGGACTCGCAAATGCGGGAGTTTCAGCGTTCAGTAAAAAATGGGGATGGTACGGCTTTGTTTACGGACTTACTAACGGAGACATACTCAAAACTGATGCTGTGGTATGCCTCCCTATACACAAGACACTATTGTGGCAAAGTTATGTACTCGATCTTCAAGAAGTTCAAAAATCAGAATTAAATAAAACAAATGCAAAAAGATAAAAATCATATTGGCACGGCTTTAGCGTTTTGTAAGGATGTGGCAAACGAAATGGGTGCAAGATATTCCCACGGTAATATTACCGAAATGAATATGCGTTCAATGTTGGTTTATCCTTATATGCATACTAATGTAAGCCAAGTAAGTCTTGATGAGGTTATGGCAACCGTCCAGGTGAACATAATGATTGCTGATCGTGTAAATACTATCACAACCGAAAATCAAGGCTTAAACCAAGAGACGCTTTATTCAGAGATTGGATACACAGAGAATAATAACTACGCAATGGTGCTTCAACAGTTATATGTTGACTTCGCAATTGCTTGTCGCAAATATGAAGAGCTTTACTACAATGCTCTGGAGATTCAAAAGCCTATTCAATTAACTGCGTTTGAGGAGACATACGATGATGTAATAGCTGGATATACAATCACATTAAATATAGATGTGGCAAACCCAATTGTAACTGATGGATACTGTTAATACCAATAAAGTTTTAAGGGAAATTGTAACATTCCAGGCTAACCAAATGAAAATCAATTTGGGGGCTAAAGTGTTAAGAAAAACTTATAGAGCTGAATGGCAAAATGGGAGACCTAAAAATATTAGTATAAAATCAATCAGAGCTAACCATACCGCATCTGGTCAATTAGTAAATAGCATCAAGCCAGTATATGTGCAAGGAAAGTATTTTGTTGAGATGGCCGACTATGGTAATTATATTAATGACGGCAGAAAGCCAGGCAAGGGCATACCAGTTGATCAGATGGACAAATGGATTGGCCAAAAAAGACTAAAGCCAAGAAATACAAAGAGCGGTGAATTTTTAAAGAACACAAAAAACAATAGGAAGGCAATGGCTTTTTGTATGAATCGAAAAATCAAATTTTTTGGTATTGAAGCTTATCCATTTATTGATATGAGTGTTGACATAACAGAGGATAGATTTGCCAATAAATTAAAAGAGGCAATTGAGCAAGATGTTGCAGATAATTTAAATAAAATATTATAAAATGGCTATAAGCTTAACCGTACAACCTACAAGCATAAAAGGAGCATTGTCATCAATGCTATATCAAGCGTATGACACCGACTACGCTCAACCTAATTTTGTTTATCAATACAAAATCTATGTGTGGAGTGGCACGACTACCATACCAGCTTCACCGATAGCGGAAATCAATAGGCTTCCAGATACATACGCTGGTAATCGAAGTTGGATTGATATTTCTAAAATTGTTACTCAATATATAAGCGACAATTTTTTAACCATTGGAGCATCCACATCAACTATTGGAAGCGGTGCAGTTTATTGTGCGGTTAAGGTAAACGGATTTTGGGGCGGTGGTTCATCGTCTCCAGTAACAAGCAATGTCATTTTAGCCACTAAAGGATACGAATATACACTTGAAGGGTTTAACCAGGCGACCACTAAACGAGTTTTAACTGACAGAACAACAGTATACCTTACCACAGAAACGCAATACGATTATATCTGGTATGATGCGACTAAAATAACAAGCATTGTTTGTGGCACAAGCACCATCACTCCGACTGCGGTTACCAATTCAAGCACTTACATCCAAGCGGTTGAGCTAAAACAACTCATAACGGCTGGGGGGACTTGGGGTAATGATATCAATATCGTATTCAATTACTCAACTGGATCGGAAACCATAAGCGTCAAGTTTGATTGTCCTAATAAATACGGCACGACAACTATACTATTCAAAAATAGGTATGGCGTTATTGAGGGGTATTCATTTAATGCGGTTAGTAAGGTTGCAATGACTACAACTAAAGAGGAATATTACAAAGGCATATATGCTCAAACTAATATGGCGGAGGCCTGGACTTATGGCGTTGGGATCAAAACACCTTATAATATTCAAGGTGTATACAAGCAACTTGCAAATACTAACTGGATTCCCGAATCTTATGTCGATTATTTCCAACAGTTGCTTTTAAGCTCGGCAGTATTTGTTTATTACAATGCTAAAACCTATGCTTGTCAGATCGTGGATTCTGCCTTTGATAAAAAGACGGCTAAAAACGATAAGCTTATAATGTACACATTCAATTTTGAATACGCTCAACCACTAATCAATAGCATTGTTCGATGATATATTTTTCGCTTATTATAGATGGCAAACTGGTTGACTTGTTTCAAGATGAATCAATCGAGCTGAACAGACAGATAAAAGACTATTCAAAGATTGATACTGTCTTTACTGACTTCTCACAGAACTTTACCATACCAGCTACAGAATCAAACAATAAGATATTTCAAAACTATTTTGACGAGAATGTCCTTTTGCAAAGCTGGAATCAGAACTTTGCCTTAAGTGGTGAAATTTACATACACGGCTTGCCAGTCTTTACTGGTGAAATTGAATTGCTCGAGGTTAAATTCATTGACGGACTTCCAAGCTCTTATAATATAGTTTTCTATGGCACAACCAAGAAGCTTTTAGTCAATTGGGGTGAGAAGACATTGCCCGAAATTGATTGGTCAAATTACTTACATACGATCAGCAATGCTTTAGTCGTTTCGTCTTGGACTGGTGGTATTTTAGGCGGTGCGATTATTTGGGATTTAAAAGACTACGGATACGGATATCGTTATTGCAAAAAGAGTGGTGGGGTATCTTATGACATAGGCGTACAAAATACAATCAACTATAAAGGCTTAAGGCCATCAATTTTGCTTAAAGATATGATTGAAAATATCTTTACGGCTGAAAATTTTAGTTTAGGGGGTACATTATTATCAAGACCAGAGTTTGAATATCTTTATGTAACACCACAAGAAGCCCCTGGAAGTTATTTTGATCGTATCAACGGCAATAATTATGGTAACTTTGAGGCTAATGATTCAGCTCCGCAAAGTATTTTTAAACCAACAAGCACTTTAAATACTTGGTTTGCTTTGCCAGTTGGAAATACAGTTGTAACTGGTAATACAAGTGGGGCTTGGAATAATACAACATACACTTATACTTGCCCTGAAACTGGTCAATATACTTTTGGGTTAACAATTACAAATTACACTCCATTAGTTGCCCCTACATTTACACCAACGCTTGGCGTTAAAGTAACTGTTAATGGCAAAACAAAAGGCTTTTATCAAAACAAAACGGCAGCTCAATGGGTTAGCAGTGGTCAGCAATTTTGCAATTTTTTAAGATTAAGCAAAGGAGATGTGGTTCAATTTATTTACAATACACCAGTTGATGCGGTGGTTGATGGTAGCATTGCTTGTTTATTGTCTCCGCCTACAAGCCAAGTGCTTGTTGATATGGCACGAGTGATGCCAGAGATTAAAGTTTCAGAGTTTTTCAATTCTGTTCTTCAAATGTTTAATGCGGTGCTTGTGCCGTCAAATACTATTGATGGTTTTGAATTGCATAACATTGAAGATTGGTATGCTTTAGGACAAAATGTCGAGTACACTGAGTTTATAGATTTTAAGAATCTAACTCATAGAAAGATGAATGTGCCATCATCAATTACAATGAAGCACAAAGAGGGCGAAGCTTTACCACAGACATTCTTTAAAACAACCTATAAACGAAACTTTGGGGATGTTACCTTTAGGCCTGATGTTGACTTCAGCGACGAGCCAATCGAGTTTGAAACGGTTTTCCAGGTGAACCCAATAACATTGATCCAAGAGGTTGACACTTCAGGGAATATGATCAGCAATACGGACATTGAAATGCCGTTTATAATCAATTCAGAATCTCAAGGGGTTGACCAAAAGTTGATTCTATTCTATAATGGGCGAAACACAAATCTGAAAACAGTTGCAAATAGTTTCTATGTAGGGACTTCTTTAATCACTCAATATCCGCCATCATCTCCTTTTAGCAATTATACATCTGGAGCTTATTCAACTGCATTTGGGCTTGAAGCACCACTTAAAGGCAATATGCCAATCAATTCTATGTATTGGTTATACTGGAATAAATATTTGTCAAGGCTTTATTCATCAAGAAGCCGAATCGTTGTGGTTAATGCGGTATTACCAGTTGGCGTTTGGCTTAATATGAAGCTGAATGATAATGTGGCTATAAGTGGAAACTATTATAAGATTCAAAAAATCCAATACGATTTGTTAAGCCAAAAGGCCGTCATTGAGTTGATCACTTATCCGAATGTAAACTATTTACAAGTTACTTCAACAACTGGCAAAAAACCTACATTTAATACAGTGGTCGCAACGGATAATGGCAAGACCTTTATAGATGGGAATCCTATTCGTAAAGCTTTAGCCAATGCGATTGAAGGCGGAGGTATTTATACTACGGATGCAGTTGATATTGAAACATTCAACATATCAGCTCAATCAATGATTACTCCAATTATGGATAATATACTTCCTTTGGTTTCACTTAATAAGGTAACGATGTGGAATTATAGCAACTTACCAATAACAGTTAACCCAACGCCACAAGTTATAACATTGACTGATGTCGGGTTTGACGGTGATCAAAGATTTTATACTTATGATTTAGCCAATAGCCAGGTAACAATAAACACATCTGGGCAGTATAGAATCAATGTCAATATGGTAATCAATAACGGTTCATCGGCTAAAGTTGGCTATGAAGTTAATATTGATGGCGTACAAACAGAGGCCTATCAAGAAACACACGCCAATACAATTTTGTCCATAAATCTTATCGCAAGTGCGACAATAGGCGAAAACCAAGTTGTTAAGTTAAGAGCTTATACTCTTGACGGATCGACTAAAAACATAGACATTGAAAGGACATCATTTACAATCGAGCGAATAATATGATAAACGAAATAATAAAACTGTCCCAATCAAACGAATGGGTTGGAGTATCTGAGAATGTAGAAATTGCCAAAGGTAAATATAAGTTAAAGACCAGAAAAGACAAAGTAAAATTTAAAATTAAAAGAGGGATAATAAGATTATGGCTAAGAAAATTAAGTTTGGGTTAGACCTTGACGGTTTCGATGAGAAGCTTGACAATATAGGCAAAAGCTTTGGTAGTTTACCAGGGCCAGTTGGTAATGCTGCAAATGCCGTATCTGGATTAGGTAAACAATTCTTACAATTAATTAAAAACCCAATTGTTTTAGTTATATCTGGTATTGCTATTGCATTAAAAACGCTTTATGAGGCTTTGCAGTCAACTGATGAAGGTATGGGCAAACTTGCCAAAATTACTGCAATATTTAAAGGCATTATAAGTCCAGTTGTAAAGGTTGTTCAAGACTTTGCTATATTTTTAGCTGATAAATTTATTGGAGTATTAGAGGCCGTTGCTGGATGGTTTGGCGTAACTGGTGACCAGGCTTCGGACTTGGCGGATAGCATTAAGGAAGTTGAGGACGCTGAAGAATCCCTGGCACTTAAAAGAGCAAAACAGAATAAAGATTTAGCCGAAGCTAAAGAAATTTTAAATGATACTAATAAAACGCTTGATGAAAGGAAGGCAGCACTTAAAAAGATTTCCGATGCCGAGACAAGTTTGGCTGCTGAAGAGCTAAAGAACGCTAAAAAGAAAGCCGAAAATATCAGAAAGGAAATTGCTTTAAATGGGGAATCAAAAGACCGTAAAAAGCAACTACAAGAAGCTGAAATACAAATCCTAAACACCGAAACCAATCTTGCAAATAAGAGAAAAGAATTTGCTAAAGAAAACCAAAAGATTGAAAAGGAAGATGCTGACGCTAAAAAAGCTAAAGCCGAGGAAGAAAAGAAACAAGCAGAGGATAGGAAGAAAAGAATTGAAGATTATAATAAACAAAGGCAAGAATCAGCTGATAAAATTAGAGCTTTAGAACAGAAACTTGCCGTTGATTCAATCCAGACCGAAAGGGAGAAGGCTTTAAAACAAGCCGAGATTGACAATGAAAACGCCAAACTTGATATTCAGCGTTCAACAATGAATGCAAAAGAAAAAGCCAAGGCATTAGAGTTAATCAATAAACAATATCAGAATAATGTCGCTAAAATAAATGCGGATGCTGATAAGAAAGCACAAGAGGAAGCTGAAAAGGCAAAACAAGCTAAAGACGCACAATTAAAAGAGCAATATGCTCAGGAAGAGAAGACCATTGCTGATCAATACGAGCGTAAAAAACTTGTGGCAATGCAAACTATTGAAGATGAGAAAGTATTGCAACAAACTTTACTTGATTTAGAACTTGCCAAGAATCAAGAAATCTATAATAGCAGAGTAAAAAATGGCCTCGATACTTTAGACATTGAAAAAACAATTGCTCAACAAAAGTTAGATTTAACTAAAAAGCAACAAGAAGAGACTAAAGCTTTACAAGACGCAGAACAAGCTCAAATTCAAAGTAAACTTGACGCTACAAAACAAGTATTGGGAGCTATTCAAGGTTTACTAAAAGAAAACTCTAAAGGTGCAACAGTTTTAGCTATTGGTCAAGCGGTTATTGATACATATGTCGCAGCGAATAAGGCCTTGGCATCAGCTCCACCGCCAATGAATTTTTTATTAATGGCTTCGGTTATTGCAACTGGTATCGCTAACATAAAAAAGATATCAGAACAAGCGAGTAAAATGGGGGTTGAAACTGGAGGAGTAAGTGGTGGAACTGGTGGCCCATCAATAGGCGTTGTTGGAGGGCAAGTTGATTCCTCAACACAGATGGCAAGAAGCTTACAAGGTGCGGTTGGTGGCCCTCAAAAAGCGTATGTCGTGGGTAACGATGTAACAAGCAGACAAAGTCTTGACAGACGCATAAGCCAAAATGCAACATTAGGGGGCTAAACAATTTTATATATATGCAAAAGAAAGGTTTTAAAATTGATTTGGGTAAAATAGATGCAATCGAAACATCTATAAACGACTTGGCGATGCAAATGCCACAGTTGGAAGCTAAATTAAATGAAGTGCAAAATAAAATCAAGGGCAATATGGATTCATTAAACAATATGATTCCAGAGTTTGAATTGATGGATAAACTATCAAAGCAAATCGGTGATACTCCTTTAATGGATAGAATCACTAAAGGCAAAAAGATGTTGCAAGAAAAACTTGCAGTTTGTACTAAACTTTATAGTCGTATAAAATAATGCAGATTCTGGAGTTATTACTTGATGAGGATCAAATGGCAAGTGGTATCGATGCAATCAGTATCGTAAAATCACCAGCCATTGAATCTAACTTCGTGGCACTTAATAACCATAAGGTAAAATTTGCCACTGTTGATGCTGAAAAAAGAATCTTATTAGGCCCAGCATTAATACCAAACAAACCAATCTATCGCAATCAAGATGGGATGGAATTTTATTGCTATTTTTCAAGGGCAACTGTAAAGAAGGCAAGTGAACTTTACTTGCAAAGAGGTAATCAAGGTCAAGCGACTTTAGAACACGCCGTTAAAATTCAAGGTTTATGCCTGGTTGAATCTTGGGTTAAGGAAGATATGGAGAAGGACAAGTCTGCTTTGTATGGAATGACTGATCCAATCGGGACTTGGATGGTTGCTATGAAAGTCGAGAATGAAGAGGTATGGAATGATTATGTAAAAACTGGACTTGTTCAGGGCTTTAGCATTGAGGGTTATTTTGTAGATAAAGGACAAAAGTTCACTAAAGAGTTAACCGATGAAGAGGCCAAATTGCAAGAGGTAATAAGCATCTTGACTGAATGGCAAAATTGTAACAACACAAAATAATAAGTTTTATAAATATGAACGCAAACGAAACATTAAACAGAGTGATGGTTGCTTTAGGCATTAAAGCCGAAGCTCCAGCCGTTGAAGTTAACCTTGCATCAATGAAAACAATGGATGGTCAAGCTACATTTGACGCTGAATCTTTTGAAGTTGGAAGTGCTATTTTCGTAGTTACTGAAGATGGCAAAATCCCAGCTCCACAAGGTGAATACGCTATGGAAGATGGCACTATTGTAAAAGTTGACGACAAAGGTTACATCGTGGAAATTTCCACTAAAGAAGAGGAAGTAATGGAAGAGCCAATCATTGAGGAAGTAATGCAAGATGAACCAATGAAAGAACAAATCGTTGAGGAAATGGCAAAGCCTAAAAAGTTAACTGAAACTACAACTAAAGTAAGTGAGTTTTCTGCTGAAATTTCTGAAATCAGAGAAGAGTTAAATGCTCTTAAAATGAAATTGTCAAGTGTAACTGAAGAGCGTGACGAGTTAGTATCTCGTTTAGCATCTGAGGAAGCTCCAAGATCATTCCACTCTCCAGAGGCAAATCCAGTAAATTCAATCAAATTTAAAATCGGTGAGAAAAGAAACGAAACCGTTACTGACCGAGTATTTAACCAATTATTCAAATAAAAAAACAAATAAAATGAAAGATTTAAAAAACATCAAACTTTCTGGCCCTACAGTATCTCCAAATACTTATGCTGGTCAGTTCGGTAACGAATATATCGCTGCCGCCCTTTTGAGTGGTGAAACTCTTGCAAAAGAATTAATCACTTTGCACCCTAATGTTGCTTACAAGCAAGTTATTCGTAACTGGCAACAATCAATCAGCGTAGACAACGCAACTTGTGATTACACAGATAGCTCTTCAATCACTTTGGGAGAATATGTATTGACCACAGTTGAAAAACAAGTAAACTTAACTTTGTGTAAGAACAACTTGAGAACAACTTGGGAAGCTGCACAAGCTGGTTACTCTGCATTTGAAAAATTACCAGCTACATTCGAGCAATTTTTATTAGCTCAAGTTGCTGCTGAGGTTGCTCAAGCCGTTGAATTAGGTATCTGGAAATCTAACACTTTCTACACTGGTGGTATGGTTCAATACTTGATTGACAACTCTGCTATCGTTCGCCCATTCGCTGGTGCTACAACTTCAGGTAACGTTGTTGCTCGTTTGCAAGAAGCTTTGGATTACTCTCCAGCTGCATTGTACGGTAAAGAAGGTTACCAATACTATGTTGGCCCATCTACAATGAAGGCTTACCAAGCTGCTTTATCTGCTGGTAACTACAACTTCCAATTCTATGTTGGTGAAAAGCCAATGAACTTCCAAGGTATTCCAGTAACAATGTGTCCTGGTTTATCTGATAACGACTGTATTTTAGGTATGAAATCTGATTTACACTTTGGTACTGGTTTATTGAGCGACTTTAACGAAGTGTCTGTCATAGATTTATCTAAAATCGACGGATCTCAGAATGTCCGCACCATAATGCGTTTCACGGGCGGTATCATTGCAACTAACCCAGCTCAACAAGTTGTTATCAATGTAACTCCGTAATAATTAACTGAAACATTAACAATAAGGGGTGGGCCAAAACCCGCCCTTTTTTATAAAAAAAAATAATAATAAAATGCCTTGTAATACAATAGACGCTCGTTTAGAGCCATGTAAAGAATATCTTGGTGGGATCCAAGGTATGTTTTTAATTCCATTCGTTTGGAGTGATGTTATCACAGTTGACGCTTCAGGTGCGGTTACTAAAATCGCTCAATCTGGTGGTGTTACTTTAGATACTGGATATTTTTGGGAGTTGAAAGGTGCGAATAGCTTTACTGACACCATCACTTCATCAAGAGATAATGGCACAACTTTCCACGAATCTAACTTGACAGTTAAATTTAAACCAAAATCACAAGCAACTCCTTGGTTAGATACTAAAGATGTTGAAACTTTAGCAACTGGCAGATGGAGAGTGGTTGTTTGGGATCGTAACGATAACTTCTGGTTATTAGGTGAGGAATTTGGTTGTGATGTAACAACTGGTTCTGAAGATTGGGGAACTTTACTTGGTGATGCTCGTACTTACACTTTGAGCTTTATTGCTTCAGAGAAGTATGGCCCAAGACCG